>Ga0116193_1000742_pt1 | contig 29326 bp, 32 predicted proteins | sample AD_UKC115_MetaG_FD_89892 | JGI IMG/M metagenome (GOLD analysis project Ga0116193, IMG submission 89892) | Active sludge microbial communities of municipal wastewater-treating anaerobic digesters from Hong Kong - AD_UKC115_MetaG | ecosystem: Engineered > Bioreactor > Anaerobic > Digestate... | reverse complement strand
GGGCATGCGCCAGACCATGCTGCAGGCACTCAGCGGCCTGGACGAGCACACGCACCTGCATGTGAGCTTCGACGTGGACTTCCTCGACCCCGACATCGCCCCCGGCGTGGGCACAACCGTGCCCGGCGGGCCGACCTACCGCGAGGCGCAGCTGTGCATGGAGATGATCGCCGACAGCGGCCGCCTGGCCTCGCTCGACATCGTCGAACTCAACCCCGCGCTGGACGTGCGCAACAAGACGGCCCTGCTGGCCGTGGACCTGGTGGAATCACTGTTCGGCAAGAGCACGCTGATGCGGCGGTAGCGCCTCGATTTTCTGCCACCCAAAGCCTTTGGCGACTTCTATACTGGTGACCATCGCCAGCAACGGGAGTCGGGTTTTGCCGGAACCTCGCGCCATCACCATGGCGGCCTTCATGGCCTCGCTGACGCTGGCCGCTTTGGCGGGCTGGCTGGCATCGCGCTCGCGCTATGCCCCTGCGCTGCGGTGGTGGGCAGCAGGCTCGGTGTGTGCGTCGGCCGCTGCCCTGTTGAATGTGTCGCAGGGCTTGGTGGCGTCGCACTGGGCACTCGTCGTGGGCAACCCGTTGATGGCGGTCGGCGTGGGCCTGCTGATCGACGGCACGCACCGTCTGGCTGGCCGTCCTTCGCAGCGGTGGTGGTGGGCCATCCCAGCCCTGTGCCTCGCGGGCACCTCGTTGTGGTGGGGGGTGTGGTATCCCCACCTTCCCTACCGGGTCGTGGTATTCACGGCAGTGGTGGTGTGGCTCATGGCAGGCCTGGGACGGGCCCTGTGGCCGCTGCGCCAGCGCGGTATTGGCGTGGGGTTGGCCTTCGTCGCCATCGCAGCGCTGCTGCTGTCCTTGCTGATGGTGGTGCGGGCCGTATGGGCCTTGCAGGGCCTGATCCAGCCGGTGTACGCGCTGGGCACGCCTTTCAATATGGTGGTGTACCTGGTGGGCGCCATGTCCTTTGTAGCCATTCAGACCGGGCTGCTGCTGGTGCACCAATTGCTGGTGATCGAAGACCTGCGCCTCGAAGCGGAGCGCGATCCGCTGACTGGCGTGCTCAACCGCCACGCGCTGGCCTCGCGCCTGCCGCTGTCTCTGGCCGGGTGGGCCCTGGTGGCTGTGGACGTGGACCACTTCAAAGAGGTCAACGACCAGCATGGCCATGCCGCCGGGGACCGGGTGCTGGCCTTTGTGGGTGAAGTGTTGCGCCGCCACCTGCGCGAGGGCGACCTGGCAGTGCGTATGGGCGGTGAAGAATTTGCTGTACTGCTGCAAGGCATGCACCCCAGCGCAGCGCAGGCCGTGGCCGAGCGCCTTCGCTGCGACCTGGAGCGCCTGGCTGCACAGGGTGCAGGCCTGCCCATCACCGCCAGCCTGGGAGTGGCCCTGGCCACACCGGGTATTGACTTTGCAGCGCTGTGGAGCCAGGCCGATGGTGCGCTCTACCGTGCCAAGACCCTGGGCCGCAACCGTGTGGAGTGCACCGAAGCACCGGAGGGCACACCATGATGCCCACCGCCTGGGCTTTTCTCGACCCCCGGGGCATGGGCATCACGCTGTCGCTGTCGGCTGCACTACTGGCACTGGTGCTGTTGATCACCCACCGGGCCTTGGGCCGCCGTCTTCCGGGCATGCAGCCCGCTGCTTTCGGCCTGCTGCTGGCTTCGGCGGGCTTTGCACTGAACATGCTGCAAAGCTGGCTGCTGCCTGTGGTGGGGCTGGTGCTAGCGGTGGTGTGCATGGTGAGCGGCGTGGCCCTGGTGCTGGGCGGCACCCGTCAACTGCGTGGCCTGCCCGTACGGCCAGGCCCCTTGGCGGCAAGCTGCCTGGCGAGTCTGGCCATCGCACTGTGGTTTGGTGTCTGGATGCCTGATGCGCGCTGGCGCATTGGTCTGCTGTCTCTGCTGCTCGCTGCTTTGGCCCTGCTGCTGGCCCGCACAGCTTGGGACGAAGCCCGCCCACAGCTACGTGCTGGCATGCGCCTGATGGCCTTGCTGGGAATGGTGTTTGCGGTGCTCATGGGTTTGCGCGGCGTGGCAGCGGCACTGGGCCAGATCGAGACCACCGTGACGCCCACGCTGGTCAATGCTGCGTCGGTGCTGGCCGCAGGCATGTCACTCATTGGTGGCGTGGTGGGTTTGGTACTGGTGCTGTCGGGCGACCTGCTGGCCTTGGTGGAGCAACAGCGAACGCACGATCCACTGACCGGCCTGCTCAACCGGCAGGGGCTGCGCCACTGGGTGGCATCGCAGTCAGCCGAGGAACCCGTGGTCCTGGGCATGGTCGATCTGGACCACTTCAAGCAAATCAACGACCTGCATGGCCATGGCATGGGGGACCAGGTGATCCGCCACCTGGCGAGGCTGCTGCAGGCCTGTGGGTCGGAGCACTGCCGTGCCGCGCGCCTGGGTGGCGAGGAATTTGTCGTCGTAGCACTGGGCTCGGGCCGCGGCCCCGACCTGCGGCAGATGCTGGAACGGCTACGCCAGCAATTTGCCGACACTGCCCCCCAGCCCGGGGCCACGCTCAGCGCCGGACTGGCACTGGGCTCGGTGGGCGAGTTCGAGGCCACACTGCGCGAGGCCGATGCGGCCCTCTACCGTGCCAAGCAGGCCGGGCGCAACCGCGTGGAAGCGGCGTTCAGCGCGATCTGACCGAGGCCAGGCGGCGCACGATCTGCTGCACGATGTCGGTCTGCATGTTGCGGTAGAGCAGCGCCTCTTCGGCCTCCTTGGCCAGCGCAATCGTTTCGCTGTAGCTGATGTCGCGGGACTGCAGCAGCTCGGTGTCGGGAATCCACTCGCTGCCATCAGCACCACGCAAACGGATGCGCACGCGCAGACGCAACTGCAACTCACGCACCTGGCCCGAGGTCGTGAGGCCGACCACGGCGCGCTCCTGTTGTTCGGCCAGCAGGTCGAACACGGCCTGCGCGCTGGGCAGGGTCGCGGGCTCGCGCAACACTTTCAGGCGCCCGCCCGAGGCTTCGAGCGTGCGCTGCAGTTCACGCGCCAGCGGCGAGCCTGCGGGAGCATTGAGGAACAGCGAGTCGAACGGAAATTCCGGCGCACCGCGCAGGCGAAAGCCACAGCCCGCCAGCAGTGCGGCGGGGGCGAAGGTCAACAGGGCACGCCGGTCCATGTCAGACGACGACGTTGACCAGGCGGCCGGGCACCACCACCACGCGCTTGGGCTGGGCTCCGCCCGAATGCGCTACGAAGGCCTCACTGGCCAGGGCGATGCGCTCGATCTCGGCCTTGTCGGCTGCCGCGGGCACATGGATGGAGCCGCGCAGCTTGCCGTTGACCTGGAGCATGAGCTCGACTTCGTCCTGCACCAGCGCACCCGCATCCACCTGCGGCCAGGGGGCGTCGAGCAGGTCGCCCAGGTGGGCGGCGTAGCCCAGCTCGCTCCAGAGCTGGTGCGTGATGTGCGGCGTGGCGGGGTACAGGCAGCGCAGCAAGATACCGAAGCCCTCGATCAGCGCGACCTGCGCGCCCTCGCAGTCCGCAGCCTTGAAGTCCTCCAGCGCGTTGAGCATCTTCATCGCGCCCGAGACCACGGTGTTGTACTGCATGCGCTGGTAGTCGTAGTCCACCTGCTTGAGCACGGTGTGGATCTCCAGCCGCAGGGCCTTGGCCTCCTTGCCGAATTTCACATCATTCAGGCTTGCAGCGCCCGCCACACTTGCGTTAGCAGCTACGCTATCCATAGCAGACAGCTTGACGCCAAAGTTCCACACGCGGCGCAGGAAGCGGTAGCTGCCCTCCACCGCCGCGTCGTTCCACTCCAGCGTGGCCTCGGGCGGTGCTGTGAACATGGTGTACAGGCGCGCGGTGTCGGCGCCGTACCTCTCGATCAGGTCCTGGGGGTCCACGCCGTTGTTCTTGGACTTGGACATGGTGCCCACGCCCTCGTAGTCGATGGCCGTGCCCACGGGCAGGTCGCCGACGGCGTTCTTCAGCTTGGCGCCAATGACCTTGCCGCTGTCGTCGAGCACATGCTCGACGTCGTGCGGCCAGAAATACTCCTTGCCGCCCTTCTCGCCCTTGCGCGAGTAGATGTGGTTGAGCACCATGCCCTGCGTGAGCAGCTTGGTGAAAGGCTCATCGACTTTCACCAGGCCCAGGTCGCGCATGACCTTGGTCCAGAAGCGCGCGTACAGCAGGTGCAGGATCGCGTGCTCGATGCCGCCGATGTACTGGTCCATCGGCATCCAGTAGTCGGCGCCGCCCGCCACCATCTTCTCGCTGTTCTTCGGGTCGCAGTAGCGCATGAAGTACCACGAGCTGTCCACGAAGGTGTCCATGGTGTCGGTCTCGCGGCGCGCGGCTTTGCCGCAGCAGGGGCAGACCACGCCGGCGTGGAAGGCCTCGCTTTTCACCAGCGGGTTGCCCGAGCCGTCGGGCACCAGATCCTGCGGCAGCACCACCGGCAGGTCCTTTTCGGGCACGGGCTGCGGGCCGCAGTCTGCGCAGTGGATGATGGGGATGGGCGTGCCCCAGTAGCGCTGGCGCGAAATGCCCCAGTCGCGCAGGCGCCAGGTGGTCTTCTTCTCGCCCAGGCCCTTTTCGCCCAGCGCATGGGCGACGGCATTGACGGCATCGCGGTACGGCAGGCCGCTGAAGCTGTCGGAGTTGACCGTCACGCCGCGCTGCTTGTCGGCGTACCAGTCCTGCCACTGGTGGTAGTTGAAGGTTTCGCCGTCGACCAGCACCACCTGTTTGATCTCGATGCCGTACTTCAGCGCGAAGGCAAAGTCGCGCTCGTCGTGCGCAGGCACGCCCATCACGGCGCCGTCGCCATAGGACATGAGCACGTAGTTGCCCACCCACACCTCGACGGGCAGGCCGGTGAGCGGGTGCGTCACGTTCAGGCCCGTGCGCATGCCCTCTTTTTCCTTGAGGGCCAGTTCGGCCTCGGTGGTGCCGCCCTTCTTGCATTCCTCGATGAAGGCGGCGAGCTGCGGGTTGCCGCGCGCGGCATGCTGGGCCAGCGGGTGTTCGGGCGCCACGGCGCAGAAGGTCACGCCCATGATGGTGTCGGCACGGGTCGTGAAGACGTACATCTTCCCGTCCTGGATCAGTGTGCCGTCCTCACCCCGGATGCCGTGCGTGAAGGCGAAGCGCACGCCCTCGCTCTTGCCGATCCAGTTTTCCTGCATTAGCCGCACCTTGTCGGGCCAGCCGGTCAGCGTAGCCTTGTCGTTGCCGATCTGGACATGGTCCAGCAGCTCCTGGGCGTAGTCGGAGATCTTCAGGTAGTAGCCGGGGATCTCGCGCTTTTCCACCACGGCGCCGGTGCGCCAGCCCTTGCCGTCGATCACCTGCTCGTTGGCCAGCACGGTCTGGTCCACCGGGTCCCAGTTCACCACCTGGGTCTTGCGGTAGGCGATGCCCTTTTCCAGCATCTTGAGGAACAGCCACTGGTTCCAGTGGTAGTAGTCGGGGTCGCAGGTGGCAACCTCGCGGCTCCAGTCGATGGCCAGCCCCATCGCCTGCATCTGCTTCTTCATGTAGGCGATGTTGTCGTAGGTCCACTTGGCGGGCGGCACGCCGTTCTTCAGCGCAGCGTTCTCGGCGGGCAGGCCGAAGGCGTCCCAACCCATGGGCATGAGCACGTTGTAGCCGCTCATGCGCAGCTGGCGCGTGAGCATGTCGTTGATGGTGTAGTTGCGCACATGGCCCATGTGCAGCTTGCCGCTGGGGTAGGGCAGCATGGAGCAGGCATAGAACTTCTTCTTGCCCGCGTCCTCGGTCACGCGGTAGGCGTCGTTGGCCGTCCAGTGGGCCTGCGCGGCGCGCTCGACCTCGGTGTGTTGGTATTTGTCTTGCATGGATGCCTGCAACAGAGAGTGAATGACCGCAGCCTGCGGCCCTGCCCGGATTTTAGGCGCTGGAGAGAGACGTCTCAGCGTGCCGGCGCCGAGGGCGCGGGCGCAGCCGCCGGGTCGGCTACAAAACCGATGCGCTGCAGCCCGGCAGCATGCGCCGCGCCCATGACCTCCACCACCCGGCCATAGGGCACAGCAGCGTCGGCGCGCAACTGCAGTTCGGTGTCGGGGGCCGCCTGCGCCACCTCGCCCAGGCGGCGGGCCAACGCAGCCGCCGACGGCACAGGTTGGTCGTCCACGAACAACTGGCCCTGGCGGTCCAGCACCAGGGTGAGCGCACGCGGCGCCGCAGCGGGTGCGGTGCCCTCGGCGCGTGGCAGATCCAGCCGGATGGCGCTGGCCAGCAAAGGCGCGGTCAGGATGAAGATGACCACCAGCACCAGCATCACATCGACCAGCGGCGTCATGTTGATGTCGCTCATGGGCTCGGCCCCACGGCTGCGTTCAAGGCGGCCAAATGCCATGGTGTGCCCTGCCTGCGGTTCAGGCGTCCTCGGCCGGGGCCTGCGCCGCCGTACCCAGCAGCAGTTCGCGCAAGTCCAGGGCAAAGCCTTCCAGGTCGGCCTCGATGCGGGCCACGGCACGGCCAAAGCCGTTGTAGGCCAGCACGGCCGGGATCGCCACGGCCAGGCCTGCGGCGGTCATGATCAGGGCCTCTCCCACCGGCCCGGCCACGCGGTCGATGCTGATCTGGCCCGCACCGGCGATTTCGGTCAGCGCATGGTAGATGCCCCACACGGTGCCCAGCAAGCCGACGAAAGGCGCCGTAGAGCCCACGGTGGCCAGCAGCACCTGGCCGAATTGCAGCTTGGCCAACACAATGTGCAGCGCATCACGCAACACCCTGGTGAGCTGCTGGCTGCGGCTGCCCGCCTGGGCCAACGTGCCCGCGCTTTGCGCAGTGGCTACGGATCCAGCGGCATCGACCAGGGGCAGCACCAGGGCTTCGCGGTCGAACGCGGCCAGCGTTCGACGGGCAGCGTCCATGCCTGGCGCCTGCCAGAAGGCCGCCAGGCAGCGCGCCACATCGGTGCGGCCACGGTGCAGCAAGCGGGCCTTCCAGGCAATGACCACCCAGCTTGCCACCGACATGGCCAGCAGCGCCAGCGCCGTAGCCTGGGTCACGGCGTCGCCCTGGCGCCACCAGTGCATCCAATCCATGTCAGTGATCCATTCCGCGAACGCGGACCCAGCGACGCATGGAACTGGCGCGGCCCACGCCAGTGCTCCCGCGCAAGGGCCGCCAGCAACTCGGCATCCAGGCGCTGGCGTCGTCCCCCTGCCCGCAGCGCACAGCGCTGCGAGAGCGGGGGGAAGCGGCGCAGCCGCTCAGGGGGGTGTTCACGTTCACGCCAAACCCAGCACGTCGAACATGTCGAACATGCCATGGGGCTTGCCACGCAGGAAGCGCACTGCGCGCAGGCTGCCCTGGGCGTAGGTGGCGCGGCTGGAGGACTTGTGCGTGATCTCGATGCGCTCGCCCGTGCCCGCGAACAGCACCGTGTGGTCACCGACGATGTCGCCGCCGCGGATGGTGGCGAAACCGATGGAGGACGGATCGCGCTCGCCGGTGACGCCCTCGCGGGCATAGACAGCGCAGTCCTTGAGGTCACGGCCCAGCGCGCCTGCGATGACCTCGCCCATCTTGAGCGCAGTGCCCGAGGGCGCGTCCACCTTGTGGCGGTGGTGCGCCTCGATGATCTCGATGTCGTAGCCGGTGGACAGGGCCTTGGCCGCCATCTCCAGCAGCTTGAGCGTGACGTTCACGCCCACGCTCATGTTGGGCGCCATGACGATGGCGGTGCGCTGTGCATGGGCGGCGATCTCGGCCTTCTGCGCGTCGGTAAAGCCCGTGGTGCCAATGACGGCCTGTACGCCCAGCTCGCGGCAGATGGCCAAGTGGGCCAGCGTACCCTCAGGGCGGGTGAAGTCGATCAGCACCTCGGCGTTCTGCAGCCCCTGGCGCAGGTCGGCCGTGATGGGCACACCGCTGGCCACGCCCAGGAACGCCGTGGCGTCCGAGCCGATGGCAGGGCTGGAAGGCACGTCCAGCGCACCGGCCAGCACACAGTCGCCGCTGGCACGCACGGCCTCGATCAACATGCGGCCCATGCGGCCGGAAGCCCCGGCCACCGCCACGCGGTAGGGGGCATGGGAAGTAGCGGGGGAGGAAGTCCCTGTCATAGCGTTCCTTGAATGCGGTTGCACCGGCGCCGCATTCAGCGGGTGCTGGATTCGAGCGGTGGGTAGCGGGTGGCCGTGGGGGCGGGAGCAGGCTGCTGCTCGGTTGCCTTGGAGGGGGCCTGGGGTGCGGGGAACTTGGCGAGCTGCTCCTCGGTGGCTTCGAGTTGCGGCACCTTGCGCTTGCCCTTGCGTGCGTCGAGCGAAGCGACGAATTCGCTCTCGGTGGGCATTTCATCGCCCTCGAAACGCTCCAGGACATCGCCCTTGAAGAACACCGTCAGCTTGCGCGACTGTACCGGCTGCCCGGGCCGCTGGAGGGAAAAAACATACTCCCAGCGATCGGCATGGAACAGGCTGGTGACCAGCGGGGTGCCCAGGATGTCGCGTACCTGCTGGCGGCCCATACCGGCCTGCAAGGCCTCGACCTGCTCACGCGAAATGAAATTGCCCTGCACCACATCCACTTTGTAGGGTGTCACGACGCTGGCAATGCGCGCACTCGCACCGTCGAAGCTGCCACAGGCAGCCAGGCTGGCACCGAGCAGCAGGATCGCCCCCAGGCGGGCACTGTGAAAAGCGTTGGCGGACATGGGAAAAGGCCAGAGGATATGATGCAAGCCATTGTAGCGGCAGGCCCCGCCCAAGCGCGGCGCACCACCCAACCCCAAACCCTTGCCATGTCCAACATCGAAGAACTCAAGAGCACCGGCCTCAAGGCCACGCTTCCCCGGCTCAAGATCCTGGAAATCTTTCAGAAAGGCGCACAGCGCCACATGACGGCTGAAGATGTGTTCCGGGTGCTGCTGCAAGAGCATTCAGACATCGGCCTGGCCACGGTGTACCGCGTGCTGACGCAGTTTGAGCAGGCCGGCATTCTCAGCCGCAGCAACTTCGAGAGCGGCAAGGCCGTTTACGAACTGAACGAAGGCAAGCACCACGATCACTTCATCTGCACCGCCTGCGGCAAGGTGGAAGAGTTCTTCGACGCCGAGATCGAGAAGCGCCAGCAGAGTGTTGCCAAGTCCAAGGGCTGGGTCGTTCAGGACCACTCCATGGCCCTGTATGGGCAGTGCGCGCAGTGTGCCGCGCAGCAACGCAGCAAATAATCAGCCGCCCTTGTCCATGGCGCGGCGGTGGCGCTCGACAAATTCCTGGTAGGTATCAATCCCGCGCAGCTGCAAGATTGTGTTGCGCACGGCAGCCTCCACCAGCACGGCAATGTTGCGCCCCGCCACCACCTGGATCACCACCTTGAGCACCGGAACGCCCAGCACGTCTTGCGTCAACGGTTCGTAGGGTAGCCGCTCGTAGTTGCGTTCCAGCGTTTCCTTGCGCACCAGGTGCACGATGAGCTTGAGGCGCATCTTGCGGCGTACTGCTGACTCGCCAAAAATGGCGCGAATGTCCAGCAGACCGATGCCGCGCACCTCCAGCAGGTTCTGCAGCAGCTCCGGGCACTTGCCTTCAATCGTGTTCTGGTTGATGCGGAACAGATCGACCGCATCGTCGGCCACCAGCCCGTTGCCGCGCGAGATCAGCTCCAGCCCCAGCTCGCTCTTGCCAAGGCCCGATTCCCCCGTGATGAGCACGCCAAGACCCAGAATGTCCATGAACACGCCGTGCATGGTGGTGCGATCGGCGAAATGCTTGGACAGGTAGGCGCGCAGCACATCGATGACGAAGGCCGCCGACTCGCGCGTGGCGAACATGGGAATCTGGGCGCGTTCGCACATCGACACCAGTTCGTCGGGCGCCACCTGATCGTCGGCCAACACCAGCACCGGAGGCTCCAGCGTGACGATGCGCGAAATCCTGCGCTTGCAGTCCTCCACCGTGGCATTGGCCAGGTAAGCGATTTCGCGCTCACCCAGGATCTGCGCCCGGTAGGGATGGATGTAGTTGAGGTAGCCCACCAAGTCAGCGCCAGAGCGCGCCGAGCGCACAGCCACCTCGTCAAAGCGGCGCTCCGAGGCCCCCAGGCCCGCGACCCATTCCCACTTGAGCAGGCCGCGAAACTCCTCGAACAGGACATCGGCGCTGACGACGTTGGGTTTCACGGGGAAGGAGCGCTGCGGAGAGGCGAAGAACTCAGGCCGTCTGCGTGGACTGCCAACCAGCGATCATGCGATGCAGTTCGACCGCATCGGCGCAGCCCTTGATTCTCTCGCGCAAGGGCCCGTCGCTGAGCAGTTCGGCAATTTCGGAAAGAATCTCCAGGTGTTTCTGCGTGGCCGCTTCGGGCACCAGCAGAAAGATGAGCAGGCCCACAGGCTGCTCGTCCGGCGCGTCGAACCCGATGGGTTGCGCCAGTTGGAACACGGCCGCCATCGGAGCCTTGAGCCCCTTGATGCGTCCATGTGGAATGGCCACGCCATGCCCCAGGCCGGTGGAACCCAGGCGTTCGCGGGCAAACAGGCTGTCGGTGATCAGCGCCCGCGACAGGCCGTGCAGACTCTCGAACAAGAGGCCTGCTTCTTCAAAAGCACGTTTCTTGCTGGTGGCATCAACGCTCACGAGCACTTGATCGGCAGGCAGGATGGAGGCGAGGCGGTTCATGGCAGTTTCTGGGCGCGATTATGCACCGCTTGGAACAAACGCTCACAATTGGCGCCGCAAAGCCGGTTCGGGCTTGCGGCACCCCCTGTGAAAAAACCGCCCCATCGGGCGGTTGGAGAGGCGGCGGGGCTGCCTGCCCGCCCGTCGCACTGCGTGAAGATCACGCGGCCATCCGGCGACGTGCATCGGAATGGTGGTCCTGGATGCGATCCTTGTGGCGCATCACTTGCCGGTCCATCTTGTCCACGAGTTCATCGACTGCAGCGTACAGGTCGGCATGGGAGCATTCGGCGAACAGGTCGGTCCCTTTGACGTGGATATTGCATTCGGCGCGCTGGCGCTTTTCCTTTTCCTTTTGCTTTTCAACGGTGAGCAGGACCTTGACATCGACCACCTGGTCGAAATGCCGGGTGATCCGATCCAGCTTGGAGGTGACATAACTGCGCAGGGCGGGGGTGACTTCGAGATGATGACCGCTGATCGTCAGGTTCATAAACAGGTCTCCTGTGGCACTCGGAAGATAGGCGCCGCCACAGCACACCCTGTGGCGACCCGGCAGTCGGCTCCAACCGCCCGCCGTGCTTTCACTATGCGCCCGCCAAGTACCAAAAGCAATCCCATTCCGGTGCAGTGCAGCGGGTTTTCCCGCAACAGGTGCCAAACGCCCCAAAACGGCGCACAATGGTTGGGTTCCTCTCCTACGCCGCCTCCACCTCGCGGACGGAAAGGCACGCCGCATACAATGCGCAGGCCCCCTGGGCCCAGACCGCCGCACGGCGGCATCCATTCGCGCACACTCCCCTGACAGCGTTTTTCCATGAACCTCCCGTCCAACCCCACCGCCCTGCACACCTCTGCCCTCAGCTCCCTGCCCCTGCTGGCGCGCGGCAAGGTGCGCGACAACTACGCCGTGGGCACCGACCGCATCCTGATGGTGGCCAGCGACCGCATTTCGGCGTTCGATGTGATCATGGGTGAGCCCATTCCGGGCAAGGGTGAACTGCTGACCCAGATGGCGCTGTTCTGGTTCGACAAGCTGGGCCACCTGTGCCCCAACCACCTGACCGGCGAAGCCCCCGAGAGCGTGGTCAGCCCGGCCGAGGCAGCGCAGGTGCGTGGCCGCTCCATGCTGGTGCAGCGCCTGCAGCCCATTCCGGTGGAAGCCGTGGTGCGCGGCTACCTGGCCGGCAGCGGCTGGAAGGAGTACCAGGAGAGCCAGTCCGTGTGCGGCGTGCCCCTGCCCGCAGGCCTGACCAACGCAGCCAAGCTGCCCAGCCCCATCTACACCCCTGCGGCCAAGGCCGCCGTGGGCGAGCACGACGAGAACATCACCTTCGAGCGCACGGTGGAGATGATCGGCCCCGAACTGGCCGCCAAGATCCGCGACGTGAGCATTGCCATCTACCAGGCCGCCGCAGACATCGCGCGGACCAAGGGCATGATCATTGCCGACACCAAGTTCGAGTTCGGCCTGGACCCACAGGGCCGCCTGGTGCTGATGGACGAAGTGCTGACCCCCGACAGCTCTCGCTACTGGCCCGTGGAAGGCTACGCAGAGGCCCTGGCCAAGGGCGAAAACCCACCCAGCTACGACAAGCAGTTCCTGCGCGACTGGCTCGAGCAGGCCAAGGTCAACGGCAAGCCCTGGGACAAGACCGCCCCCGCGCCACGCCTGCCGCAGGAGGTCATCGAAAAAACCGCGGCCAAGTACCGCGAAGCCCTGCAACGCCTGACGGGCTGATGCCCCTGGCACCGCCCGGCCGGGCGATGTAGTAACCGGCTAACACCACAGATCGTGCCTGCGCCGCAAGAATGCGGACTCCTCTATCCAACCCCAGGAGACACGCATGGCCGGAAAAAAGATTCTGATGATCTGTGGCGATTACTGCGAGGACTACGAGACCATGGTGCCCTTCCAGGCGCTGCTGGCCGTAGGCCACCAGGTGCACGCCGTGTGCCCCGACAAGAAGGCGGGCGAGCAGATCAAGACCGCCATCCACGACTTCGAGGGTGCCCAGACCTACAGCGAGAAGCCGGGGCACCATTTCACGCTCAACGCCAGCTTTGCCGAAGTGCGGCCCCAGGACTACGATGCCTTGGTGCTGCCCGGCGGGCGCGGACCAGAGTACCTGCGCACCTACCCCGCCGTGGTGGCTGCCGTGCGCCACTTTTTCGAGGCCGACAAGCCCGTGGCGGCCATCTGCCACGCGGCGCAGCTCCTGGCGGGCGCGGGTGTGCTCCAGGGCCGCAGTTGCTCGGCCTACCCAGCCTGCCGTGCCGAGGTGGAACTGGCCGGTGGCCGGTATGCCGACATCGCGGTGGACAAGGCCCACACCGACGGCAAGCTCGTGACTGCCCCGGCCTGGCCCGCACATCCGGACTGGATTGCGCAGTTCCTGGCCGTGCTGGGTACGCGCATCACGCACTGAGTCCTCCGGGCTTGCCCGCTTGCACGCCCCTGTACGGGCGCGCAAGATGGCGGCTGCTTTCAGCCCTCTGGAGATACCCGCCATGTGCCAGGTCTTTATCAGTGCCGACCCCGCCCTGTACAGCTGCCGCGCCCGTTCGGTGCGGCTGCATGGGGTGGCCACCAGCATCCGGCTGGAGAACCTGTTCTGGCAGGTGCTGGAGGAGATTGCCGCGCGCGACGGCATGGGTGTACCCCAGTTGTGCGCGCGGCTGCACGACGAACTGCTGGCCGAGCGCGGCAGCGTGGACAACTTTGCGTCGTTTCTGCGCGTGTGCTGCGGGCGCTACCTGGCGCTGCAGCTCTCGGGCGGCATTCCGCAAGACCGCTCGATTCCCATTCGCAGCCTCAACCCCAGCCGGGTGCTGGCTACGGAGGGCGTGCCCGCCGCGCAGCCTGTGGTGCAGTCACGCCGGGCTGCGTGAAGGCGGCAGGCGTTCAGCTCAGCACCACCGAACTCAAGCGCCGGCGGTAGCTGGCCACCACGGGGTCTTCGGGCGGGATCTGGCCTTCGGCGACCTTGGGCTTGGGCGGCTCGATGATTTCCAGGATGGAGACATACGTCTTGCGCGCAGCCTCGTCGTTCCAGCCCTTGTCGCGCATGAGGATTTCAAGCAACTCGTCCATGGCCTCCGTCCAGCGCTGGTGGGCCATCAGCCAGCGTGCGCGGCCGAAGCGCGCTTCAAAGTCACGCCGGTTGGCAGCAATCTTTGCATCAAATTCGGCGATGGCGCCTTCTGGATTTGCGCCAATAGCTACAAAATCTATAGCATCCATCCACACCTTGAGCGCCCCCAGGCGGCGCGAGCCAGCGGCCTTGGCGATGACCGGAGCGAAGGCCACCTTGGCATCATCGTCGCGACCCAGTTGCAGCAGCAGCTTGACGTAGTCGAAGCGCGCATCGTCATTGGCCGGGTCGGTGGCCACCGCGTGCTGGAGCTTTTCGAGTGCAGCATCGGTGTCGCCGCTGGCCAGAGCATCCTGGGCTTCCTCTTCCTCGGCTTCAGCGAGGGTTTCTTCGGCGCTGGGCACGTGGCGATCCAGAAACTCGCGCACCTTGCCCTCGGGCAGCGCGCCCGTGAAGCCATCCACGGGCTGACCGTTCATCAGCAGCACGCAGGTGGGGATGCTGCGAATGCCGAACATGGCGGCAATTTGCTGCTCGGTATCGGAGTTGATCTTGGCCAGCACAAAACGGCCTGCGTACTCGGTTTCCAGCTTTTCGAGCACGGGCCCCAGGGTCTTGCACGGGCCGCACCAGGGCGCCCAGAAATCCACCAGCACGGGCACATTCATGGAGGCAGCGATAACCTCGGCTTCAAAGTTTTCTACGGTGATGTCGATCATGTGGCAATGGCCCTTCCCCGGCACCGGGTGGCAAAAAGTAAAATCTCGGGTTCACACTCTGCAACAGGCGGCCAGCGCGGCGCTCTGCACCTCACACTATGACACCCATCCAGATCGGTGTGGTCATGGGCTCCAGCAGCGACTGGGACACCATGCAGCACGCAGTCGAGATTCTCCAGCAATTCGGCATCCCGCATGAGGCCCGCGTGGTCTCGGCCCACCGCATGCCCGACGATATGTTCGCCTACGCCGAGGCCGCCGCTGGCCGCGGGCTCAAGGCCATCATCGCGGGCGCGGGCGGCGCGGCCCATCTGCCGGGCATGATCGCGGCCAAGACCACCGTGCCCGTGCTGGGCGTGCCGGTGGCCAGCCGCCACCTGCAGGGCGTGGATTCGCTGCACAGCATCGTGCAGATGCCCAAGGGCATCCCCGTGGCCACCTTCGCCATCGGCACGGCAGGCGCGGCCAACGCGGCGCTGTTCGCCGTCGCGCTGCTGGCCAATGAGGACCCCACGCTGCGCCAGCGGCTCGAAGCCTTCCGCGCCGCCCAGACCGAGGTGGCGCGCAACATGACCTTGCCGCCCGCCGCATGACCACCCACCCCGTCCGCACCCTCCTCCCCGGCAGCACGCTGGGCGTGCTCGGCGGCGGCCAGCTCGGCCGCATGTTCGTGCACGCCGCGCAGGCCATGGGCTATTTCACGGCCGTGCTCGACGCCGACCCAGAAAGCCCCGCCGGCCTGGTGAGCCACCACCACATCCAGACCGGCTACGAAGACCCGGACGGCCTGGCGCGGCTGGCGGCGCTCAGCGACGCCGTCACCACCGAGTTCGAGAACGTGCCCGCCGTCTCCCTGGCCGCGCTCGCCGGGCAGTGCCCCGTGGCGCCGGCCGCACGCGCCGTGGCCGTGGCGCAGGACCGCGCCCAGGAGAAGGCGCATTTCGTGCGCTGCGGCGTGCCCTGCGCACCCTATGCCGTGATCGAGACGGCCGAACAGCTGGCCGCCGTGCCTGCCGATCTGCTGCCCGGGATTCTGAAAACCGCCCGCCTGGGCTACGACGGCAAGGGCCAGGTGCGCGTGAAGACCGCCGCCGAGCTGGCCGCCGCTTGGGGCTCGGTCGGCCAGGTGCCCTGCGTGCTCGAAAAAATGCTGCCGCTGCAGCTCGAATGCTCGGTGATCGTGGCGCGCGGCGCCGACGGCGCCACCGTGCACCTGCCGGTGCAGCGCAATTTGCACCGCGACGGCATCCTGGCCGTGACCGAAGTTTATGAAGAAAATCTGCCTCCAGCGCTTGCCAGTCAAGCGGTAGGTGCTGCGATTTCCATAGCACAAGGCCTCGACTACGTGGGCGTGCTGTGCGTGGAGTTCTTCGTGCTTCAGGACGGCAGCCTGGTCGTCAACGAGATCGCGCCGCGCCCGCACAACAGCGGCCACTACAGCCAGAATGCCTGCGACGTCTCGCAGTTCGAGCTGCAGGTGCGCACCCTGGCCGGCCTGCCGCTGGTGCAGCCGCGCCAGCACAGCGCCGCCGTCATGCTCAACCTGCTGGGCGACCTGTGGTTCGCCCTCGGCGAGACGGCGCAAACGCCGCCCTGGACCGAGGTGCTGCGCCTGCCCGGCACGCACCTGCACCTGTACGGCAAGACGCTGGCCAAGCACGGCCGCAAGATGGGGCACCTGAACATCACTGCCCCCACGGCGCAGCAGGCGCGCGCCACGGCGCTGCAGGCGGCCGCCATCCTGGGCATCGCGCCTTTCTGAGCCGCCCATGATCCTCGACGGCAACGATCCCTCGGCCATCGCCGCTGCGGCACGCGCGCTGCGCGGCGGCGCGTTGCTGGGCCTGCCCACCGAAACGGTGTACGGACTGGCGGCCGACGCCAGCAGCGACGCCGCCGTGGCGCAGATCTTCGCCGCCAAGGGCCGGCCCAGCGACCACCCGCTGATCGTGCATGTGGCCGACGCCTCGGGCATCGCGCATTTCGCCAGCGAGGTGCCGGCGTTCGCCCAGGCGCTGGTCGATGCCTTCTGGCCCGGCCCGCTCACGATCATCCTGCCGCGCTTGAGTGGCGTGGCCACGGCCGCCACCGGCGGCCAGGACAGCGTGGGCCTGCGCTGCCCCGCCCACCCCGTGGCCCATGCCGTGCTGCAGGCCTGCGCCGCGCCCGGCGCCGGCCCCGAACTGGGCGGACCGCCCGTGTGGGGTCTGGCCGCGCCCAGCGCCAACCGCTTCGGCCGCGTGAGCCCCACCACGGCGCAGCATGTGCAGGACGAGCTGGGCGAGGCCCTGCTGGTGCTCGACGGAGGCCCCTGCGGCGTGGGCATCGAATCGACCATCGTCGATTGCACGCGCGGCGCGCCCGTACTGCTGCGCCCCGGCGCCATCACGCGCACCCAGATCGCGGCCGCCTGCGGCATCGAACCGCTATCAAAAGAAGAGCTCCCCGCGCTGACACCACGGGCCTCAGGCACGCTAGAAGCCCATTACGCGCCGAACGCCAAGGTGCGCCTCATGGATGCCAAGGCGCTAAAGACCGGTCTGGACCTGCTCGGCGCCGAGGCCGCGCACCTGGCGGTGTATGCGCGCGCTCCGCTGCGCAGCGCGTCGCCGCAGGTGCTGCTGCGGCGCATGCCCGACGACGCCGAGGCCACGGCCCAGCAGCTGTTTGCCGCGCTGCGCAGTTTCGACGACGCCGGTGCACGGCTCATCTGGATCGAGACACCGCCCGACACCCCCGACTGGGAAGGTGTGCGCGACCGCCTGCAACGTGCCGCCGCGGCCTGAGGCCCGGCGCCACGCCACTCGTTAAACTACCGAACCCTTACCGGAGAACACAACATGGCAGCAAATTGGATGCGCCGCACCGCCTTGGTCGCCGCATGTGCGTCGGCAATGCTTCTGGCGGCCTGCGGCTCCAGCACCACGGAGTCGGCGATCACGCCCAACCGTTTCATTGCCTTTGGCGACGCCTTCAGCGATGCGGGACAAACGGGCTCGCGCTACACCGTCAACAACGGCACGGTGAACAACTGGACGGTCCAGCTCGCTTCGCGCTACGGCAAGACCGTTGCCCCGGTTTCCACAGGCGGCCTGAGCTATGCCCAGGGCAATGCACGCGTCTCCAGCAAGCCCGATGCCGCGGGCAATGCGAGCACCCCAACCATCACCGAGCAAATCGACAGCTTTCTGGCAAGCAAGGCTTTTGAGCCCAACGACATCGCCGTGGTCAACGGCGGCATCAGCGACCTGATCGTCGGCATGGCCGCCGTGCAGGCGGGCACGCTCAGCAGCGCCGATTTCGTGGCGCAGGCCAAACAGAGCGGCCAGGCCCTGGCGGCACAGGTGCGCAGGCTCGTGAATGCCGGAGCCCCCCACGTGGTGGTGGCCGGCACCTACGATCTGAGCAAAACGCCTTGGGCGGTCGGCATCAAGCAGGAATCGCTGCTGGCCGATGCCAGCCTGCGTTTCAATGAGGGCCTGCTGATTGCCCTCAACGACCTGGGCAACAAGGTGCTGTACGTGGATGCGGCGTACTACGTCAACCTCTACACGTCGGTGCCGGGGGCCTATTTCTTCACCAACGCCGCCGACCCGGTGTGCACCTCGGTGGACGCAGGCAATGGCATTGGCATCGGTACCGGCCAGGTGAACTCGGCACTGTGCACCGCTTCCACCCTGGTGTCCGGCGCCAACGTGGACGCCTATGTGTTTGCCGACAAGGTGTATCTCAGCCCATCGGCCCATCGCCAGTTTGGCAATTACGCCTACGACAAGTTGCGCGCCCGCTGGTAGCCCGGCGACCCTCCGCTCCACCGGCGGAGACAGGCTCCCAAACCAAACGCCCCGGCCAAGGCCGGGGCGTTTTTCATGGTGCCTGCGTGTCCGCAGTCACTTCACTGCATCGAACAGGCCTCGCGCCTGGGCATGGCAGAACGGCGGCGTGTACGTGCCGTGGTACGAGCCGTAATACGTGGCAAAGGCGGCCGAGGTGGGATCGGTCGGGGCCTTGCCGCCGGGGCCATAAGTGGCCTGGATCATGGGATCCACATCCACCGAGCTGACGTTCTTCAAGCCACGGCTATCGAAATCTGCCTTCATCACCACCTGGTGTACGGCAGGAGGTACGGTCGGATCGCCCGCACCACCACACAGCAGCACCTGCGCCTTGGGGTTCCAGCCCAGCAGGTCGTTCTTCTTGGCGGCTACCGCCAGAGGATGGGTGTTGCTGGTGCGCGCACCTTCCAGAAACTCGGATTGGAACAGTGCATCGCGCGCCTGGTTGGGCGTGCCTCCCGGCAGCATGCCGCTGGTCACCAAGGTGGTGTAGTTGAGCGTGGGGTTGGGCAGCAGGTTCTCGATGTAGTTCGAATACGGCGCCTTGAACACGGCCTTGACGTCCGTGTACACCGTGCCATAGACCTTTTGCCACGCGGTGACGAGATAGGGCACAAAGAACTGGAAGCCCGCGATCGCATCGGGCAATTTGAGCGATCCCGACAGGTTGTAAGGACCCGACAGGTGGGCGCCAGCAACCACGTTGAATTCCGTGGGGTGGTCGCGCTCGGCGGCACGTTGCGCCGCCATGGACGCATGCCCCCCCTGCGAATACCCCGTGAACATGACCTTGCCCGACAACGTGGCGCCGACCGCGCCCGCAGCGTTGCGCGCGGCACGCACCGAGTCGATGACGGTAGTGGCTTCGGAATCGGCATGCAGATAGGGGTGGTAGGTGTACTGCGACTTGGCGAAACCCAGGTAGTCGGAAGCCACCACGGCATAGCCCTGGGCCGCGTACATGGCCGCCAGCAGGAAGGTTTCCTTGTCCTGCGGGTTGGCCAGGGTGCGGGGCTTCTCCAGATCGGTTCCCTTGGCATAGGCCACGAGTGCAGCGGGCGCCGTACAGGCCGCTCCGGCAGGCACCAGCATCACGCCCGAGGCGTTGGAGCTGTCGTTGCCCTTGGCGCCCACGGTGTTGTAGTTGAGTGCCACCACCTTGACGTCGCACTTGGCCTGGCCACTGAGCGCCTGCAGGCCACTGGCGGCCGTCGCTGCATTGATCTGGGCGACACTCAGCGTGGTCACCACAACGGGCGTATCGATGAGCGAGCCCGCACAGGATCGTCGGACCCGCCACAGGCCACCAGCAACAAGGCCGCACCAGCCACACAGGAGAGACGGAAAGCATTCATGGATTGATACCTCTGGTCACAAAAGCCCGATGGTGCCCAACCGCAGGAACTCGGACATCGGGAATTACGCGAACCCGGTCTCACCAAAGACGCGTCTGCGACACATTTTTGACCCAAACCTCAACGCCTGCGCCCGTAACGCAGCTTCATGGCCAGAATTGCCGCCGCCAGGCACAGGGTGACCGCGTTGGCCACCACAATGGGCCAGGCCCGCAGCGCCACGCCATAGGCCAGCCACAAGGCCACCCCCAGCGTGAATGCGCTGTACATGCCCAGGGAGATGCCGCGCACGTCGCGCGTACGGAAGGTGTGCAGTGCCTGCGGCACAAAGCTCAAGGTGGTCAGGCAAGCGGCCAGGTAGCCGATCCAGTCAATCCAGGGCATGGTCAGAATGCAGCTTGGTGGTGTTATTGGTCGCGTCCAGTCCAGTCCACCAGCGCATCGAGCACTGGCCGTGCCGCCGCAGCCGAAGGGTGGTTGACAATGGCCACCAGCACATAGCGGCGCCCGCTGGCGGCATGCACATACCCGGCCACGGCCAGCACATCGCGCAGACTGCCGCTCTTGAGGTGGGCCGCACCCGCCTTGCTCTTGCTGCGGCGCAAGGTGCCGTCGATGCCGACAATGGGCAGCGAGGACACCAGCTCGGGCATCACGGGCGACACCCAGGCCTGTTGCAGCATCCGCCCCAGGCCCAGCGCGCTGACCCGCGCCTCACGGCTGAGGCCCGCACCGTTATCGACCACTGGGGGCGCCTGATCGCCCAGGCGCGCGCGCCACCATTGCAGCAGCACCTCTTGCGCGCCCTCGAAGCTGGCCACCGGGTTTTTCTGCAAGGCCAAGGACAAGAACACATGCTGCGCCATGACGTTGTTGCTGTACTTGTTCACGTCGCGCACCACCTCGGCCAGCGCAGGGGAAATGGACTGGAACGCGGGGCGCAGCCCCGCAGGCACCTGGCCATCGCGCACGCGCCCGGTGAGCTTGCCGCCCAGTTCGCGCCACATGCCCTCCACGGCACGCGCGGCAAAGCCTGCCGGGTCGGCATAGGCGACGGCCCAGACACGCTCTGCGCAGCGGGCGGAATAGCTGCCTTGGAACACCGTGCGCTCGGGGTTGCCCAGGTCGGCGCGCAAACCTGCCCGCCAATCACCACACTCTGCCGTCGCAGGGGCCAGCGGCACGGTGGGCTGCAACTGCACGCCAGCCAACGGCGGGTCGTACTGCACGCGCGCCACGCCCGCCACAGGGTCTGGCACAAAAGTCATGACCACCGACTTGTAGTTGAGCAGCAGCGCGTCCGGCGCCGCGTTGTAGGGGCGCAGCGGCTCGCCGTCAAAGCGTCCGGGGTCGTGTGCAGGCACGGTGAACGCACTGCGGTCCAGCACGATATCGCCCACGATGACCTGGACACCCTGCGCCTGCAGGCGCCGCAGCAGCAGCCACAGACGCTCCAGCACCAGCTTGGGGTCGCCCTGGCCCTGGATATACACATTCCCCTTGAGGCTGCCGCCCTGCACCACACCATCGACATACACCGGCGTGTTCCAGGTGTAGGCAGGCCCCAGAAGATCCAGCGCGGCATAGGTGGTGACCAGTTTCATCACCGATGCGGGGTTGACCGGCTCCTGGGCCCGGTAAGCCAGGCGCGCGTTCGCACGGGCGTCCTGTGCATCGGCCACATACACCGACAGCGCCTCGCGCGGCAGCTTGGCGCGCGCCAGCGCCGCATCCACTTCAGCGGGCCAGGACATGCCCGGATTCGCCCAGGCGGCGGTGGCACCAACGGCCAGCACCGCACCGAGCATGCGGCGCAGGCACCGCAGGTCGAAAGCAGGAAACAGCATGCGGCGAGTCTAAGGGCTTGCCAAGCGGCCCTCGGCCGCCCTGGATCACCGGTGCGGAAAGCGCATGGCAAAGCGCTCGGCCAGGGCTGTGACCGTGAGGCTTGGATTGACCCCCACGTTGGCCGGGATGGCGCTGGCGTCCACCACATACAGACCGGGACACCCAAAAACCTGGTGGTCTGCATCGACCACGCCCTGCTCCGGGCGGCTGGCAATGACAGCACCGCCCAGCACATGCGCCGTCACCGACAGATTGCCCAGCCTCTCGAACAGCACATTCATGGCCTGGCCACCGCAGGCCTGCGCAAAATGCCGCGCGGCGGCGTTGGCCTGCGGCAGGTAGGACGGCGGCCGTGCCCCGCCGGGCACCTGTGAGCGCAAACCCCAGCGCCCACCGCGCAGCAAGGTGCGCCCATAGCCGAAGGCCATGGCATTGTCTGCATGCTGCATCACGGTCAGCACCGACATGCGCCGATACCAGTGGCGCGCAAAGAAGGAGCGCGTGGAGCGCACGGGCCGCGCCACAAAGGCCCACAGCACCTGCGCCGCCCGCCGCCAGGGCCGCGCTCCATCGACCAAGGGCCCCATGTACATGCGCATGAAGCCATAGCTCTGGGGAAAGCGGTTCTGCGTGATGTGGGTGTGCGCATCCGGGTGGAAGTGGGTCGAGATGGTGGTGCCCTGCGAGATGTCGGTTTGTGCATCCTGTGCCAGGATTCCGACCACCGCCTCGCTGTTGGTGCGCACATGCTGACCCAGGGAAGCGGGCACATCCGGCAGGGTGCAGTAGCGGTCGCGCGAGGCGAACAAAATGCCCAGCGTCCCCAGCACCCCGGCAGACAACACCACCCGGCGTGCGCGGATCGGCGGCAGGCTCACGCTGCGCTGCCATGGGTGGCGCAGGTGCAACCGGTAGCCCTCTCCCGGCAGTTTCTCCAGATGGGTGACCTGGCATTCCACCCGGACCGCCACTCCGGCCTTCTCAGCCAGGTGAAGGTAGTTCTTGTCCAACGAGTTTTTGCGCCCACCGCACAGCCGGTGATGCAGCGGCCACAACGCTCGCACCCCTTGCGCGCCGGCCCTTGCCCGGCAAAAAAGGGATCGGCATGTGCGCGGCCCGGTGCACCAAAGAAAATGCCTTGTGGCACAGGCCCGAAGCTGGGCTCCGCCCCCATCCGGCGGGCAGTTTGGCGCAGCCATTCATCCTGCAGTCCTGGGTAGGGATTGGTGGCCAAACCCAACATGCGCTCTGCGGTGGCGTAATGTGGCGCCAGCTCGGCCTGCCAGCCGCCCTCGGCGTCGGGCCAGGCGGGGTCGGTGAAAAACGCTTCCTGCGGACGCAGCAGCACGGCCGCATAGACCAGGCTGCCACCGCCCAACCCAATGCCACGCACGATGCCCACATGCTGAAAGACCTCCTGCGCCAACGGGCCGCTACGGCCCAGGCTGGGCATCCAGGCCAGGGCGCGGGCATCGGTTCCAGCGCGTTCCAGGTCTTCGGGCGACAGGCGGCGCCCCTGCTCCAGCAAGGCCACCTTCCAGCCCTTTTCTGCCAGACGCAAGGCGCTGACGCTGCCACCGAAGCCGGAGCCCACCACCACCACATCGTGGTCGAAGTCATCCGCAGAAGGCGTCATGCCTGGCGTTCCAGCAAGAAGGGAAAGGCCTGCCCGCGCAATCCTGGCAGGTGGATCACCGTCATGCCCAGCAGATGGCTGGCATCCAGCGCGCGCAGCTCATCGCGCACCCAGCGCCAAGGTCGCGGCGCCTGGGCGCCGTAGTGCAGCAGGACGCTCGGCCGGCCATCCATGGGCGAGGGCCCCTCTGAGCAATGCATGTGCAGGCACTCGGTCTGCACCCCGCGGCGCGCAAGCACATTGGTGGCGCGATCTGGTGACAGAAAGCGTTTGCCCTGCCAACCTGGCAGCCCACCCAACGCCACACCCACAGGCCCGGACCAGCGCAGCCACCAGGGGCCGATGAACCGCGCCTGGTAGAAGCCTGCCCGCATGGCTGGCGCAGGCGCCGACAGGTCCTGAAACAAACGGCGCAGCTCGTTCAACGACAGGCTCGCAGGCACTGCCGCGTGGGCCGAGAGCGGCTCAGAAGGCATAGCCCGCGGTCAGGGTGAAGACGGCCGGCCGGAACCGGATGTCCATGGTTCGCGGCACGCCAGCGGTGGCGGCGGTCAGGCGGCTCTTCACCCGCGCCGTCATCAGAGCGCCCTGGATCGACCAGCGTTCATCGATGCGATAGCTCAGCCCCACCTGCGCGGCCAGGCCCCAGGAGTCGCTCATCGAGATATGGGTCGGCCCGCCGTTCAGCGCATTGCCCGCCGCCGTCGAAGTGCGCTTGTCAAAGTTGGTGTAGTTGATGCCCAAGCCCACCGAGGGACGCCACCGGCTCGTGGGCTCGCCGAACTTGTAGTTCAGGAACACGGTGGGCGCAATCTGCCGAACCCGGGCCAGCACCTGCCCCTGGTACGCCAGCACATGCGCTGGCAGTGCGGGCGAGAGCTTGGCGGTCGAAGCATGGGTGGGGGGGTAGCCCGCCGCAAACTCGACTTCCAGGTTGTCGTTGATCGAGCGCGCCACAGTGAAGTACAGCGTGCTGGCCGACTGCACCTCCAGGCCGATGCCGGAGGGCGGCGGCGGCAGCATGGGCCCCGCCACATCGGAGGCCGTGGAATGGGGCGAAATATGCGCCCCTCCCACACGCACAAAATACTGCTGCGCCATCACCGCGCTGCAAGGCGCCAGCAGCATGGTGGCACCCACCAGGGAAAGCATTTTTTTCATGGTTTTGTCTCCTCCGAAATGTCACATGCCCGATGCGAGGACCTGCTGAAAGTACGCACGCGCTGCGGCGTTGCAGAACGGTGGGACCAACGTGCCGTGGTAGGCCTGCGCCACGGCACTGGCCCCCCCCGCTGCGGCGACCGATGCCTTGGCGCTGGCGAAGCCCAGCTTGACGGCAGCGAATGGATCGTTGACGCCTGGCGCCGAGTCCACATCCAGCACATTCAACAGACCTGCCGGTGCCGCCGCCGGAGACGGCGCGGACCAGTAGCCCTGCATGACCTGGGTGTTGAGCCCATAGAACACCGTCGGGTCTGCGCGCCCGCCACACAGCAGCATGGGGCGCTTGGGCGTCCAGCTGCGCATGTCGTTCTTGCGCAAGGCCTGACGCATCGGGTGGCCGGGCGCTGCGGCCGGAGCGCCAGTGGTCGGCACAGGGACGACGCCATCCGGATGGGCCATGGCATCCTGCAGGTACGCCAGGCGGGCGGCGTTGGTGACCAGGTGTGGGGTGCCGAAGCCCAGCGCAAACAGTGCCGCCTGGTCCGCCGGCGACGTGGGGGGCGTGATGGCCGCCATCGATGGCACCGGAGGCGTGCTGCTGAACACGGCCGTCTGCGGCAGCTTGCCTTGTCTGAAAAGTTCCGCCGCGCCCATCTTGCTGGGCAGCAGCGTTTCGATGCCTTCGGCATAGGCCGCTTCGTACAGATCGGTCGTCTTGCCGTAGATGTTTCCGTAGGCCTTTTGGTAGCTGGTGGACAAAAGAGGCGTGAACAGCGTGGCACCCAGGTTGACATTGCCGTAGTACACCGCGTCAGCAAAGGCTGCCAGCGCGTAGGGGCCAGACATGGGGGCCGATGCCGTCACGGTTTGCCCGGCAGCCTGCAACGCGCGGTGCGTGGCCATGGCCACATGCCCGCCCTGCGAATAACCGGTGATGAACAGACGGCCCGAATCTCCCGCACCCAGATCCTTCATGGCCTTGCGCGCCGCCGTGAGCGCATCCACCATTTCGGACGACTGCTGCTCTGCATTCAGGTAGGGGTGGTAGGGAAGCGGTGAGGTGTCGTAACCCGCATAGTTGGGCGCCACGACCGCGAAGCCCTGCGCGGCATACATGGCTGCAATCAACAACCCCTCGCTCGCGCCAGGGCGCGAGAGGTCGGTGATGTCAGCGATGTTGTAGGCCTTTTCCGGGCTGGTGCCATGCGCATAGAGCACGATGGGTCGGGCACCGGTGCAGGCCGGATCGCTGCCGGTGGGCAGCATGAGGGCACCGCTGGCGCGGGTGGGCTCTGCGGCGCCGCCGACCGTGCCGTATTCGATGTAATGGAAGAGCACGCCACACCGTGGAGCGCCGGTGACCTGGAGCAAGCCCTGCCCAGCCGCACTGCCCTGCAGCCGGGCCGTGAACTCGGCAGCATCCATGCCGGTGATGCGCAATGGCGGGCTGTACACCAGCGAACCACGCGCGCCGCTCGTATCATGGGTGCTGGGCGCCCCCATGTCCGAACCGCCGCAGGCCGCCAGCACCAACGCCGCGCCCAAACCCAACCCTCCAAACAACCGCCGCATAAGCCAGTCTCCTTCTATTGGGTGCCTCAGCACCACCGTTGTGACCTGGAGAAGATGCTACGGGGAGCGGTTGTTTTTCTATCGAGGGATAAGTACCGATACCTAAAAATTATCTGCGTCAGCGATCAGCACCCTCTTTCGATGGGTGTCGTCGCATGACTCGCCAAAGGGGCCATCGCCACCGCCTGACGGTGATTTCGCGTTCGGTCAGTTTTCAGGTCTGCGGAAAGTCTGGCGATAATGCCCGCTTCCCCTTCTGACCGGCCCATGAACCTGCTCGCCTTCGATACCAGCACCGAAACCCTGTCCGTCGCCGTGCAGCGCGGCAGCTCGGTGTGGGAGCACACCGGCCCGGGCGGCGCACAGGCTTCACACGGGCTGCTGGCATCCATCCAGACGCTGCTGGCCCAGGCGGGCCTGGAGCTGGGAGCGTTGGACGCACTGGCCTTCGGCCGGGGGCCAGGCTCCTTCACTGGATTGCGCACCGCCTGCGCGGTGGCACAGGGCCTGGCGTTTGGTGCGGGTGGCGGGCGCGGCCTGCGTGTGCTGCCCATCGATACGCTCCATGCCGTGGCCGAACAAGCGCGCCACCAGCATGGTGCCCAGCAGGTGGTGGCGGTACTGGACGCCCGCATGGACGAGGTCTATGCCGCCCACCTGCATTGGGAACAGGACCGCTGGCACACCGAATCCGGCCCGGTGTTGGCAGCCCCCGAGCACATCCACGCTCCCGCAGGCTGGACAGTAGCGGGCAACGCCCAGGCCGCCTATGCCACCCGGCTGGCACCCACTGCCGAACATGTGAGGGCCCTGCCCACGGCCGCAGCCCTTTTGCGACTGGCCCCGGCCCTGCTGGCCGCAGGCCAGGATGTGGACGCCAGCGGCGCCATGCCCCTGTACCTGCGCGACAAGGTGGCGCAGACCACGGCCGAACGCGAAGCCCTGCGCATGGGGAAGCAGGCATGAACACCGCTGCCATGCCCGCAGACACCCAGGCACTGGAGGCGCGCCTGGAGCCCCTGAGCCTGGCACGCCTGGACGAGGTGCTGACCATCGAAGCCCAGGCCCACCCCCACCCCTGGTCGCGCCGCCATTTCACCGATGCCCTGGCCAGCGGCTACCGCATCGACATCCTCCTGGGCGGCGACCAGGTGCTGGGCTACTTTGTGGCCATGCGCGGCGTGGAAGAGGCCCACCTGCTGAATTTGACCGTGGCACCCGCCTTCCAGCGCCAGGGTTGGGGGCAGATACTGCTGGACGCACTGGCCCTGTGGGCGCGTGGGCAGGGCTTGCAATGGCTGTGGCTGGAAGTGCGCGTCAGCAACGAGCGGGCCCGTGCGGTGTACCAGTCCAATGGTTTTCAGCAGGTCGGCCTGCGCAAGCGCTACTACCCGGCGGCCGGCGATGCGCGCGAAGACGCCATTGTGATGAGCCGCGCACTGTGATGGGCACTATGGCCCCCAGCCTGCCACTCGACCCCCGCCAGCGCGCCATGCTGCAGGAAATGGGCGTGCGGCTGTGGCTGCCGGAGGCAGGCGCGAATGCGCAGGCCCCCTCGGCGCAGCCCACCGGGAGCGCAGGTACCACAGTGCCCGGCCCCGCGGCGAGCAACCTGCACCGCGGCACCGCTGTGCCGACGCCAGCCCGCCCCACTGCGGCACCCAACGCGGCAGTACCCACACCGGCAAGCCCTGCGCCCTCCACGCACGCCACTACAGAACAAGCGGTACTGCAGGAACCACGCACGCTGTACCCCGATGCCAACCCCGCACTGTGCCCACCCGCACTGGGCGCGGCCTGGCTGCTGGTGGCCGAAGGCGTGCATGGCAGCGCCGCCCTGGCGGAGCAGGCCGGACGCCTGCTCGACAACATGCTGCGCGCACTGGGCCTGCACCAGCATCCCCAGGTGGCTCTGTGCACGCTCGACCAGGCCCCCTCTGGCGCCGAAGGCACCGGCGTGGACAACGCGCTGGCCGAGGTGGTGGCACAGCTGGCTCCCGCCGTCGTGCTGGTGATGGGCCGCGTCGCCGTGCGCCACTGCCTGGGCCGCAGCGAACCCCTGGGGCAATTGCGCGGCCAGCCTTTCACACTGGCCGGGGTGCCTGCAGTGGTCACGTTCGATGCACCGGTGCTGTTGCGCTCACCGCACCTCAAACCTGCGGCCTGGGAAGACCTGTGCCGCGCCCGTGCACTGGCTGCCGCTGCAGCGCAGTAAGCGCGCCACACAGCGTGCACTGCAACAAAGCCGGTGCGATAATTCCCAGCTTGCAATTTGGAGCCTTTGCCATGGAAGCCTATCCCAGTCGATAGCTTTCAGCTCCCTGGTTCGTGCCGGGGCTGAAAGCGCCCCCAACCCAGCCCCCGGCCACCCCCTTCAGGGAGCAATCGCATGCTCAATATCTTCACGCTCGCCAATGGGCGCCTCGTCCAGGAAGAAATCGAATCGCTGGAAGAGCTGTCTCGCTTCCAGCCCATCTGGGTCGATCTGGAATCCCCCACGCTGGACGAAAAGCGCTGGGTTTCGCAGTACTACGGCCTGTCCATCCCCGAGGATGCGATGGACGAGGACATCGAGGAATCGGCCCGCTTCTACGAGGAAGACAACGGCGAACTGCACATCCGCAGCGACTTCCTGATCGACGACCACGAGCAGCCACGTTCGGTGCGCGTGGCCTTCATCCTGAACCTCATCAACCCCAGCCTGCGCAGCAAGGGCGTGCTGTTCTCGCTGCACGACGAGGACATTCCGGTGTTTCGCCTCCTGCGCCTGCGTGCGCGGCGCGCACCGGGGCTGATCGAGGATGCACGCGACGTGTTGCTCAAGCTGTTCGACGCCGACGCCGAGTACTCGGCCGACACGCTCGAAGGCATTTACGACGACCTGGAAACGGTCAGCACCCAGGTGCTGGCAGGCGATGTGACCGACGCGCGCGCTGGTGAGGTGCTGGCCGCCATTGCACGCCAGGAAGACTTGAACGGCCGCATCCGCCGCAACGTGATGGACACGCGCCGCGCGGTGAGCTTCATGATGCGCAGCAAGATGCTCAACGCCGAGCAGTTCGAGGAGGCGCGCCAGATCCTGCGCGACATCGAGTCGCTGGACAGCCACACGGCCTTTCTGTTCGACAAGATCAACTTCCTGATGGACGCCACGGTCGGTTTCATCAATATCAACCAGAACAAGATCATCAAGATCTTCTCGGTGGCCAGCGTGGCGCTGTTGCCCCCTACCTTGATCGCCAGCGTGTACGGCATGAACTTTCAGTACATGCCCGAGTTGGGCCAGAAATGGGGCTATCCGTTTGCGCTGGCACTCATGCTGGCCAGCGCGCTGGGCCCCATGTGGTATTTCCGCAAGCGAGGCTGGTTGAAGTAAAAAATGGCACCAGCGCTTACAAATAAAGCGCTGACAGCTATCATGTTTATAGCAAATTCATCAATTGCCGCACGATGTGGT
>Ga0116193_1000741_pt1 | contig 29368 bp, 29 predicted proteins | sample AD_UKC115_MetaG_FD_89892 | JGI IMG/M metagenome (GOLD analysis project Ga0116193, IMG submission 89892) | Active sludge microbial communities of municipal wastewater-treating anaerobic digesters from Hong Kong - AD_UKC115_MetaG | ecosystem: Engineered > Bioreactor > Anaerobic > Digestate... | reverse complement strand
CTGGATCACCGGTACCGACCGGCGGTTCGACGGCTACAACTACTTCGGGGTGCATCCCGAGGTCGCTGTCGAGTGGTTCGACAAGTACGTGGGCTGAGCCCTTCCGCCGAGAGTTATCTGGTTTGCGCCCCTTCTCGGGGACACGTACACCAAGGTGACTCTCGGCGGATCACGACCACGCTTCGATCAAGGCGTCGGCGGTGGTCACGGTGGCCAGCAGTGAGAGCGTGTTGTCGATGATGGCCTGTCCATAGTCCGCGGGGATACCGGCCACCGCGTCGCGCGGGAGCACCACCCGGTAGGCCGCGTTGACGGCGTCCATCACCAGGTTCGGGATCGCCACATTCAGCGACACCCCGACCGCGACGATGGTTCGCACACCCATGTTGCGCAGGACGGCGTCGAGGTCGGTGCCACCCATCGGGCCCAGCCCGTGCCACCGATGTAGTACGAGATCGGTTGGCTCCGGCCCGAATTCGGGTAGCAGCGCGGCACCCGGGCTGCCCGGCTCGATGGCCACTCCGCTGACCCCGATGGCGAACAGCTTCGCGTTGTGGTTGGAGCCCAGCCCGTCGGCGCGGCGCTGCACCAGGCAGTGCACCACCGGAACACCGGCGGCCCGGGCGGCCGGCAGCAGTCGGGCGATGTTGGGCAGGGCCTCGCGGCGCGCCTCGTCGGCCAGGGCCCGCAGCCCGGCGTCGGGACCGACCACCGCGCCCTGCAGCTCCTGGGTGACGATCGCGGTGTGTGCGGGATCGACGAGCTGCGGCAGCTTCACCGAACCAGCCCCGCCGACTTCTGCAGCGGGGTCGTCCCGTGCACCGTAACGCGACCCTGACGCAGAACTCGGCGCAGTAGAAACATGGTCATGCCCCGGCGCCGCACTCGCAGGATGCAACGGGCGGCACTTCGTAGAACTGGGTGGCCCACTTACGCAGGGCCATATAGTGTTTCGCGTCCACCTTCGCCAACGGGGGACGCTCGACGTAGATCTGGTGCTCCCAGATATCGACGTCCTCCCATACGGTCTTGAGGAACTTGCGTTCCACCGTCTCACGAACGTGTTGCGGTGGTACATCGGAGGTTTCGCCCCGCTCCTTGGGCCACCAGATGGAATAGAACATGTCCGACACCTCGTCGTCGACGGGCGTGCACGCGAAGATCAGCCGATGGTTGGACGAACCCTCGAACGCGCTCATGGCGAAGCCAAGGCCGGAATAGTGGCTGTGAATGCGGAGAGCCATCTTGTCCGGATCGTCGCTGCGCACGTCCGGCCACCCCGTCACGAACCGCCACTCTTCGTCGACGCCCGCCCACTCCAGGCACACCGGGGTGACGGTGGCGCCGTGCACGTACCGGAAATGTGAACTGTCCGGGGCATTCTCAGCCACGATCTGTGGGTGGACGTGGATACCGTCGGTCCGGCTGGAGAACTCCGGATAGGGCCGGTAGTACTTGTCCGGGTCGGTCTCGAACTGCGGGAACTTACCGATGATGTCCGGCAGGGGCCACTGCGGTTCCTTGCCGTGCGGGTGGTACCACATGAAGATGCAGCCGTACTGCTCCTGCACGGGGTAGGAGCGCAGCTTCAGGCCGCGATTGGGTTTGTCGGGCTGATAGGGGATGTAGGTGTTGTCGCCGTGCGGGCCCCAGCGCCAGCCGTGGAACGGGCACTCGATGCAGTCACCGACCACCGTGCCGCCGTGGCCGATGTGGGCACCGAGATGCTTGCAGTGCGCCTCGAGCAGGTGCAGCACACCGTCCTCGTCGCGGTAGGCGGCGAGGTGCTCCCCGAAGTACTTCAGCGCCTTGACGTCGCCGACCGCGTACTCGGCCGACCAGCCGATCATGAACCAGCCGGTGATCTTCCAGGTGAACGGCACTTTCATGGGCTTGCCCCTCTCGCTTCCACCGCGATACGGAATACATTACAGTAGCGGTTTCAGGCAAGTCCACGAACGGTTTGGGAGCCCATGGACGACATCGAGGCAATCCGCCTGCTCAAGGCGCGGTACTGCCGATTCCTCGACACCCGCGACATCGACTCCTGGCGGCAACTGTTCGCGTCCGACGTCGTGGTGTTGCTCGACGTCGCGGTCTCGACCGGCGGTGCCGACCCGCAGACGATGCCACCGCTGGTGGGCCTGGAGGCGTTCGAGCCGGTGGTGCTCGGTGGCATCGCCGGCGCCGCCACCATGCACCACTGCCACACGCCGGAGATCGAACTGACCTCCCCGGTGACGGCCACCGGCATCTGGGCGATGGAGGATCTGCTGGTGTTTCCCGACGGCAGCCGACTGCACGGGGCGGGGCACTACCACGAGGAGTACGAGAAGCGTGAAGGTCGTTGGCAGATCACGCGATTGCACCTGACCCGCACACTGATGGATTTCACGGCCGCGCGAAATGACCGCGGATGAACTACGACGTCGTCGTCATCGGTGCCGGATTCTCCGGCCTGTACATGCTGCACAAGCTGCGCGAGATGGGTCTGTCGGTGGTCGCGTTGGAGGCCGCCGAGGACATCGGCGGCACGTGGCTCTTCAACCGGTATCCGGGGGCCCGCTGCGATATCGAGAGCATCGAATACTCCTACAGCTTCTCCGACGAGATCCAGCAGGAATGGGTATGGACCGAGACGATGCCGGCCCAGCCGGAGATCGAGGCGTACCTGCACTTCGTCGCCGACAAGCTCGACCTGCGCCGGGACATCCGCCTCAACACCAGGGTGGACGCGATGGCGTTCTCCGACAATGCAGAGGACTCCGCCGAATGGACGATCGACACCGACACCGGCGAGGTTTTCACCGCGCGGTTCGTCGTGGCCGCGTCCGGAATTCTGTCGGTGCCGCTGGAGCCGGACATCCCCGGCGTGGACGACTTCGAGGGTGCGGTGCTCTTCACGAGCAGTTGGCCCAAGGACGGCTATGACCTGACGGGGAAGCGCGTCGGCGTCATCGGCACCGGATCGACGGGCGTGCAGTTGATCCCGGTCGCCGCCCGGCTGGCCGAACATCTGACGGTCTTGCAGCGCACTCCGGCCTACACGCTGCCGTGGTCGGTGCGGCCGTTCGAACCCGGCGAGCTCGACGAGTTCAAGGCCGACTACGCCGAGATCCGGGCGGCCCAGCGGGCACACCCCGTCGGCTCGGCACGGCTCAGCGCCTTCTCGGTGTTGCTCGACATGCTGATGCAACCACCGCTGAAGTCCGCCACCCGGGAGGAGCGGTTGCGCGCCATCGACGAACACGGCGTGATGGGCGCGCTGAACTGGGGCGACATCTTCTTCGATATCGAGGCCAGCCGGGAGGCGGCCGCCCTGTACGGCGAGGCGGTCGCCCGGATCGTGGACGACCCCGACACTGCGGCGGCGCTGGTGCCCACTCATCCATTCGGCTGCAAGCGGCCGATCATCGACCAGGGCTACTACCAGACGTTCAACCGCGACAACGTCACGCTGGTGGACCTGCGCAAGGGCGCGATCACCGCCATCACACCGCGGGGCATCCGGACCGAGCAGGGCGACGTCGACGTCGACGTGATCGTGTTCGCCACCGGGTTCGACGCCATGACCGGCGCACTGCGCCGCATCGATATCAAGGGACGCGACGGCGTGACGCTGCGCGACGTCTGGGACACCGAGGGGCCGACGTCCTACCTGGGGCTGATGGTGGCCGGATTCCCCAACCTGTTCATCGTCCAGGCGCCCGGAAGTCCTTCGGCGGCCACAAATTTCATTGCCGCGCTGGAACAGCACGTGGAATGGATCGCCGAGTGTATCGGGCACCTGCGGGCCCACGGTCACCGCAGCATCGAGGCGCAGGCGCAGGCCCAGCGCGACTGGATCGAGCACACCACCGCACTGGTCGAACCAACGGTGCTGGCACACCCCAGCTGCAAATCCTGGTACAACGGCGCCAATGTGCCGGGCAAGAAGCGCAGGTACATGGGCTACACCGCGGGCATCCCGGAGTACCGCCGGCGTTGCGACGAGATCGCGGCTGCGGGATACATCGGGTTCGACCTACTCTGATGGTCATGCGTCCGCAAGACCGCGCCAGACAGATCGCCCGGGAGATCGGCGGTGTCATTCCGCGGTCGGTGGGCGCGCTGACCGAAGCGGGCAACTGGACGGGGCGGACGGCGCGGGGCCTGCGGCAGCTCGGCGAGGTGGCGCTCGACGAGCTGGTGGTCACCGGGATGACGTTGACGGCGCCGCCGCCCAGCGTGCACACCGCGATCGAGACCTATCGCCCGGTGGCCGACGAGCTGACCCGACTGGGCATGGCGGGCTGCTACGCCGAGCCGGAACCGTTGCAGATCAAGAACATTCGCTGGCGAATGCTGGGCAAGTTCGCCTTCGAAGAGGTGAGCTACGAGCACGACCCGCGACTGCCGGGCTGTTTCGGGGAACTGGCCGCACCCACCACGGCGGTCTGCAACGTCGTGCGATCCGACACTCGGCGTCCCCGGCCCTGGCTCATCTGGGTGCACGGCGCCGGGCAGGGCGGATTGTCCGACCTGGCCGTCGCCCGCGTCGGGCGGATCCGTCGTGAACTCGGTTTCAATGTCGCGCTGCCCGTCCAGCCGGGACACGGTGTCCGACGGCGGTCGTGGCCCACCTACCCGGACACCGATCCGCTGGCCAATGTTGCGGGCATGATGCGGGCGGTGTCCGAGGTTCGCGCGGTGATCCACTGGATCGACCCGCAGGCCACGGTGGTGGTGTTGTCGGGATTGTCGTTGGGCAGCGGTGTGGCCGCGCTGGCCTCGGCGTTCGAACCGGTGGACGGCGTGGCGCTCTACACCCCGATCCTGGGCCTGAACGCCATGATCGCCAACCATCTGCACCGCTGGGGTGACGAAGCGGCCGATGTGTTGTCGGTGCTCGGCTCCGATGTGGTGACCGAGCTGACGTCGGTGATCGATCCGCTCGCGGTGCAGCCGCTGGCCCCGGAGAACCGCCGGCTGATCGTGGGCGCGTGGAACGACCAGATGGCCATGCGTGCGCCCGCGGAGTTGCTGCACGAGAAGTGGGGCGGCGAGTTGTACTGGCACGACGGCAGCCATGTGGGGCATGTCTTCTCGGGCCGGGTGCAGGCCGTGACGGAGCGATTCCTGCGTGAGGTGGCGGGTCAGGCTCCGTAGTCGCGGGTGATCCGCTGGCGCGTGTCGTGCAGTTCCTGCTCGAGGTCGTGGCCGGGTACCACGACCCATTGGAACGCCATGCCGAAAACGGCGGCCGTGATGTCATTGACGGCGGGCGCGATGTCGACGTCCGCGCGGATCGACCCGTCGTCGATCCCGTTGCGCAGCCCGACCTTGACCTTCACCGCGCCGCCCTCCAGTTGGGTCCTGACATTTTCGCGCAGGGGTGATGTGCTCTTGGCCGCTTCGAATGTCGCGACGAACATCGCCCGCAGCAGGGCAGGGTCCTGGGTGTGCAGATCTTCGATCCGGTCGAAGTGTGCAAGCACCTGGGCCAGGCCCGTGGTGCGCGGGTCGGGGTCGGGATTCAGGCGTTTGACGTATTCGTCGAGCAGCGCGTAGAGGATGGCGTCCTTGGTGCCGAACCGCGCGTGCACCATGGCGCGGCTGTAGCCCGCCCGCCGGCCGATCTCGGCGGCCGTGGTTGCCTCCCAGCCCTTTTCGACAATCAGCTCGGCCGCTGCCGACACCAGCCTGCGGGTGGACAGCTCGACCCGTTCGGGTTGGGTCAGGCCCCGGCTCGGCGACGGCACCCTTGCATATTAGACGCTCGACAACTAACTTAGTTGCTCTGCGTCAAATATTTCTCTTGGAGGCCGATGGTGACTCGCCGCTCCGTTGCGATCCCGTCATGCATCGACGACGTGACGCCGGAATGGCTGAGCGACGCGCTCGGGCGCACCGTGTCGGGCCTGGCTGCCCAGCGGATCGCCGAGGACAGCGGCTTTTCCTCCCTGCTCTACCGGGTCCGGTTGTCCGGCGACCCGGGTCTGCCGCAGACGGTGATCGTCAAGCTGCCCGGCACCCCGGAGGCCCGCGGCGCGATGGAGATGCTGGGTGGCTACCGGCGCGAGTTGGAGTTCTATCGTCGCGTGGCCGGCCGGGCGCCGATGGGCACCCCCGAGGTTCACGTGGCCGAAATGGGCGCCACGGCAGGCGACTTCGTCCTGGTCATGGAAGACCTCAGCGGATGGGAGAACGCCGACCACCTGGCCGGGCTGACAATGGCACAGGCCCGGACGGCGATCTCGGGACTGGCCGCCCTGCACTCCTGGCCCGGCGCCACCGGGATCCCGTTGGGCGTGTTCCCCAGCCTGGACACCCCTCTGGTGCGCGATCTGTTCTTCCCGGTGTTCGGGCTGGCGTGGCCGGTATACCTCGAGCACGCCAGCGAACCGGTACCCCCGGCCGTTGCGCGATTCGCCGAGCGATTCCCCGACTACGCGGCACAGGCCCTGGATGTGCTCGGCCGGCCGAACACGTTGCTGCACGGCGATATTCGCGCCGACAACCTGTTCTTCGCGGGCGACGAGATGAAGGTGGTGGATTTCCAGTTCGCCTGTACGGGCGCCGGCGCTTCCGATGTCGCCTATCTGGTGAGCCAGGGCCTGCCGACCCCGGTGCGGCGGGGTCACGACGAGGCGCTGCTGCGCGAGTATCTGGATGAGGCAGCGCTGGAAGGCTATTCGTTCGACGAGGCCTGGCGAGACTACCGGATGGCCACCGCGTACCTGATTGTGTTGCCGGTGATCACCCTGATGGGCTGGGATGCCATGCGGGAGCGGTCGCGCAAGCTGGTGATGAAGCTGACCGAGCGGGCGGTGGCCACCATCGACGAGACGGATGCACTGGAGGTATTTAAATGAGATCAGCGCGTGAGGTGGTCGAGCAGTACAACCTGGTGGTCTGGAACCAGCGCGACTTCGCCCTGGCCGAAGAACTGATGGGCGACAGCGTCATTCGGCATGAGGTGGGCGAGGCCACGGTGTTGACGCACGATGAGGCCGTCAAGCGGATCGTCGATCACTGGGAGATGTTCGAGGTATTGCGATTCGACCTGAACCTGGTGGTCGCCGGGGACGACGGTGAGCATGTCGCGATCGTCTACCAGTCGCCGATGACGCTGAAGGACGGCTCCCAGGTGGACGTCGGCAGTATGGAGATCTTCCGGGTGGTCGGCGGGCGCATCGTCGAAGTGTGGAACTGCGGATACAAACTAGGAGTGTGGGCGTGACTGATCAGGTGCTCGACGAGCTCGGCTACTACTTGCTGGCCGGTGCCGGCGGGGAAGGGCCCGCGACGCTGATGGACGAGGCCCGTCGCGGTGAGGAACTGGGATTCGGCACCGGGTTCATCTCCGAGCGGTGGAACGTCAAGGAGGCATCGTCGCTGACCGGCGCGGCCCTTGCGGTCACCTCCCGCATGCAGATCGCCACGGCCGCAACCAATCACAACACCCGGCATCCGCTGATCACCGGATCGTGGGCAACCACCATGCACCGGTTGTCGGGCGGCCGCTTCACGCTGGGTATCGGTCGCGGGATCGGCGCCATCTACAACTCGTTCGGGATCCCGGCCGTCACCACCGCCCAGATGGAGGATTTCGCGCAGGTGATGCGCCGGTTGTGGCACGGCGAGCTGATCTTCAACCATGACGGTCCGCTCGGAAAGTATCCGATCCTGTTCCTGGATCCCGATTTTCGTGAGGACATTCGGCTGGCGATCGTCGCGTTCGGGCCGCAGACGCTGGCCCTGGGTGGCCGGGAATTCGACGATGTCATCCTGCACACCTACTTCACCCCGGAGACGCTGCAGCGCGCGGTCAAGACGGTCAAGGATGCCGCCGAGCAGGCCGGCCGGGATCCGGCCACGGTCAAGGTGTGGTCCTGCTTCGCGACGGTGGGTGACCATCTGCCCGAGGAGTTGCGGCTGAAGAAGACGGTGGCGCGGCTGGCCACCTACCTGCAGGGCTACGGCGACTTGCTGGTGAACACCAATGGCTGGGATCCGGCTGTGCTGCAGCGATTCCGGGATGACAAAGTGGTGCAGTCCATCCCGGGCGGCATCGACCACAAGGCCAGCGCCGAGCAGATCGAACACATCGCGGGGTTGATCCCGGATGAATGGCTGGAGCCGTCGGCGACGGGCACCGCGCAGCAGTGTGTGGACCGGGTGCGCAAGGAGTTCGACTACGGCGCAGACGCGGTGATCATGCACGGGGCGACGCCGGACGAACTGGCGCCGATCGTGGAGGCGTACCGCGCGAGCGCGTAGGCGCGGAGTGATCACCGTGGCTTCGAGACCAGCGAATTGTTCGTGACGGCAGCGCATCACGAGACGCTGGTGCGAGTGTCGGCAGGCTAGCATTCCCCCGGCCCGTCAGAGGGCATCGGCACAACGGATTGGACGGATTGGCATGACCACCGCACGCGAGGTTGTCGACGGCGTCGACCTGATGGGAAAGACCTGCGTCATCACCGGCGCCTCGGCGGGCCTGGGCCGCGAGTCCGCCCGCGCGCTGGCGGCCGCCGGTGCGCACGTGATCCTGGCGGCGCGCAACATGGTTGCGCTGGACGAGGCGCAGCAGTGGATCGAGGCCGAGAGCCCCGGCGCCCGTACGTCGCTGGTGGCCCTGGACCTGACCTCGCTGGCCGGTGTCCGTACCGCGGCCGCCGCCATCGCCGAGCTCGCGCCGAGCATCGACGTGCTGATGAACAACGCCGGCGTCATGTTCACCCCGTTCGCCCGGACCGCCGATGGATTCGAGAACCAGTTCGGCACGAACCACCTGGGCCACTTCGAACTCACCCGGCTGCTACGCCCGCAGCTGACCGGCGCCCGCATCGTCATCCTGTCCTCCGACGGGCATCACATGAGCGATGTCGACCTGGACGACCCGAACTGGGAACGCCGCGAGTACGACAAGTTCGCCGCATACGGCGCGTCGAAGACCGCGAACATCCTGCACATGGTCGAACTCAACCGGCGCTACGCCGACGCCGGGGTGCACGCCGTCGCCGTCCACCCCGGCGTCGTGGGTACGTCGCTGGCGCGGCACATGACCCGGGACGACTTCGGCGCGCTGCGGTCGATGGCCGCCGACAATCGGGACAAGGGTGCGGTGCTGGACTCGCTGCTGACCCCGGAGCAGGGTGCGGCCACACAGGTGTGGGCCGCGACGGCGCCCGAACTGGACGGCGCGGGATCGGTGTATCTGGCCGACCGGGCGATCCGCGACGACGTCGAGGCCTACGCGCTGGATCCCGAACGAGCCGTGCGACTTTGGGAGATCTCCGAAACGCTCTGCGGCTGATCCGCATCCCGACCCATCTGTTCTGCGTTCACGGACACGAAGTGCGAGTGGATGTCGCACTGGGTGCTGAACAGATTTGGGTGGTCTCAGAGATTCGGCGAGAACTGGTAGCTGCCGACGGTGATGGCCTTGTCGCCCGCTCCCTCATCGAACAGGGTGGTCTGCACAACGACCATGCCGTCCGAACCACCGAGGGCGGTTGCCTCCGCCCGGAACGGGCCCGTCTTGCCGCGGGCCATGAACATCACGTGCGACGACACGCCCTGCAGCAGGCCGGTTCCGGCGGTCTCGGCGGCGGCGTCCAGCGCCGCGGTCTCGAGTGCGACGAACTGCGGGCCGATGTGCAGCGCGGCATCGGGCGAGGCGACCTCGTCGGACAGCTCGGGCAGGACCCAACTTCCGTCGGTCCTTCTGGCACAACCGAATACCTGGCGCAGCGGCGGCATGTCAGGAGAGTCGACCACGTCGAGCCGCTCGACCGGCATCTTCTGCAGACCCTCCGGCGGTGTGCCGATCGCCACGCCCTGGCCCGCGGTCAGCGCCAGCACCCGAGAAGGGTTGTCGGCGTCGACGATCCGGGAACGGCTGTAACCCATCTGGCGGCCCCGTTTGAGCGTCTCCGAGATCACCTCGATCCGGGCGACGTCGCGACCCGGATCGATCACCTGACAGGAGTGCACGACGGGATTGGGCACCGCCTCGAGATCCGACATGCCACCGCCCTCCGGGGAGGAGATGCCGAGCACGGCCAGTAACAGTCCGCCGGTCGCGTTGCGCATGTCGTGGCGCAGGGTCACGGTGTTGTCCTCCGGGCCGATGTCCATCGACGCGTAGGTCCGGCCCAGGTAGCGATAGCTGAGTAGGCCGCCCCACCGCCTGCGCAGTTCGGCCGCGTAGGCGTCGCGGTTGTCCGTCAGATCTCGGATATCTTGCGGCACAATGCTTCCTATTGGGTAGCCCGACGCCAGGTCAGGGTGCTGCGAGTGGTGATTCCCGCCGCATCGGTCGTCGTCGCAGACAGGGCCAGCAGGTCCCCGTCGATGCGGACCTCCCGCAACTGCGGTGCCGCGAGCAGGTCGGGCATGGTGGCCATCCGCACCTGGTGGTGCACGATTGCCGCGTCCTCATCGACATGGAACGGTCCGGTGTAGGCGATGTATTCGGCGATCTCGGAGCCGGCGGCATCGGGTGCCAATTGAGCCGACATGAATCCGTCCGCGGTGTAGAGGATCAGGCCCCGGGGCTGCGGGCCCAGCGGCTGGCGGACGGAACCGGTTGTAGTGTCCTGGGATTCGAACCGGACCAGTTCCCAGCTGCCGATCAGCTGCGAGCGTAGCGTCATCACGGCCACATCCGATCAGGGCAGGATCGCGGTTCGGGTGACCGGCTGCGCCGGAGCCTGGCGGGCGGATAGCGCGCGCCGCAGCGCGGTCAACAGTGCGTCGCGGGTCTCGCGGGGGTCGATGAGTTCGTCGAAGCCGAGGTTCTGCGCGGAGTGGTACGACGCCTGCAGTTCGGCCTCGCGAAGATCGGCGGACACGTCCGCGTCGGCGTGCGACGCCCGGCTGAGCGCTGCGGCGCTCATCGCCCCCATGGTTGCGCCCGGATAACCGAACGTCGCGACCTGATCGTCGAATCCCAACAACGACATGACCATTGACCCGAACCCGTACGCCTTGCGCAGGGTCAGATGCAGCTTGATGGTGCCGGCCATGGTCTGGGCGGCGAACATCCGCGCCCCGCTGCGCAGGATGCCGGCACGTTCGGACCGGCTGCCGGGCAGCATGCCCGGGTTGTCGGCCAGGAACACGATGGGCAGGTGGAACGAGTCGGCCACCATGATGAAATGCGCGGCCTTGTCGGCGGCGTGGCTGTCGATCGACCCGGCCATCACCTGTGGCTGATTGGCGACGACCGCGACCGGGTGGCCGCCCAGATGGGCCAGGGCACAGACGATTCCACGGCCGAACTTCGGCTGCACCTCCAACCAGTCCGGCCGGTCGAATACCACGTCCATGACGCGCCGGATGTCGTACACCCGCCGGTTGTCACGCGGGATGATGTCCACCAACTCGGGCGTGGACCGCGGACCGTCATCGGCCGGCCGTGCGGGTGGATACGACCACGCGCTGGACGGGAAATAGGACAGATAGCGCCGAATCTCGTCGAGCGCGGAGGCGTCGTCGTCGGCCAGATTGTCGATCACCCCGCTGGCCAGCGCGACACCCGGTCCGCCCAGCTCCTCCTTCGAGATGTCCTCCCCGGTCGATTCCCGGACCACCGGTGGTCCGGCCGTGAAGATCGCGCCGAGGCGGCTCATGATCCGGAAGTCGCACACCGGGGCGACCAGGGCGCCATGCCCGGCCGAGGGGCCCAGCACGGCGGCCACCGTGGGCACCAATCCCGAGCAGCGGGCCTGCCCGATGAGGTCGATGGGTGAGCGTCCACCGTGGGATCCCGGCCGAAAGCCCGCTCCCTCCAACAGCATTACCATCGGGATCTTGTTGCGGACCGCCAGTTCGGCGATCCGGTAACGCTTGGCGTTGCTGCCGGTGCCGATGGTCCCGGCCACGGTGGTGAAGTCCTCGGCACCCACCATTACCGGTGCTCCGTCGATCGTCCCGGAGCCCGCCACGATGCCGTCGGCGGGCACGTCCCCGCCCACCAGGGTGCCGATCTCGCGGAAACTTCCGTCGTCGAGCAGGTGCGCCACCCGGGCCCGGGCGTCGAGCTTGCCCCGGGCGCGATGTGCGGCCAGCCGCTCGGCCCCGCCCATTGCCGTCGACCGGTCGCGCCGGCGTTGCAGATCGGCCAGCGTGGCATCCCAGTCAGACATGCGTTGACCCTACCGAATTGCTTACTGTAGCGTCCTCAACATGGTCGGGAAGCTCAAGGTCGACCGCGGAATACCCAGCGATCTCGGACGTGTCGCGGAGGTGGCGCGGGCCCACGAGGCCGCTGGATACGACGGCTGCTGGACGGGCGAGATCAACAACGATCCGTTCTTCCCGCTGCTGCTGGCCGCCGAGCACACCTCGACACTAGAGGTGGGCACCAGCATCGCCGTCGCTTTCGCGCGCAACCCCATGACCGTCGCGCAGACGGCCTGGGATCTGCAGGCGTACTCACGGGGCCGATTCCTGCTCGGCCTGGGCACCCAGATCCAGCCGCACATCGAGAAGCGCTTCGGCATGCCGTGGAGCCACCCGGTGCGCCGGATGGCCGAATTCGTTGCGGCACTGCGGGAGATCTGGCGTTGCTGGCGGACGGGTGACCGGCTGCGATTCGCAGGTGAGTTCTACACCCACACGCTGATGACGCCGATGTTCACCCCCGCGCCGTCCGGGCAGCCCGACCCGGCCATTTTCATCGCCGCGGTCGGCGAGGCCATGACGCAGGTGTGCGGCGAGGTCGCCGACGGTCTGCTCGCCCACGCGTTCACGACGCGGCGCTACCTCGACGAGGTCACCATCCCGGCGCTGCAGCGCGGCCTCGACCGCGCCGGACGTCAACGCGCGCAGTTCCAGGTGTCCGGCCCGGTGTTCGTCGTGACCGGCCGGGACGAGGGCGAGATGGCGGCCGCGGCGGCGGCCTACCGCAAGCAGATCGCGTTCTATGCCTCCACCCCCGCCTATCGCAGGGTGCTGGAACTGCACGGCTGGGGCGAGCTGCAGCCCGAGTTGCGCCGGCTGTCCCTCGCGGGTGCCTGGGACGCGATGGCGGACCTGGTCGACGACGAGATGCTGGGCGCCTTCGCCGTCGTCGCCCCGATCGACAAGGTCGCCGCGGCGCTGGCGCACCGCTGCGACGGCGTGCTCGACCGGGTCCTGCCGGGCTTCGCCGGGGGCACACCGGAACCCGTCATCGCGGCAGTGCTCGAGGACGTCCGCGCGAAAGTGAATGACTGACAAGGAAATCCCGTGAGCATTGAGGGCAAGACCGTCGCGATCACCGGAGCCGCCCGCGGCATCGGCCACGCAACCGCCGCGGCGCTGTTGGCGCGCGGTGCGCGGGTGGTGATCGGCGACCGCGACGTCGCGGCGCTCGAGGATGCGGTCCGGCGGTTGCCCGGGCGGGTCACCGGACACCCCCTGGACGTCAGCGATCCCGAGTCGTTCGCGAACTTCCTGGACCGTGCCCGCGCCGACGGCGACGGCCGGATCGACGTGCTGATCAACAATGCCGGGGTGATGCCGGTGGGTCACTACCTCGACCAGTCCGAGCAGGCCATCCGCACCGCCGTCGAGGTCAACCTGTGCGGGGTGCTGACCGGATGCCGGCTGGTGCTGCCCGAGATGGTCGACCGCCGCAGCGGGCACATCGTCAACATCGCGTCACTGGCCGGCGCGGTGCCGGTACCGGGGCAGGTGGTGTACGCCGGAACGAAGTTCGCCGTGGTGGGAATGTCGACGGCGATGGCCGACGAGTTCGCCCCACACGGCGTGCATGTCAGCGTGGTCATGCCACCGTTCACCGCCACCGACCTGATCGCGGGCACCCGGACGCCGTTGGGCAGCAAACCGGTGGCGCCCGCGGATATCGCCGCCGCCGTGGTCAAGGTGCTCGAGAAGCCGAAAACCCATGTCGTGGTGCCGTATCCGATGCGGTTCATGGCCCCGTTGATGTCGATGCTGGGCCCGCGGGGGCGCCGCTGGCTCAACGCGAGGGTGGGTTCCGATCGGGTCTTCCTGGACTTCGACGCCGACGCCCGGCGGGCGTACCAGCAACGGGCCGAGACGGCTACCGGAATGCTGGCCCCAGCCGATACTGAATAACTTACCGGAACTGCTACTGTGGTTGCGCCGGTCAGCGGCGTCACAGGATGAGGAGCGTGGGGATGGCCAGTCCGACCGTCGAATCAGCCGGGGCGATGCTCGCCGATCCGAAGGCCTACACCGACGAGGCGCGCCTGCACGCGGGGCTCGCGCAGCTGCGGGCCGACGCCCCGGTGTCGTGGGTCGAGGTGCCCGGCTACGCGCCGTTCTGGGCCATCACCAAGCATGCCGACATCATGGAGATCGAGCGCGCCAACGACATCTTCACCAACTCGCCGCGCCCGGTGCTGACCACCCGGGAGGGCGACGAGCAACAGGCCGCCCTGGGAATCCGGACGTTGATCCACGCCGACGACCCGTTGCACCGTGACCTGCGGGCCATCGGGGCCAACTGGTTCCGGCCGAAAGCCATGCGCGCGTTGAAGGATCGGGCCGACGAACTGGCCGAGCGGTTCGTCGACAAGATGGCCGCCGAAGGTCCGGAGTGCGACTTCGTCCAGCAGGTGGCGGTCAACTACCCGCTGTACATGATCATGACGCTGCTCGGCGTGCCCGAGTCCGACTTCGCGTTCATGCTCAGGCTCACCCAGGAGTTGTTCGGCAGCGATGACGACGAGTTCAAGCGCGGAGCCACCGTCGAGGAGCAGGGCATGGCGCTGCTCGAAATGTTTCAGTACTTCACCGAACTCACCGCGTCACGCCGCGCGAACCCGACCGACGATCTGGCGTCCACGATCTCCAATGCCACCCTGGACGGCGAGCCGCTGTCCGACATCGACACGGTGTCCTACTACACGATCGTCGCCGCCGCCGGGCACGACACCAGCAGCGCGGCCATCTCCGGCGGCATGCTGGCACTGCTGGAGAACCCGGACCAGCTGGCCCGCCTGCAGAACGACATGAGCCTGCTGCCGTTGGCGGTCGAGGAGATGGTCCGGTGGACCACGCCCGTCAAGGAGTTCATGCGCACCGCGCAGCAGGACTACGAGATCCGCGGGGTCCGGATCGCCGCCGGCGAATCGGTACTGCTGTCCTACGTCTCCGGCAACCGCGACGAGGACATCTTCGACGAGCCGTTCCGGTTCGACGTCGGCCGAGATCCCAACAAGCACATCGCATTCGGGTACGGCGTGCACTTCTGCCTCGGTGCGGCGCTGGCCCGGATGGAGATCAACAGCTTCTTCGCCGAACTGCTGCCGCGATTGGCGTCGGCCGAACTCGCGGGTGCGCCGGAACACATGGCCACCACGTTCGTCGGCGGCCTCAAGCACCTGCCGATGCGCTACTCGGTGAGCTGAAACCGGGACCACGGGCCGCTGACCAGAACGGCTCAGGCCGTCAGCAGCGGTGCCATCCAGGTGAGTTCACCGGGCAGCTGCGAACTCCAGAACCCGGCGTCGTGCCCGCCCGGTGACGACCCGCCGGCCGGATGGTTCGGCAGCTGCGCGATGAAGTCCTGGGTGGCGTCGTAGAACGGGTCCGATGTGCCGATGTCGATGCGGATCGGGATCTGGGCCAGGGCCGGCAGACCCCACACCGTATTCGCGGCGTAGTCGGCGGCGCCGTCGAAAGCACCGGGCGCCGTCGCACCCGAGGACAGCCACAGCGCGGGACTGACCGCCGTGATGGCCGCGGTGCGGGCGGGCCCGAGCCGCGCGCCCAGCAGCAGCGCGCCGTAACCGCCCATCGACCAGCCGAGGAACGCCACCCGCGACGTGTCGAGGCCCTGCGCGCCGAGCATCGGGATCAGCTCGTCGAGCACCATGGCCCCGGAGTCCTCCCCGGACGCCCGCTTGTGCCAGTAGCTGCCGCCGCCGTCGACCGCCACCACCGCGAACGGCGGCAGGCCGGCGGCCACCGCCTGCGCCAGACCCTGCTCCACACCGCCGGCCATCACCGTCGCGGCATCGCTGCCCTTGCCGTGCAGGGCGATCACCGGGCGCAGCGGTTGCGTCTGACCCGGCGGGCGAGCGATGGCCCAGTTGGTGTTCACGCCGCCGCGCGCGGCCGACACGAACGATCCGGTGACCATCGTCGGTTGGGTGGGTTGGACCGCTGGTTCGAGCGGGACAGGCGTGGCTGGTGGGGCGGCGGATCCGATGAGCGGATCGGCCAGTCCGCCGAGGACGACGGCGCCCGCCGCCCCGGCGACCGCGCCCACACCCAGACGTAATGCACTGCGGCGACTCATGTTCGGCATGCGGGCCATCTTGCCATCGCCCGACCGTCTGTCGGAAACCTGTGACCAGGCTTGGAAAAGTGTGGCCGTTTACCGCAAAACGCCCAGCGTGGCCGGGGTTTGCTGGCACCATGACCAACCATGACGGCAGCGGTGACCCCGAAAGGGGAACGGCGACGGGGCGCGCTCGTGAGCGCCGCCGCCGAGCTGCTGTCCGAGGGCGGATTCGAAGCCGTTCGCCATCGCGCCGTCGCGCGGCGGGCCGGTCTGCCGCTGGCGTCGACCACCTACTACTTCTCGTCCCTGGACGAGTTGATCGCGGCCGCCGTCGAATACATCGGCCTGGCCGAGGCGGCCCAGATGCGCAGCCGTGTCTCGTTGCTGTCGCGCCGGCGCCGCGGTGCCGAGTCGACCGCCGACGTCCTCGTCGAACTCCTCCTCGACGACACCGGTGCCGGCACCGAACAACTCATCTCCCGCTACGAGCGCTACATCGCGTGCGCACGTCAGCCGGCGCTGCGCGACATCCAGCGACGCGTCCTGCGCCAGCGCACCGACGCCGTCGGCGAGGCCGTCGAACGCTCGGGCCGGTGCGTGCGCAGCGACCTGCTGTCCGCGTTGGTGTGCGCGGTCGACGGCGCGGTGGTCTCGGCACTGGTCGACGACGGCGGTACGCCCCGCGACAGCGCGCGGGCCACGCTGATCGACGTCATCGACGTGTTCGCACCCATCGACCAGCGCGCCCTGCACGTCTGAGACCGCCGCCCGGCCGAAAGCTCAGCCGCCGATCTTCCTGAACCTGTTCTCCAGCAAGGCAATTCGGTGCTGGTTGTCCTGCAGTCCCACGTATCGTGGGCCGAACACCGCCAGTAACACGTCGTCGAGGCGGCGGACCGCGCCCGCCGGATAGCGATAACCCATCGCGGCGTTGACGGCGTCGGTGTCGATGCCGGCGAGCACACCGTCGAGCGCGTCGAGTGAGTCGATGCCCAGATCCAGCAGCAGCCCGGAGATCCAGGCGTAGTGCTCGGTGCGCGACCAGCCGGCGTCGGGGAATCGGTTGCCCAGATAGGTCGCCAGGACCGGGGTGGGGATCCTCGGGTCCGCGGTGTCGGCGTCCTGGGATGTGCGCTCGACCGGCGCGGTGGACCGCAGCCGGTCCCGGATCGCCGAGAACTCGTTGTCGGCCAGCTCGAGCAGGCCGGCCGCCAGGGCGAATCGGCGATCCAGATCCGGGACATCCTCCTCGGGCACCGACCCCTTGTAGCGGATGTCGTGCTCGAACTCCGCCCAGGCATGTTGCAGGATCGTGCGCACCTGGATGGAGGCGGGTTGCTGCTCGCCCTCGGCCGCCACCAGCAGGTGCCGGCTGGAATAACCCCACCGGCCCGCGCTCGCGGTCTCGCGGCCCATGTCGCGGTCCTCGAGCAGGCGCATCTCGTCGGCGAGCAGATTGGCCACCGTCGCGACGTCGTCCCGCAAGAACGTGATGACCCGCAGCCCGATCTGGTCGGTGATCTCCGAGAGGGGATCGGTGTAGAGCCGCCGGCCGTCCACGGTCCGGTCCGCCTTGGCGGCGAACGACGCCACCGTCTTGGTGCGGCCGCGCACGCTCAGGTAGTTGATGCCGGCGTCGTCGAGCAGGTTGGTCACCTGGGCCAGGTAGCGCTCGGTCGATTCGGCCAGGCTCGGGAGCCGCTGGGTGTAGGTGGCGATCGCGTCGTGGATGGCGCCCGGCGTCGGTTCCGGGGCGGCCGGGACCAGATCGTGCGGCAGCGTCGGGGTGACGATGTAGCCCGTCCCGGCGTCACCGTAGGTGGTGACATCGGCCGGTCGGCGGAACGCGAACATCGCCACGTAGGCACACAGCACCGCGTCCACCGGATCCTCGGCGGTGCGCAATTCGCTCTTGCGCGAAGCACTTTCGACGACGTCGCGCAGGTGCACCCAGTCGTCGCTGTCGGCGACCCGCAGGGCCGGGGTGGCCTGGGCCAGCTCCTCGATGTGCTCCATGAGCCGCAGCAGTTCGGCCCGCAGCCCGGCGACGGTGCGGCCCGGCTTGGCCTTGTACTTCAGCGTGCGGCCGAGCCGGAACAACGCGACCGCGGCGGCATGCGGATACACCTCGAACGCGCGACGTGTGGCGCCATCAACCGCGGTGGCGTCCGGGGCGATGTCCAGCCCCAGCACCTCGGCGAGCCGGGCGCCGCGCGGTGTGCCGGCGAACTCGGGCTTGCCCGTGTTGGTGGGATGCGCACCGGCCTGGTAGCGCGCGAAGTCGGCGTTGAGTTGGCGTTCGGCGGGCCGCTGACCGGTCGGGTTCGTCACGACCAGCGGCGCGTCGATGCCGACCACACAGTCGCCCTGCACGTACGGCGCCAGGGCGGCGCGGATGCTGTCGTCATCGGTGGCCGCACCCGCGTACACCAGCCGCCCGGTGTCGCCGGTGCATTCGATGATGGCGACTCCGGTGGGCTTGCGTTCACCCCAGGCGAGGTCCAGGCCGACGAAATACACCGTCCTACTGTGCCTGATCGGGGACCGTAAGCTGTGTCTTCGTGAGCATTCCCGGGAGCATTCCCAACGTACTGGCCGGTCGCTACGCCAGCGCCGAGATGGTGTCCATCTGGTCGCCGGAGGCCAAGATCGTCGCCGAACGGCGGTTGTGGCTGGCGGTCCTGCGGGCGCAGGCCGAACTCGGCGTACCGGTGCCCGACGGTGTGGTCGACGACTACGAGCGGGTGCTCGAGGACGTCTCGCTGTCGTCGATCGCCGACCGTGAACGCGTCACGCGCCACGACGTCAAGGCCCGCATCGAGGAGTTCAACGCGCTGGCCGGGCATGAGCACGTGCACAAGGGCATGACCAGCCGCGACCTGACCGAGAACGTCGAACAGCTGCAGGTCCGCCGGTCACTGGAACTGGTGTTCGCCCACGGGGTGGCCGTTGTCGCGCGGCTGACCGACCGCGCCGTGCAGTACCGGGACCTGGTGATGGCCGGGCGTTCGCACAACGTCGCCGCCCAGGCGACCACGCTGGGCAAGCGGTTCGCCTCGGCCGCGCAGGAGACGCTGGTGGCCCTGCAGCGGCTGCGGGAGCTGCTCGACCGGTACCCGCTGCGCGGCATCAAAGGCCCGATGGGAACCGCGCAGGACATGCTCGACCTGTTCGACGGGGACGCCGCACGGCTTTCCGAGTTGGAGTCGCGGGTGGCATCGTTTCTCGGGTTCGGCGCCGTGCTGTCCAGTGTCGGGCAGGTCTACCCCCGGTCGCTGGACCACGACGTGCTGTCGGCGCTGGTGCAGTTCGGTGCCGGTCCGTCATCGTTCGCCCACACCGTCCGTCTGATGGCCGGCCACGAGCTCGTGACCGAGGGCTTCGCGCCGGGTCAGGTCGGATCCTCGGCCATGCCGCACAAGATGAACACCCGGTCCTGCGAGCGGGTCAACGGCCTGCAGGTGGTGCTGCGCGGCTACGCCTCGATGGCCGCCGAACTCGCCGGTGCGCAATGGAACGAGGGCGACGTGTTCTGCTCGGTGGTCCGCCGGGTGGCGCTGCCCGACGCGTTCTTCGCCGTCGACGGGCAGACCGAGACGTTCCTGACGGTGCTCGACGAGTTCGGTGCCTACCCCGCGGTGATCCAGCGTGAGCTGGACCGCTATCTACCGTTCCTGGCGACCACCCGCATCCTGATCGCCGCGGTGCGCGCCGGTGTGGGCCGCGAGACCGCGCACGAGGTCATCAAGGAACACGCCGTGGCCGTCGCCCTGGCGATGCGCGAAAAGGGTTCGGAGCCAGACCTTCTGGACCGGCTGGCCGCCGACCCGCGGCTGCCGCTGGACCGTTCGCAGCTGGATGCCGCCCTGGCCGACAGGTCCGCGTTCACCGGCGCGGCCGCCGATCAGGTGGATGCCGTCGCCGCCGCGGTGTCGGAACTGGTGGCGCGCTACCCGGAGGCCGCCAAGTACACCCCGGGAGCGATCCTCTGATCGGGGCCGATCTCACCGATCTGGACAACTTCGCCGCAGGCTTCCCGCACGAGTTGTTCGACCGGCACCGGCGCGAGGCTCCGGTGTACTGGCACGAGCCCACCGAGAACACCCCCGACGACGAAGGCTTCTGGTCGGTGGCCGGCTACGCGGAAACCCTTGCTGTACTGCGTGATCCGGTGCTCTACTCGTCGGTCACCGGTGGCGGCCGACCGTTCGGCGGCACCCTGCTGCAGGACATCTCGATCGCCGGCCAGGTGCTCAACATGATGGACGATCCCCGGCACTCGGCGATCCGCCGCCTGGTCAGCTCGGGCCTGACCCCGCGGATGATCGCGCGGGTCGAGGACGATCTGCGGGCCCGGGCCACGCGGCTGCTCGACGGTGTCCAGCGCGGCACCGGTTTCGATTTCCTGGTGGACGTGGCCGCCGAGCTGCCGATGCAGATGATCTGCATCCTGCTGGGAATTCCCGAATCCGAGCGGCACTGGCTGTTCGAGGCCATCGAACCGCACTTCGACTTCGGCGGTGCGCGGCGCGCCTCGATGCGGATGTCCGTCGAGGAGGCGGGTTCGCGGATCTACCAGTTCGGGACCGAATTGATTGCGGCCAAACGCATTTCGCCCACCGACGACATGCTATCCGTGGTCGCCAACGCCGACTTCGGCGACGGTCCGGGGTCGGCCCTGAGTGGTATCGAACTCTACCTGTTCTTCAATCTGCTGTTCTCGGCCGGCGCGGAGACCACCCGCAATGCCATCGCGGGCGGACTGCTGGCCCTGGCCCAGCACCCCGATCAGTACGCGCTGTTGCGCGACGATCCCGCGGCGTTGCCGTCGGCCATCGAGGAGATGCTGCGGTGGACGACACCGTCGCCGTCCAAGCGGCGCACCGCAACCGCCGATACCGAACTGGGCGGCTGCGCGATCGAGGCGGGGCAGAAGGTACTGGTGTGGGAGGCGTCGGCCAACCGCGACGCGCAGGTGTTCGATGCCCCGGACGTGTTCGACATCCGGCGTAAACCCAACCCGCACCTGGGCTTCGGACAGGGCGTCCACTACTGCCTGGGCGCCAATCTGGCGCGGCTGGAACTGCGGGTGCTCTTCGAGGAGATCCTGGCCCGGTATGCCGCGGTCGAGGTGACCGCACCGGTCGAGTGGACCCGCAGCAATCGGCACACCGGCATCCGGCACCTGTGGGTCGCCCTGATGTGATTTCGGTGATCACGTCGGATTGGACGATCGCCGAGTCCGAAGGGCTCCCGCCGTGTTGGGATCGATGGCATGAGTTCGCGCTATGTGCCCTACGCCTCCCGGCCACACCGGTTGTTCATGCAGCTCGTCAGCGATGTGACGGTGATCGGCTGGGTCGTCGTCTGGGTGATGGTCGGGATGGCGGTGCACTCCGCGGTGTCCACCATCGCCGAGGTGGGCACCCAGGTCGAAGGGGGCGCCAACGGCATCGCCGAGAACCTCAACTCCGCCGGGGACAGCGTCGACGGCGTACCGCTGATCGGGGACCAACTGGCCAAGCCGCTGACGGCGGCCAGCCACGCGGCGCGGGACCTGGCCGGTGCGGGGCAGAACCTGCACCACACGGCCGGCTGGTTGGCTTGGGTGCTGGCGATCGCGGTGGCGGCCACGCCGATCCTCGCCGTGGCCGGACCCTGGTTGTACCTGCGGGTCCGGTTCTTCCGGCGCAAATGGACGGTGATCACCCTGGCGTCCACGCCGGCCGGGGAACAGCTGCTGGCATTGCGGGCGCTGGCGAATCGGCCGCTGGGCAAGCTGGCCGCGGTGAGCATGGACCCGGTCGGCGCCTGGCGCCGCCAGGATCCGGCCGCCGTTCGGGGCCTGGCGGCCCTCGAGCTGCGCTCGGCCGGCATCCGGGCGTCGAACATCCGGCCCGCCAGCTTCGGCCCCCCGTGATTTGGGTGCATGGACCGTCGCTGACCGACGGTTATTGCACCGAAATCGCTGGGCTAGGCTGGCGCGATGCCTCCCGCCCTGTCCGACTATCAGCACCTGTCCAGTGGCAAAGTGCGCGAGCTCTACCGGGTCGACGACGACACCCTGCTGTTCGTCGCGTCCGACCGGATCTCCGCCTTCGACTACATCCTCGACAGCGAGATCCCCGACAAGGGCCGCATCCTGACCGCGATGAGCGTGTTCTTCTTCGACTATTTGGACGCGCCCAACCATCTGGCCGGCCCGCCGGACGACCCGCGCATCCCCGATGAGGTGCTGGGCCGGGCGCTGGTGGTGCGCCGGCTCGAGATGATGCCCGTCGAGTGCGTGGCCCGCGGCTACCTCACCGGTTCGGGACTGCTCGACTACCAGCGCACCGGCTCGGTGTGCGGCATCGCACTGCCGCCGGGCCTCGGGGAGGCCAGCAAGTTCGACGAGCCGATCTTCACCCCGGCCACCAAGGCCGAGCTGGGCGCGCACGACGAGAACATCAGCTTCGCCGAGGTGGTCGAACTGGTGGGTGCGGTGCGCGCCAACCAGCTGCGCGATCGTACGTTGCAGACCTACGTCCAGGCCGCCGATCACGCCCTGACCCGCGGGGTGATCATCGCCGACACCAAGTTCGAATTCGGCGTCGACCCCGACGGCACGATGGTGCTGGCCGACGAGGTCTTCACCCCGGACTCGTCGCGGTACTGGAGCGCGGACAGCTACCAGCCGGGCGTGGTGCAGGCCAGCTTCGACAAGCAGTTCGTCCGCAACTGGCTCACCTCGCCCGAATCGGGTTGGGACCGCAACGGAACACAGCCACCACCGCCGCTGCCACCCGCGATCGTCGATGCCACTCGCGCGCGTTACATCGAAGCCTACGAACGTATTTCGGGCCTGCGGTTCGCCGACTGGATCGGGCCGGCCGCATGATCCGCAGTCCCCAGCCGCCGGTGGCCGAACGTATCGACACCCGGCGCGAACACCACGGTGACGTCTTCGTCGACCCGTACGAGTGGATGCGCGACAAATCCGATCCCCGGGTGATCGCGCACCTCGAGGCCGAGAACAGCTACACCGAGGCGATGACCGAGCATCTGGAACCGCTGCGCCGGCAGATCTTCGAGGAGATCAAGGCACGGACCAAGGAGACCGATCTCTCGGTGCCCGTCCGGCGCGGCGACCATTGGTATTACGCCCGCAGCTTCGAGGGCAAGCAGTACGGCGTGCACTGCCGTTGTCCGATAGGCGATTCCGACAACTGGAGCCCGCCGGTACTCGACGAGCACACCGACATCCCCGGTGAAGAGGTGCTGCTCGACGAGAACGTCGAGGCCGAGGGGCACGACTTCTTCGCCCTGGGTGCGGCCAGCGTCACCATGGACGGCAACGTGCTGGCGTTCTCCGTGGATACCGTGGGCGACGAGCGATATACCATGCGGTTCAAGAACTTACGGACCGGCGCGTTCTACGACGATGTGATCACGGGGATCGCCGCCGGAGCCACCTGGGCCGCCGACAACGCCACGCTGTACTACCTGACCATCGACGACGCGTGGCGGCCCGACACCGTCTGGCGGCACCGGCTGGCCGCCGGCCTGCCCGCGGAGAAGGTCTATCACGAACCGGACGAACGGTTCTGGCTAGGCGTGGGCCGCACCCGCAGCGACAAGTACATCATGATCGGCGCCGGGTCGAGCGTGACCTCGGAGATGTTCTACGCCGATGCCGCCGACCCGGACGCGGAGTTCGTCAGCATCCTGCCGCGCCGCGACGGAATCGAATACTCGGTGGAGCATGCGGTGGTGGACGGCCAGGACCGGTTCCTGATCCTGCACAACGACGGCGCGGTGAACTTCGCCCTGACCGAGGCGCCCGTCTCGGATCCCACCGATCAGCGGACGCTGATCCCGGGCCGCGACGACGTCCGCCTGGACGGTGTGGACGCCTTTGCCGGACATCTGGTGGTCAGCTACCGGGCCGCGGCGCTGCCGCGAATTCAGTTGTGGCCCATCACCGCCAACGGCTCGTACGGCACGCCGGAGGAGCTCGAGTTCGATTCGGAACTGATGTCGTCGGGCCTGGGTGCCAACCCGGCGTGGGACGCGCCGCGGCTGCGGATCGGGGCGACGTCGTTCGTCATCCCGGCGCGGGTCTACGACCTGGTTCTCGCGACGGGTGAGCGCATCCTGCTCAAGGAGCAGCCGGTACTCGGCGACTACCGTCCCGAGGAGTATGTGGAGCACCGGGACTGGGCCGTCGCGCCCGACGGTGCCCGCATTCCGATATCGCTGGTGTACCGCAAGGGAATCGAGTTCCCGGCGCCCACCGTGCTCTACGGGTACGGGTCCTACGAGTCGTGCGAGGACCCGCGGTTCTCGATCGCCCGGCTGTCGCTGCTGGACCGCGGCATGGTGTTCGCGGTCGCCCACGTGCGCGGTGGGGGCGAGATGGGACGGTTGTGGTACGAGGACGGCAAGATGTTGAAGAAGAAGAACACCTTCACCGACTTCGTCTGTGCTGCAGAGCATCTCGTCGACTCGGGTCTCACCCGTCCGGAGCGCCTGGTGGCCTACGGCGGCAGCGCGGGCGGGTTGCTGATGGGCGCCGTGGCCAATCTCGCGCCGCACCTGTTCGCCGGGGTGCTCGCCCAGGTGCCGTTCGTCGATCCGCTGACCACCATCCTGGACCCGTCGCTGCCGTTGACCGTGACCGAATGGGACGAGTGGGGTAATCCGTTGGCGGACAAAGAGGTCTACGGATACATGAAGTCGTACTCGCCGTACGAGAACGTCGCCGCCGTCGACTACCCGCCGATCCTGGCCATGACCTCCCTGAACGACACCCGGGTGTACTTCGTCGAGCCGGCGAAATGGGTTGCGGCACTTAGGCACACCAAGGCCGGTGAGCATCCGGTGTTGTTGCGCACCCAGATGACCTCCGGCCATGGCGGTATCAGCGGGCGTTACGAACGCTGGAAGGAAGTTGCATTCCAGTACGCGTGGCTACTGGCCGCCGCCCAGGGCGACCAGTAGGGCGGCGCCCAGGTAGACGACCTCCTGGGCCGACCGCACCGGCAGCCGGGATGTCATCGACTTCGGCGGGTTCGCCATTCGGGCGGCCTGCACGTTGGCCGGGAACATGGCGAGCATCAGGACGAACAGGCACCACGCGGCGGCCACCCGGGTTGCCGGCAGTAGCAGGCCGACCGCGCCCAGCAGTTCGAGCACGCCGGTGACGGTCACCAGCAGCCCGGGCGCCGGCAGGCCGGGTGGGACGATCGCGATCATGTCGGCGCGCAACGGGTTGACGAAATGCGCGACACCGGTCAGCACGAACATCGTCGCCAATCCCACGGCGACGGCGCGCGGCCAGTCATCGACGTAGTCGACGCCCAGCCAGCCGGTGATCCGGGCGACCAGCGTGCTCAGCACCAACGTGAGGAGAACCGCCATCTCAGCTCCTAATCTAGACAGTGACTAGATCATGATGGATCCAAATCTAGACGGTGTCAAGATTCCCGCTAGGATGTCCCCATGCCCCGATCCCCGTATCACCACGGCGACCTGCGCGCGACCATCCTGACCGCGGCCGCCGCATTGGTCGCCCAGCGCGGCGCCGACGCCGTGTCACTGCGGGAACTGGCTCGCGCGGCGGGCGTCTCGCATGCCGCCCCGGCGCACCACTTCACCGACCGCCGGGGACTGTTCACCGCGCTGGCCGCCCAGGGGTACACCATGCTGGCGACCGCACTCGAGCAGGCCCGGCCCGACTTCATCGAGGCCGCGGTGGCGTATGTCGGCTTCGCGATCGACAACCCCGGCCACTACGCGGTGATGTTCGACCGGTCCCTCGTGGACCCCGACGATCCGGAACTGGTGGCGGCCGAAGCGTCCGCCGCCGCGGAACTGAACGCCGGTGTCGGCAGCCTCGACGACCCGAAGGCGAAGGCGGATCCCGACACCGCGCGGCTGGCGGCGTGGTCCCTGGTGCACGGGTTCGCCACCCTGTGGCTCAACGACGCGGTGCCCCGCGACGACCCCGAGACGCTGGTCCGGCGGCTGGGGCTGATGCTGTTCGACGAGGCCAGGTGTTAGCTTGCTCGCTATGAGCCTCAACGACATCGCGCTGACCACCCTGTCCGGCGACGCCACGTCCCTGGGCGACTACGCCGGCCGGGCCATCCTCGTCGTGAATGTCGCCTCCAAGTGCGGGCTCACCCCGCAGTACACCGCACTCGAACAACTCGCCCGGGACTACGGCGATCGCGACTGACGGTGATCGGTGTGCCCTGCAACCAGTTCATGGGACAGGAGCCCGGCAGTGCCGACGAGATCCAGACGTTCTGCTCCACCACCTACGGCGTCACGTTCCCGCTGCTGGCCAAGACCGACGTCAACGGGCCCGACCGGCACCCGCTCTACGCCGAGCTGACCAAGGTCGCCGACGCCGACGGACAGGCCGGCGACGTGCAGTGGAACTTCGAGAAATTCCTCATCAGCCCGGATCGCGGCGCGGTGACTCGGTTCCGGCCCACCACCGTCCCCGACGACCCGGCCGTGCTGGGCGCCATCGACGGGGTGCTGCCCGACTGATCCCGGCCGCGTGCCCGCGCGGTGAATTCGCAACCTGGTGGCCGGGTGTCGGCAACCGTCCGGACACCTGACACTGCGACACTTCGGCTGTGGCAGGACAACTGATCGTCTCGGTTTCGGCAATCAGTGAACGGACCCTCGGCGACATCGCCGGTGTCCGCGACGAACTGGCGTCGCGTTCCGTACCGGTGTCCCTGCTGGCCTCGCCGCGCCTGAAGGGCGGCTACCGACTGGACCGCGACGCCGCCACCGTGGACTGGCTGGCCGCACGGCGCACCGACGGGGACGCGATCGTGCTGCACGGCTACGACGAGGCGGCCACCAAACGGCGTCGCGCCGAGTTCGCCGTCCTGCCCGCGCACGAGGCCAACCTGCGGCTGATGGCGGCCGACCGGGTGCTCGACCATCTGGGCCTGCGCACCCGGTTGTTCGCCGCCCCCGGCTGGGCCGTCTCGCCGGGCGCGGCGAAAGTTCTGCCACGCAACGGATTCCGGCTGCTGGCCGGTCTCTCGGACATCACCGATCTGGTCCGCGACACCTCGGCCCGGGCGCGGGTGCTGGGCATCGGCGAACAGTTTCTCAGCGAACCGTGGTGGTGCCGGACCCTGGTGCTGGCAGCCGAGCGGGTGGCTCGCCGCGGCGGGATCGTGCGCCTGACGGTGTCGGGTCGGAACCTGCGCAAACCCGGACCGCGCCAGGCGTTGCTCGACGCCGTCGACCTCGCGCTGATGCACGGCTGCGTTCCCACCGTGTACCGGTGGCTGCCGGACCCGGTGCTCGCGGCGGCCGCCTGACGACGATGCGGCGCGGGACGCGGCGTTGAGGAGTCGGGCAATCCAGTTCCGCCTGACGACGATGCGGCGCGGGACGCGGCGTTGAGGAGTCGGGCAATCCAGTTCGGCCTGACGACGATGCGGCGCGGGACGCGGGGTTGAGGAGTCGGGCAATCCAGTTCGGCCTGACGACGATGCGGCGGGCTAGCGTTACGGCATGGATGCTGACGTCATTGTCGTGGGAGCCGGCCTGGCCGGTCTGGTCGCCGCCTGTGAACTGGTGGAACGTGGCAAGCGGGTGCTGTTCGTCGAGCAGGAGAACGCCGCCAACCTCGGCGGGCAGGCCTTCTGGTCGTTCGGCGGCCTGTTCTTCGTCGACAGCCCCGAACAGCGCCGCATGGGCATCCGCGACAGCCACGAACTGGCCCTGCAGGACTGGCTGGGCACCGCCGGATTCGACCGGACCGAGGACTACTGGCCCGAGCAGTGGGCGCACGCGTACGTCGATTTCGCCGCCGGCGAGAAGCGGTCCTGGCTCAAGGACCGTGGCCTGCAGATCTTCCCACTGGTGGGCTGGGCCGAGCGCGGTGGCTACGACGCCCGCGGACATGGGAATTCGGTGCCGCGATTCCACATCACCTGGGGCACCGGTCCGGCGCTGGTCGACATCTTCGCCAGACGACTCCTCGGGAATCCCCTCGTAACGTTCGCGCATCGGCACCGGGTCGACCAGCTGGTCGTCGAGGAGGGCGCGGTGACCGGTGTGCGCGGCGCGGTCCTCGAGCCGTCGACGGCGGCCCGCGGCGTGGTGTCCTCGCGGAACACTGTGGGGGAGTTCGAGTTCCGTGCCCCCGCAGTGATCGTCACCAGTGGTGGCATCGGCGGGAACACCGAACTGGTCCGCAAGAACTGGCCCGAGCGCATGGGTCGGGTGCCCGGACAGCTGCTCACCGGGGTGCCGGCCCACGTCGACGGCCGGATGATCGCGATCACCGAGGACGCGGGCGGACGGGTGATCAACCGCGACCGGATGTGGCACTACACCGAGGGCATCACCAACTACGACCCCGTCTGGCCCAACCACGGCATCCGGATCCTGCCGGGACCGTCGTCACTGTGGCTCGACGCCGGTGGCCGGCGGCTGCCCGGCCCGCTCTACCCCGGATTCGATACCCTGGGCACCCTCGAGCACATCACTCGGTCGGGTCACGACTACACCTGGTTCGTCCTCAACGCCCGGATCATCGCGAAGGAGTTCGGGCTCTCGGGGCAGGAGCAGAACCCGGATCTCACCGAACGCAGTGTGCGGCAAGTGCTTTCCCGCGTGCGTCCGGGCGCGCCGGGCCCGGTGCAGGCGTTCGTGGATCGCGGCGTCGACTTCGTTCAGGCCACCACGCTCGGCGAGCTGGTGGCCAGGATGAACGAGCTGCCCGGTGTGGAGCCCCTGGACCTCTCGGTGGTGGAGGCCGAAGTGACCGCGCGGGACCGCGAGGTGGTCAACCGCTTCAGCAAGGACGGACAGATCACGGCCATCAGGGGAGCCCGGGCCTATCTGCCCGACCGGGTCTCCCGGGTGGTCGCCCCGCACCCGCTGACCGACCCGAAGGCCGGCCCGCTGATCGCCGTGAAGCTACATGTGCTGACCCGAAAGACGTTGGGCGGCTTGGAGACCGATCTGGACTCCCGGGTGCTGGGCGCCGATGGTGAACCGATCGGCGGGCTGTACGCCGCTGTGGAAGTGGCCGGTTTCGGCGGCGGCGGGGTGCACGGCTACCGGTCCCTGGAGGGCACCTTCGTCGGG
>Ga0116193_1000739_pt1 | contig 29388 bp, 35 predicted proteins | sample AD_UKC115_MetaG_FD_89892 | JGI IMG/M metagenome (GOLD analysis project Ga0116193, IMG submission 89892) | Active sludge microbial communities of municipal wastewater-treating anaerobic digesters from Hong Kong - AD_UKC115_MetaG | ecosystem: Engineered > Bioreactor > Anaerobic > Digestate... | reverse complement strand
GCTGGCCTTCATGGTCGGCGGCACCGACGCCGCGGTGGAGCAGGCCCGCGCGGTGCTCGAACCCATGGCGGGCAAGGTGGTGCACTGCGGCGCCGCGGGCGCGGGCCAGGCGGCCAAGCTCTGCAACAACATGGTGCTGGCCGTCCAGCAGATCGCCGTCGGGGAGGCGTTCGTGCTCGCCGAGAAGCTCGGCCTGCCGGCCCAGTCGTTGTTCGACGTGATCACCGGCGCCACCGGGAACTGCTGGGCGGTGCACACGAATTGTCCGGTGCCAGGCCCGGTTCCGACGTCACCGGCCAACAACGAGTTCAAACCGGGCTTCGCCACCGCCCTGATGAACAAGGACCTCGGCCTGGCGATGGCGGCGGTGGAGTCGACGGGATCGTCGGCCCCGCTGGGCACTCACGCCGCCGAGATCTACGCGGCGTTCGCATCCGACGACACCCACGCCGGGCTGGACTTCAGCGCGATCATCACCACGCTGCGGAAGTGAACGGGTCGACGGGACCGGTGTTCGGGCCCGTGGCGCTCACCGACTGCCGGGCATGGCGGCGATCGACGCGCACCGCGACCAGGATCGGCACCAGCAGCACCGTCAGCGCGAGCGCCGAACCGCAGCCGGCCACGCCGACCGCCAGCCACCGCCGGTCCGCCACCAATCGATCACACTCCGCGGCGTAATCGGTCAGCACGAACTGCTCGCCGACCAGCAGGTGCTGTTGCCGGTTGAGAACATCCTCGTGGCGCGCCACCGCCGGATCCCCGTGCCAGCCGGTACCGCAGGCGATGGGCTCGCCACGGCGGTCGGCCATGTGCAGGGCGAGCGGAATCGACAGTGCCACCAGCGCCCCAGGACGGCCGCCAGCCCCGCGAGTGCGGCGAACCAGCGCATCAGCAGCAAGGGCACCCCTCCCCTCATCCGGGAAGAGATGCTAATGGCCGGGAATTCGATATCGCGGGCAGTTCACCGCATCGGTATCAGGGTGTTATCTCAGAAGTCGCCGGCGCTCCGGCGCAGGGTTTCGATGGCGGCCACCAGCGCCCTGGACTCCGGTTCGGACATCCCGATCCGGGCGAACACCTTGTCGTTGAGCGTCACCGTGGCGTCCTCGACGGTCGAGCGTCCCAACTCGGTGATCTCCACCAGCGTGGTACGCCCATCGGTTGGATGGGGCAGCCGCCGCACCAGGCCACTGCCCTCCAACCGGCGGATGGCATGCGTCACGCTGGTGACGTGCACCTGGAGCCGGTCGGAGGCCGTGGTGATGGGCAGCGCACCGCTGCGGCTGAAGGCCAGCAACCGCAACAGCTCGAACCGCGAGAAACTCAGATCGTAGGGCCGCAACGCGGATTCGACACGGGCCAAAAGGATCTGGTGCGCCCGCATCACCGAGGTGACGGCCACCATTCCGTCGGCCACATCCCCCCAGCCGGCCCGCTCCCAGTTGGCGCGGGCCTGCCTGATCGGGTCTGGCTTATCGGTCGACCCTGCGCTCACGCCTCACAGATTACGTTGCAGCAGAACATCTCCGGTATCGGCCGCCACAACCTGGACCGCCGCGATCTCGTCGATCGGCATGGACGTGCTCCCGCTGGTCTGCGCCGTCTCGCCCGACCGCGCCTTCCACGTCCCCAGCTGGACGTGGCTGCCGTCGCGGCCGATGGCCACCATGGCCAGCCTGTCCGCATCCGAACCACCGTCCGAGTCGCTGTGGTCGCCCTCCGAATAGGTGCACGTCATGTCGATGTTGGTGCCCCAGTCGTGCCGGGTCATCGTGAACGACGCGGCGAACTCGGAATCGCCGACGGGATCCATGGCCATGGCCGTGACGGTGGTGCGCGGGACCAGGGTCGGGTCGAGGACACCCGGGCGGGTGGCCACGAACACCCCGATGGCCAGGACGACGGCGGCGACGGCCATGGCCGTGACCGCCATCCACCGGGTGCGCAGGCGGCGCTGGTTCACCTTCGCCAGCAGTTCGGCCAGCAGTCCCGGGCGCAGCGGGGGCACGTCCGAGACCGTGGCCCCGGCCTCGCTGCGGTCCTGCTCGAGCTCGTCGTCGACCAGCGCCAGCAGGGCCGGCACGCCACTGAGATCGGCGACCGCCGACCGGCAGCGGACACATTCGGCCAGATGGGTCTCGTATTCCCGGCGCTCGCTGCTCGACAGGGCGCCCAGGACGTAGGAGGCGTCCCACATCTCGTAGGCATCGATCGTCATCGGGTCACCCCCATCTCCTGCAGCATCAGGCGCAGCGCACGAACGGCGTAGTGCAGCCGCGACTTCACCGTCCCCTCCGCAATCCCCAGATCGTCGGCGATCTGCGCAGTTGACCATCCCAGATAGTAGGCGCGCCGGATCACGGCGTGATGATCCGCGGACAGCTGGGCCAGCGCGTCGCCGAGCAGCAGGCGATCCAGCGCCGTGTTGACCTCGTCGGTGCGGGTCTGGTCCGGTTCGTCGGGCAGCTCACTGCGCCCGAACTCCCGGCGGAACCGCGGGCTGCGCCGCTCGTCAATGATCATGTTGCGCGCCACGGTGAACAGCCACGCCCGAGCGGGCCGGTCGCCGTCGTTGGTGACCTCGGGGTGTTGCCAGGCGCGCACCAGGGTCTCCTGCACGACATCCTCGGCCCGGGCCCGGTCACCGGTCAGCCGGACGGCGTAGCGCCATAATGCGGCGGCATGTTCGTCGTAAAGCACCTGCATCAACGTGCTCTCGGCGTGGTTCGAATCCTGCATCTGGGCCTCCGCCGGGGATACGAGCCGGGTGGCCGATGGGTTCACACTGGCAGGGTCAGTATGCGCGGTCCGTCGTCGGTTGCGGCCACCGTGTGTTCCCAGTGTGCGGCACGGGAGCCGTCGGTGGTGACCACGGTCCATTCGTCGTCGAGAACCCGGGTCCGCACGGTGCCCAGTGTGAGCATCGGTTCGATCGCGAGCACCGAGCCGACGGCCAGCACCGGGCCGCGCCCGGGTGCGCCCTCATTGGCCAGGAAGGGCTCCATGTGCATCTCGCGGCCGATCCCGTGTCCGCCATAACCCTCGACGATGCCGAACTTGCGGCCGTGGCGCTGCTCGGCGGCGCGGGTGCCCAGTTCGATGGCGTGCGAGACGTCGGTGAGCCGGTTGCCGGGCACCATGGCGGCGATCCCGGCCTCCATTGACTCACGGGTTGCGCAGGACAGTATTTCGTCGGCGGGGATCAGGTCGCCGATCCCGAATGTGACGGCCGAATCGCCGTGCCAGCCGTCGACGATGGCGCCACAGTCGATGGAGACCAGGTCGCCGAACGCCAGGACCTCGTCGGCCGACGGGATGCCGTGCACCACGCGGTCGTTGACCGAGGAGCAGATCGAGGCCGGGTAGCCGTGATAGCCCAGGAAGGACGGGGTGCCACCGCCGTCGCGGATGACGGCCTCGGCGACCTCGTCGAGCTGCTGCGTAGAGACCCCGGGGGCGGCCGCGTCACGCACGGCCTGCAGGGCCCGCGCAACCAGCGCACCCGCGACGGCCATTGCGTCGAGTTCGCCCGGAGTGCGCTGGGCAACCACCTTGCGGTTGCGCCGACCGGGCAGCGACACCATGGGCCGGCTAGCGGCCGAGCGCGCGCAGGGCGCGCGCGAAGACCTCGTCGACGGACCCGACGGCTTCGACGGTCTGCAGCTGGTCGGCGTAGTAGTCCAGGAGCGGCGCGGTCTCGCCCTGATAGACCTTCATCCGGTTGCGGATGACGTCCTCGGTGTCGTCGGCGCGGCCGCGGCCCTTGAGGCGCTCGACGAGTTCATCCTCGGGGACGCGGAACTCGACCACAGCGTCCAGCTTCACGCCGCGCCGGGCCAGCATGTCGTCGAGCGCCTTGGCCTGCTCCACCGAGCGGGGGAACCCGTCGAGGATGAACCCCGCGGCCGCGTCCGGCTGGTCGAGCCGGTCGTCGACCAGGGCGTTGGTGAGCGTGGCGGGAACCAGATCGCCGGCGTCGAGGTATTTCTTGGCCTGCACGCCGAGCTCGGTACCGGTGCTGATGTTGTGCCGGAAGAGGTCCCCGGTCGAGATCTGCGGGACCCCGAGCTTCTCGGCCAACTGCACCGCCTGGGTGCCCTTGCCTGCGCCGGGCGGTCCGAGCAAAACGATTCTCACCTGAGGAACCCTTCGTAGTTGCGCTGCATCAGCTGGCTCTCGATCTGCTTCACGGTGTCCAGACCGACACCGATCATGATCAGCACGGCCGTGCCGCCGAAGGGCAGGTTCTGCACGCCCCCGCTGTTGCCCATCTCCAGGAACAGGTTCGGTAGCACCGCGATCACGCCGAGGTAGATCGACCCGGGCAGCGTAATACGGCTCAGGACGTAGCGCAGATAATCCGCGGTGGGCTTGCCCGGCCGGATGCCGGGGATGAACCCGCCGAACTTCTTCATCTCATCGGCACGCTCGTCGGGGTTGAACGTGATGGAGACGTAGAAGTAGGTGAAGAAGATGATCATCCCGAAGTAGATCGCGATGTACGTCGGATCGGCCGGGTTGGTCAGGTGCGCGGCGACGAACTTCTCCCACCAGCCGTTGCCGGGCTCGGTCTTGCCCATCTGGACCAACTGCGTGATCACGTGCGGGATGGTCAGCAGCGACAGCGCGAAAATGACCGGGATGACGCCGGCCTGGTTGACCTTCAGCGGCAGGTACGTGGAGGTGCCGCCGTACATCTTGCGGCCCACCATGCGCTTGGCGTACTGCACCGGGATGCGGCGCTGGCCCTGCTCGACGAACACCACGCCGATGATGATGAGCAGGGCGGCCAGCAGGACCAGGCTGAAGATCATGCCGCCGCGGCTGTCCAGGATGGACTTGCCCTCGGACGGGATGCGGGCGGCGATGCCGGCGAAGATCAGCAGCGACATACCGTTGCCGATGCCACGCTCGGTGATCAGCTCGCCCATCCACATCACCAGCGCCGCACCGGCCGTCATGACCAGGACGATCACGACCAGGGAGAAGATGCTGCTGTCCTGCAGGATGTCCAGGGAGCAGTTCTTGAGCAGCACACCGTTGGCGGCCATCGCGACGATGCCGGTGGCCTGCAGCATCGCCAGCGCGATCGACAGGTACCGGGTGTACTGCGTCATCTTGGCCTGGCCGGCCTGGCCTTCTTTGCGGAGCTGCTCGAAGCGCGGGATGACCACGCCGAGGAGCTGCACGATGATGCTGGCCGTGATGTAGGGCATGATGCCGACCGCGAACACGGCCAGCTGCAGCAGTGCGCCGCCGGAGAGCAGGTTGATCAGGCCGTAGAACTGGCCGGAGTCGCTGCCCATCACCTGCTGGATGCACTGGTTGACGTTGTGGTAGTTCACGCCCGGCGACGGCAGCGTGGCGCCCGCGCGGTAGAGGACGACGAGGCCCAGCGTGAAAAGGATCTTGCGCCTGAGATCGGGTGTCCGCAGCGATGAGATGAAAGCCGAGAGCACTCTTCCTCCTGCGCGACCGAACGCCGACCGCGACGTGTGTTTTGCGTGGTTGTCGCGCGCACACCGGACGGTGCCGACCGCGCGCCGAAATCAGTCTACGAGACTAACAGTTGAGCCCATCCTGGCCCGCATCCAGATTCCCGCGTATGATTAGATTAGCTCATTTAATAACTCCCCCGAGACTCTTTCTAGGAGACGCATGCCCCGCACCGAGAACGACACCTGGGATCTGGCCTCCAGCGTCGGGGCCACCGCCACGATGGTCGCCGCCGCGCGCGCCGTGGCGAGCCGGGCCACCAGCCCGGTGATCGACGACCCCTTCGCCGAACCCCTGGTCCGCGCGGTCGGCGTCGACTTCTTCACCCGGCTGGCCTCCGGCGACCTGGCGCTGACCGATCTGGACCCCGAGGCCACCGGCGGAGTGGGCAATATGAGCCGCTTCGCCGACGGCATGGCCGCCCGGACCCGGTACTTCGACGCCTTCTTCGAGGCGGCCAACACGGCGGGCATCCGGCAGGCCGTGATCCTGGCCTCCGGCCTCGACGCCCGCGCCTACCGGCTGGACTGGCCCGCCGACATGGTGGTCTTCGAGATCGACCAGCCGCAGGTGCTCGAGTTCAAGGCCGAGACGCTCGCCGAGATGGGCGCCACCGCCACGGCGGAGCGGCGCGCCGTCGCGGTGGACCTGCGCGACGACTGGGCGACCGCACTGACCACCGCGGGCTTCGACCCCGACCGTCCCGCCGCGTGGATCGCCGAGGGGCTGCTGGGCTACCTGCCCCCCGAGGCCCAGGACCGGCTGCTGGACACCATCACCGAACTGAGCGCGCCGGGCAGCCGGATCGCCGTCGAGGGCGTCGTGGCCCCCCGCGACGTCGACGACGAGGAGATCCGCGCGCAGATGCAGGCCGTCACCGACCACTGGCGCACCCACGGCTACGACCTGGATTTCGCCGAACTGGTCTACACCGGTGAGCGCGCCGAGGTGGCGCCCTATCTACGGACCCTGGGCTGGACCCCCACCGCAGTGTCCGGACATCAGCTACTGGTGGACCACGGTCTGCTGACGCAGGATGACTCGGCATCGAATTTCGCCGACGTGCACTACGTCAGCGCCGAGAAGCTCTGAGCGGCGGAGATTTTCATGGCACGGACCGACAGCGACAGCTGGGATCTGGCCTCCAGCGTCGGCGCCACCGCGACGATGGTCGCCGCCGCCCGGGCGCTGGCCTCCACCGAACCCGACCCGCTGATCACCGACCCCTACGCCGCGCCCCTGGTGCATGAGGTGGGCATCGATTTCTTCACCCGACTCGTCGACGGCGCGGCGCCGCCCGATGAGACGGCCGCCACCGGCATCAAGGTGATGGTCGACATGATGGCGGTGCGGACCCGGTTCTTCGACGACTTCTTCCGGGATGCGGCGGCGGCCGGGGTCCGGCAGGCCGTCATCCTGGCCTCCGGCCTGGACGCCCGCGCCTACCGGCTGGGCTGGCCCGCCGGCACCGTCGTCTTCGAGCTGGACCAACCCGCGGTGATCGCCGCCAAGACCGCCGCGATGGCCAAGATCGGCGCCGAGCCGACGGCCCGACTGTGCACGGTGGCCGTCGATCTGCGCGACGACTGGCCGAAAGCATTGTGCGACAGCGGTTTCGACCCCGCCCAGCCCACGGCGTGGATCGCCGAGGGCCTGCTGATGTACCTGCCTCCCGAGGCCCAGGACCGCCTGTTCGACAACATCACCGCGCTGTCGGCGCCGGAGAGCCGGATCGCCACCGAATTCCACGGCGGCGACTATGGCGCAGAACTCGCCGAACGTGCCCGGACCATCGCCGGCGCCTGGCAGGGCGAGGGTTTCGACATCGACTTCACCGAACTGTTCCACCACGGCGAACGCAATCACGTCGTGGACTATCTGGCCGAGCGGGGCTGGCAGGTGCACACGCGGGACCGCCGCGAGATGTTCACCGACTACGGCCGGATGTGGCCATTCCCACCCGGCGAACCCGGCGGCACCACCCCGACCCCGCTGCAGCAGTCGGTGGCCGTCACCGCGATCCGCACCAAGGAGGCAGAATGACCCGAACCGATGGCGACAGCTGGGATCTGGCGTCCAGCGTGGGCGCCACCGCGACGTCGGTGGCAGCGTCCCGGGCGCTGGCCACCCGCCAGCCCGACCCCTTGATCAGCGATCCGTACGCCGACGGCCTCGTCAAGGCGGTCGGCCTGGACTTCTGCAACCGGATCGCCGACGGCGAACTGGACTTCGGCGCCGACGAGTTGCTCGACCGACAGCAGATGTGCGAGCAGATCGCGGTCCGCACCCGATTCTTCGACGACTTCTTCAGGGACGCTGTCGGCGCCGCGGGTATCCGGCAGGCGGTGATCCTGGCGTCCGGGCTCGACACCCGCGCCTATCGCCTGTCCTGGCCGGCAGGGACCGTGGTCTTCGAGATCGACCAGCCGCAGGTGCTGGAATTCAAGGCCCGCACCCTGGCGCAACTGGGTGCCACCCCGGCCGCCGACCTGCGCACGATACCGGTGGACCTGCGTGAAGATTGGCCGAACGCACTGCGCGACAACGGCTTCAACCCGCCCGAACCCACCGCGTGGATCGCCGAGGGATTACTGATCTACCTCCCGCCGGAGGCCCAGGACCGCCTGCTGGACAACATCACCGCACTCTCGGCGCCCGGCAGCCGGCTCGCCACCGAGCACATGGACGCCAAGGCACTGACCGGAGACTGGGCCGACCGGCTGACCGAGCGGTCACGCCGTTCCGGCAGCACGATCGACCTGGCCGCGCTGTTCTATACCGGTGAACGAACCGGCGCCCGCGACCACCTGGTTGCGGCGGGATGGCAGACGGCTGTCCGCACGACCACGGAAGCCTTTGCCGTCAAAGGCTTTGCGGCCCCGCCCGCCGAGCTGGTCTCGCTGTCGGGCGATTCCGGATACCTCACCGCGACCCTGGGGCGGGGGCCACGATGACCCGCACCGGGAACGACTCCTGGGATGTTCCGGCAATACGGGCTGCACGAGCCGCAGGGCATGGCGCCCGGCCCGCTCGGCGAGATCGTCTACGTCAGCGCCGCCCGTCCCCCAGCCAGAGCGCACTCGCCCCGGTGAACTGCCGCTGAGCCCCGTCCAGCACCCCGACGACGGAATCCGTCAGGACCGCCGCCACGGCCTGCGGCAGCGAGGCCGCCGCCGGTTGCGATGACGCCTTGGGCCGCAACCGGTCCCGCAACGACGAACCCGGATAGCCGATGATCCTGACCTTGGCCTCGGCGTCCAGTCCGGCGAGCACCTTCGCACGCCGGACTGCCGTGCGCAGCCCGCCGAGTTCGTCGACCAGGCCGCGTTCGGCGGCGTCCGCTCCGGTCCAGACCCGTCCGCGCGCAATCGCGTCGACGGCCTCGACCGTCATTCCCCGACCGTCGGCGACGCGCTGCACGAAGTCCGTGTAGAACAGGTCCGCCTCCGCCTCGACCCGGGTGTGCTGCTCCGGGGTGAACGGCGCGTTGATCGACCAGGCGTCGGCGTTGGCGTTGGTGCGCACGGCGTCGGAGCCGACGCCCAGGCGCTCCTCGAGATCCCGCGCCACCAGCTTGCCGGTGACCACACCGATCGACCCGGTGATGGTGCCCGGATTCGCCACGATGGCGTCCGCGGCCATCGACACGTAGTAGCCGCCGGAGGCCGCCACCGCGCCCATGGAGGCCACCACCGGTTTGCCGGCCGCCCGGGCCCGCACCACTTCACGCCAGATGGTCTCCGACCCGGTCACCGCGCCGCCCGGGCTGTCCACGCGCAGCACGATCGCGGACACGTCGTCGTCGGTGGCGGCCGCGCGCAGCGCCGCGGCGATGGTGTCACCCCCCGCACTGGACCCGCCGATCGGCAGCACTCCGGGACCACCACGGCCGCTGACGATCTGGCCGTCGAGCGTCACCACCGCGATGGCGGGGCGGGCCTTCCGGCCCGGCACCTTGACCGACGGAAGCTCGGGACGGTGACTGCGGGCATACCGCGACAGGAAGAGCCGGTCGGGTGCATCATCCCCGTCGGGATCCGAAAGGTCTTGCGCACCAGTCAGTTCCATGATGCGCAGATACGCTTCGTCACGGTAGCCGATCCGGTCCACCAACCGGCCCGCCACGGCGTCGTCGCGCAGCAGCGGCGCCCGATCGGCCAACTCGTCCACTGCGGCGGGTTCGATGTCCCGGGATTCGGCGACCGCCGCCCGCACCTGGGCGTGCAGGCTCTCGACCAGGGCGGTATCGGCCTCGCGGTGCGCCTCGGTGTAGCTGTCCTGCGTGAAAAGGTTTGCCGCCGACTTGTATTCGCCCCGCGCGACGAACTGCGCCTCGATGCCGGCCTTGGCCAGGGCGTCGCGCAGGAACATCGCATTGGTGGCGAAGCCGACCAGGCCCACGGTGCCCGACGGCTGCATCCACACCTCGCCGAACGCCGACGCCAGGTAGTACGACATGGTGCCGGGATAGGTCTCGGCCCACGCCAACGACGGTTTGGCGGCGGTGAACTCGGCGATGGCGGCCCGCAGCTCCTGGATGGGTCCGGCGGGCGTGGCCGCGATCTGCACGCGGGCGATCAGACCGGCCACCCGGTCGTCCTCGGCGGCCCGATGGATGGCGGCAACCATCTCGCGCAGTGTCAGTGGTCTGGCCTGCCCGGCGATCAGGGCCATCGGGTCGAACCCGGCGGTCTCCGGCGGGGCGTGCTGCAGGTCCAGCTCGAGGATGCAGCCGTCGGGAATCCCGTTGTGGCGCGCGGTGTCGACGCGGCGGACCACACCACGGACGTCGTCAGGGCCCGGAAGGCCGGGCAGCTTCGGTAGCAGCGAGAACATGGACCGAGCCTACCGATCCCGGGCCGGGCGGTTACCGCACGTACCGGCCGTACTCCGGACAGTAGACGCCCGACGAGATGCGCATCAGCCCGATCGCCTGCGCGCGCGTGAGGCCGCGGTTCTGCAACTCGGTGACTACACCGCGGACCGATGGGATGGGGTTCACGTTGTTCTTGATCGCCGCCGTCAGCATGTCGCACACACCGTGCCCGACCGCCGGCACGTCGGTCCCCTCTTTCAGGGGTATCTGCAGCGCCGTCATGGCGTCGGTGAACCGCTGGTCGGGGGTCGCCGGCACCGTCGTGGTCGGGGCGGAGCCGTCGTCGGGCTCGGCGGCGGCCGGCCCGGGCGTCAACCCGGCGCCGACCCCGAGGCAGACGACCACCAGGATCGCGGCGGCGGGGCGAATCATCGTTGGCTCCTGAGGGTTTTGCGGTCGCAGTTCAATCGCTCCCGCGCTGCCGATCGTTACTGCCCATGAACGCAGGAACCCCCGCGGGTCAGCGCGGGGGTTCGAGCGTGCACAGCTCTACAGTTCGGTGGCGGTACCACCGGCGGCGGTGATCGCCTCGCGGGCGGCGCCGCTGAACTTGTTCGCGGTGACATCGACCTTGACGGCCAGCTTGCCGTCGCCGAGCACCTTGACCAGAACGTTCTTGCGGACCAGGCCGTTGGCGACCAGCTCGTCGACACCGATGGTGCCGCCCTTCGGGAACGCCTTGGCGATGTCGCCGACGTTCACGACGCCGTACTCGGTGCGGAACCGGTTGCGGAAGCCCTTCAGCTTGGGCAGCCGCATGTGGATCGGCATCTGCCCGCCCTCGAAGGTCACCGGCACGTTCTTGCGGGCCTTGGTGCCCTTGGTGCCGCGGCCGGCGGTCTTGCCCTTGGAGCCCTCACCGCGACCGACGCGAGTCTTCGCCTTCTTCGAGCCGGGAGCCGGCTTCAGGTCGTGCAGCTTGATGATCTCGCTCATTTCGCCACCTCTTCTACTTCCACGAGGTGGTGGACGGTCTTGATGAGGCCCCGCGTCTGCGGGTTGTCCTCACGCACCACCGACTGGCGGATCTTGCGCAGACCCAGGGTGCGCAGGCTCTCGCGCTGCTTCCAGCGGGCGCCGATGACGCCCCGCACCTGGGTGATCTTCAGATCGGACATTACTGGGCACTTCCTTCACGCGCGGCCGCAGCGGCCAGCGCCTCACTCTCGCGACGGGCCTTGAGCATGCCGGCCGGCGCGACGTCTTCGATCGGCAGACCGCGACGGGCCGCCACCTCTTCGGGACGCTGCAGCAGCTTGAGCGCGGCAACGGTGGCATGCACCACGTTGATCGCGTTGTCGCTGCCCAGCGACTTGGCCAACACGTCGTGCACGCCGGCGCATTCCAGCACCGCGCGGCACGCGCCACCGGCGATGACACCGGTACCCGGGCTGGCCGGACGCAGCATGACGACACCGGCAGCGGCCTCACCCTGCACCGGGTGGGTCACGGTGCCGCCGATCAGCGGGACGCGGAAGAAGTTCTTGCGGGCCTCTTCGACACCCTTGGCGATGGCGGCCGGAACTTCCTTGGCCTTGCCGTAGCCGACACCGACCATGCCCTTGCCGTCGCCGACGATCACCAGCGCGGTGAAGCTGAACCGGCGGCCACCCTTGACCACCTTGGAAACGCGGTTGATGGTGACGACGCGCTCGAGGTACTGGCTCTTCTCGCGATCGTCGCGATCACCCCGGCCGCGATCACCGCGGTCGTCGCGGCGGCCGCGGCCGCCCCGATCGTTGCTGCGCTGCTCATCGTTGCGGGTGCCAGCGGTGGGAGTGTCCGCAGCTGCGGCAGTCTGCTCCGCCATCATGCGGTCCTTCCGGTCTTTTTCAGGTTCGTGGTCATCTAGAAGCTCAATCCGTTCTCGCGGGCGGCATCGGCCAGGGCGGCGATCCGGCCGCCGTAGGTGTACCCACCGCGGTCGAAGACGACGGTGTCGATGCCGGCGGCCTTGGCGCGCTCGGCGATCAGCTGACCGACCCGAACGCTGTGCGCCTTCTTGTCACCCTCGACGGCGCGCACGTCGGACTCGATGGACGAGGCCGCGGCCAGCGTGGTGCCGGTCAGGTCGTCGACGAGCTGGACGTGGATGTGCCGCGAGGAGCGGTTGACCACCAGGCGGGGCCGCTGGGCGGTGCCGGAGACCTTCTTGCGCAACCGGGCGTGCCGGCGGATCCGCGCGACCCGGCGGGTCGCGGAGATGTTCTGGCCGACCGGCTGGTGCTTCTTTTCCTTCTGGGGGCTCTTGGTATCAGCCATGACTACTTACCTGTCTTTCCGACCTTGCGGCGGATCTGCTCACCCTCGTAGCGGATGCCCTTGCCCTTGTAGGGGTCGTTGCGCCGCAGACGACGGATGTTGGCGGCGATCTGGCCGACCTTCTGCTTGTCGATGCCGGAGATCGAGAACTTCGTCGGCGTCTCCACCGCGAAGGTCACGCCCTCGGGCGCGCTGATCAGCACCGGGTGGCTGTAGCCCAGGGCGAACTCGAGGTCGCTGCCCTTGGCCACGACGCGGTAGCCGACGCCGAAGATCTCCATCTTGGTGGTGTAGCCCTCGGTCACGCCGGTCACCAGGTTGGCGATCAGCGTGCGGGACAGCCCGTGCAGCGAGCGATTGCGCCGCTCGTCGTTGGGGCGGGTGACCACGATGGCGCCGTCGTCATCGCGCGAGACCTCGATGGGCTCGGCGACGTCGAGGACCAGGGTGCCCTTCGGGCCCTTGACGGACACGTTGCGTCCGTCGATCGTGACGTCGACCCCGGACGGAACCGGGACCGGCTGCTTTCCAATGCGAGACATGGTTTCCTAGCTCCTTATCCCGCTACCACACGTACGCGAGGACTTCGCCGCCCACGCCCTGTCGTGCTGCCTGCCGGTCGGTCAGCAGACCCGAGGACGTGGAGATGATCGCCACGCCCAGGCCGCCGAGCACCTTCGGCAGGTTGGTGGATTTCGCGTAGACCCGCAGGCCGGGCTTGGACACCCGGCGCAGGCCGGCGATGCTGCGCTCACGGCTGGGGCCGTACTTGAGCGTGACCACCAGCGACTTGCCCACGCGGGCATCCTCGGTGCGGTAGTCGTTGATGTAACCCTGCTCCTTGAGGATCTCGGCGATGTTGGCCTTGATCTTCGAATGGGGCAGAGTCACCTCGTCGTGGTACGCCGAGTTGGCGTTGCGCAGACGTGTCAAGAAGTCTGCGATCGGATCCGTCATGGTCATTTAGCGCTGCTCCTCTTCATCGCTGCGCTCTGCATCGTCGTCATCGCGGTCATGACAGGTGTGTCACCTTCCTCGCGGCGGTTCCCGGACCGGGCCTACCGCGCCCTTACTTGATCGGAGTTTGTGGGCTTACCAGCTGGACTTCTGCACACCGGGCAGTTCGCCGGCGTGGGCCATCTCGCGCAGGCAGATCCGGCACAGGCCGAACTTGCGGTAGACGGCGTGCGGGCGTCCGCACTTGTTGCACCGCGTGTACGCGCGAACCGCGAACTTTGGCTTCTTGTTGGCCTTGTTGACCAGAGCCTTCTTTGCCATCTACTCAGTTCTCCTTGAACGGGAAGCCGAGGGCCCGCAGCAGCGCGCGGCCTTCGTCGTCATTGGTCGCCGAGGTGACGACGGTGATGTCCATGCCACGCGGGCGATCGATGGAGTCCACGTCGATCTCGTGGAACATCGACTGCTCGTTGAGCCCGAAGGTGTAGTTGCCGGTGCCGTCGAACTGCTTGGGACTCAGGCCGCGGAAGTCGCGGATACGCGGCAGCGCGATCGAGATCAGCCGGTCCAGGAATTCCCACATCCGGTCGCCGCGCAGCGTGACGCGGGCGCCGATCGGCATGCCCTCGCGCAGCTTGAACTGAGCGATCGACTTGCGGGCCTTGCGGATCTCGGGCTTCTGGCCGGTGATCAGCGCCAGGTCGTTGACGGCGCCGTTGATCAGCTTGGCATCGCGGGCGGCGTCACCGACACCCATGTTCACGATTACCTTCACCACGCCCGGGATCTGCATGACGTTGGCGTAGTTGAACTCGTCGTTGAGCGCGCCCTTGATCTCCTCGCGGTAGCGCTGCTTCAGCCGGGGCTGAGCTTTGACCTCTGCCTCAGATGTGGTCATTTCAGATGTCCTTGCCGTTGGTCTTGGCGATGCGGACGCGCTTGCCGGACTCGTCGTCGGTGCGGTAGCCGACACGGGTCGGCTTGCCGTCGGAGTCGACGACCATCACGTTGGAGACGTGGATCGCGGCCTCCTGGGTGACGATGCCGCCCGAGGACGCGCCCCGTTCGTTGGCCGACTGCGCGGTGTGCTTCTTGATGCGGTTGACGCCCTCGACGAGCACCCGGTTGCGCTCCGGGAACGCCTGCAGGACCTTGCCCTTGGCGCCCTTGTCCTTACCGGCGATGACGAGGACGGTGTCGCCCTTGTGGACCTTCATCTACAAAACCTCCGGTGCCAGCGAGACGATCTTCATGAACTTCTTCTCGCGCAGCTCACGGCCGACCGGCCCGAAGATGCGGGTGCCACGCGGATCGTTGTCGGCCTTGATGATCACGGCCGCGTTCTCGTCGAACTTGATGTAGCTGCCGTCGGCGCGACGGCGTTCCTTGACGGTGCGGACGACGACGGCCTTGACGACGTCGCCGCGTTTGACGTTGCCGCCGGGGATGGCGTCCTTGACGGTCGCCACGATGACATCACCGATGCCGGCGTAGCGCCGCGACGAGCCGCCGAGCACGCGGATGCACAAGATCTCCTTGGCGCCCGTGTTGTCGGCGACCTTGAGCCGCGATTCCTGCTGAATCACTAGATCTCCTAGACCTGGTCGATACGTGTGCACGCCAATTTCACCTGGCGTGCGCGGTCTTGAACTGCTTGAGCTGTCGAAGGGCACGCAGGGTCTTCAGGTAGGCCCCGATGGCCATCCCAAGAACCGAGGTCTGCCCACGGCAACCCCGCAAGTTTAGGTGACGAGCCCGAATGCTCCAAATTGCCGGTCAGGCCGCGCAGCGGAAGCCGATGTGCGTGGTGGCGCTGTCCTGGGACTGCGGCGAACGGGCCGCGGGCCGGTAGCGATGACAGTATTCGGGCGCACACAGGTGCGAGCCGCCCTTGAGCGCCTGCATGACGGTCGGATCGGGCGGTGCGGCCCGACCCACAGTGCAGCAGCCCGAGGGGGCACCGGGCCGGTGCTGTGGCACATACCGCGTCGTGGTCCACTCCCAGACGTTGCCGATCATGTCGACCAGGCCGAAGCCGTTCGCCGGGAAGCTGCCCACCGGCGACGTGCCGGTCCAGCCCAGCGCTCCGTCGTTGCGGTACGGGAACCGACCCTGCCACGTGTTGGCCATCACCTGCCCGCCGGGCGCGGCGTCCGCACCCCACGAGTAGGTGGTGTCGGCGCCGCCACGGGCGGCGTACTCCCATTCGGCCTCGGTCGGCAGCCGCCGGCCGGCCCACTGCGCGTAGGCGTGGGCGTCGGGATAGGCGATCTGCACCACCGGGTGATCGAGGCGGTCCTCGACGCCGCTGGCGGGGCCGAAGGGGTGGCGCCAGCACGCGCCGGGCGCCCAGTCCCACCACTGCCGCCAGTCGTTCAGGTCCACGGGACCGGCGGTGGGCACGAAGACCAGTGCGCCGGGCACCAGGTCCGCGGCGGCGACGCCGGGATACAGGGCCGGGTCCAGAGGCCGCTCGGCGACCGTGACGTAGCCGGTGTCGGCGACGAATTCGGCGTACTGCGCGTTGGTCACGGGGTGGCGTTCGATCGCGAACGCAGCCACCGTGGCGGTGTGCACCGGCGCCTCGTCGGGATAGAAGTCGGCGGAGCCCATCCGGAAATCACCGCCGGGCAGTGCGATCAGCTCGGTGAGCATGTCCGCCAGGTTAGCCGGGCATGCGGATGCCGAAGTCGGCCAGCAGCACCGACTTCGCGGCATCCAGCGAGGTGCCCTTGGGGGCCTGCAGCCGGATCGCGATGAGGAAGTTGCCGTCGTTGGTCCACACGTGCACCACCCGGTCGGCGAATTCGATCCCCTGGCCGGGTTGGTCGGCGAGCATCCCCATCAGCTCCTGGCCGCTGTAACCGCACAGGTCACCCGGCAACACCGACAGACTGCTGATCTCGGAGCCCTTCGTGCGGTCGTCGCCGTAGGCCTGGAACGCGGCGGCCGCGTCCAGCGTGGTCGGCGTGATGGTCACGGTGCCGGTCATGCCGTCCGGCCCGGTCAGATTCAGCGCGATGTCACCCTGCGGATCGGCGGCCGGGGTGAACCCGTCGGGCAGCCCGAGCAGCACCGTCGGGCTGCCCGGTGCCGCGCTGTGCGCCTCGACCGTCTGGGCCGGCGGCGTGTCCGGCTTGCAGGTGGTCTCCCCCGCGCTCACCGGCCGCTTGCTGGTCTCCAGCACCCCGTAGTCCGGAAGGTCGTGCGGCGCTTCGAGATTCGAGGTGGTGGTAGTGCCCGGCGAGGTCGTCGGGTCCGTCGAGGTCGTCGACACCGTCGTCGAGGTGGGTTCGGAACCGGCCACCGGCGCGGGCGCGGTGCGGCTGCACGCGCTCAACGCGATGCCCGCCGCCACCACGCCGACAACGCGAATCCATTTGTGCGACATGCAATCTCCTCAGTCTCGGGCGAACGCGGCGGCCAGTTCCCGCTCGGCGTCCAGGTAGGGGGTTCCGGAAATGTCGACGACGACCTTGGCGACGGTGGCCCCGGTCAGCGCGAACGGCGCCCGGTAGTTCGCACTGATCGCCTGCCCGGCGTTGCGGCCCACGGCCACCCCGCCACCGGCCAGCCCGAAGGTGCCGGGATGGGTACGCACGTCGGCCCGGGTGGCCACCGCGGCGCCGTCGACGTAGAGGGTCACGACTCCCAGGGGCGTGTGACTGCCGGCCACGGTGCCGGTCCGGTCGTAGCGCACACCGAGGATGTGATCCCCCGGCGGGACCGGCGCCGGGGCCGACACCAGTTGCTCGTCCTCGCCCATGAAGTTGTAGACGTAGTGCAGATGGCCGTCGGCCAGGTACAGCACATGCCCGCCGTGGCCGGCGCCGTGCTTGTAGAGCACGCCGTGGGCGGCCGGCGATTCCACGTGGGTCTCGGCCAGCACCGAGAAGGACTGCCCACGCAGTTCGATCGCGGCGCCCAGGCCGACCTCGGCGGTGTCCGGGTAGTAGGTGGACGTCTGCCGGTCGGCCACCAGATAGGGCCGCCAGCGGCCCAGCGTCTCGAAGATGTTGAGATCCGCCAACGGCAGACCGTTGTACTTGGCGGCCTCGGCGAACCAGAGGTTGGTCAGCTCGGCCAATTTCTCGGGGTTCTCCGCGGCCAGGTCGTGGCACTGACTGCGGTCGGAGTCGATGTGGTAGAGCTCCCAGCGGTCCTTGTCGAAATTGCTCCAGCCCGCGGGGCTGGCGGCGTGCACCGTGTTGGCGAACCACCCGTCGTGCCAGATTCCCCGGGTGCCCAGCATGCTGTAGAACTGCGTGTGCTTGTCCGTCTGCGCCGCGGGATCATGAAGCGCCGCAGCGAAACTCACGCCCTCCAGCGGCTGCTGCGGGATCCCGCGGACGGTTTCCGGGGGCGTCAGGCCCAGGAGCTCGTACACCGTCGGGGTGATGTCGCAGACACTGACGTAGTTGTCCCGGACCTCGCCGCGCGCGTCGATTCCGTTGGGCCAGGAGATGATTGCGGTGTCGGCGATGCCGCCCTCGTGCGAGGCATAGCGCTTGTAGAGCTTGTAGGGCGTGTTGAACGCCATCGCCCAACCGATCGGATAGTGGTTGTAGGTCTGCGGGCCGCCCAGGTGGTCGTAGAACCTCAGGCTCTCCTCGGCGGTGTCGATGTATCCGTTGAAGAACTTGACCTCGTTGACCGATCCGTTGGGGCCGCCCTCACCGGATGCGCCGTTGTCGGAGATGACCACGATGATGGTGTTGTCCAGCTGGCCCGACTCCTCGAGGTGGTCGAGCACGCGGCCGATCTGATCGTCGGTGTAGGACAGGAACCCGGCGAACACCTCGGCCATCCGGGCGAACAGCCGCTTCTCCTCGTCCGACAGCGACTCCCAGGGCCGCACGGTGTCCTGCAACGGCCACGGCTGCCCGTCGGGACCCGTGACACCGGCGTACGGGTTCACCGGCGAGAGCTCGGTGTCCGGCGGGACGATCCCGAGCGCCTTCTGGTTGGCCAGCACGATCTCGCGGTACCGCTCGTAGCCCATGTCGAAGCGGCCGGTGTAGCGGTTGGCCCACTCGGCGAACACGTGGTGCGGCGCATGGCCGGCGCCGGGGCAGACGTAGGCGAACCACGGCTTGTCCGGGGCGATCACCTTGGCGTCGCGGATGAATTCCACGGTCCGGTCGGCGATGTCCTTCGACAGGTGGTAACCGTCCTCGGGAGTGCCCGGCGGCGCCACCGGATGGTTGTCGTACACCAGTTCCGGGTACCACTGGTCGGTCTCGCCGCCCATGAATCCGTAGAACCGCTCGAACCCCCGGCTCAGCGGCCAATGCCGTTTGGTGGCAGCCAGATTGGACTCCTCGAGCGGAGTCAGGTGCCACTTGCCGATGCAGTAGGTGTTCCAGCCCTGCTCGGCGAGCACCTCCGAGATGAGCGCCGTCTCGAGCGGGATGCGGCCACTGCAGTTCGGGAAGCCGTCGGTGAATTCCTCGATGGTCGCCATCCCGACGGTGGTGGCATTGCGTCCGGTCAGTAGCGCGGCGCGGGTCGGTGAGCACAGGGCCGTGGTGTGGAATTGCGACAGCCGCACCCCGCGTTCGGCGATGCGGCTCATGTTCGGCATCTCGACCAGCCCGCCGAAACAGTCCCACGTCGCGATGCCGGTGTCATCCCACACCAGATAGAGGACATTCGGCGCACCCTCGGGTGCGGTGGGGGCGGCGAACGGCGCCCAGTCGGCCTGCGAATCGCGGATGTCCAGTTCTACCCTGCCGGTGAATTCAGCTGCCACAGCCGAAATCTACTCGGTGCGAACTGCGGTGTCAGGCCGTTGGCTCGACCGGTTCGTCGACCCGGTAGAGGCGCCAATCCGGTTGGCTGTCGCCGTCATTGGGGATCTCGAGTTCCAGGGTGGCCACGTCGGCCCCGGTCTCGTACAGCGTCGGATAGCGCTGATTGAGTGCGTCGGACAGGCCGCGGCCGCTGCGAGGGACCACCAGCAGGTACCGCACCCCGTGCGCCGCCGGGTCGTTGAGAATACCGGTGAAGTCCGGGTCCGACGGCACCACGAACATCCTGGGCCGTCTGGACGCGGCCACCACCGAGAACCCGTACACGGTGTCGGTGATCACCGAACTGTCGGGCAGATCGAGACCGTCGAGGTACGCGGCGATCTCACGCTCGGTGGAGAAGGTGGCCGCGATCCGGCGTTCGACGGCCTTGCGCGGGCTGGTGTTGTCCGGATCCGGCCGCAGCACCGCGCCCAGGGCATACTCCTGCGGCGCAAAGGCCGGCAGGCTCATCCCCCAGGCCGTCACGGGGATCCCCACGGCGACCGCGAGAGCCACTGCGGGGTAGGCCATTCTGGACCGGTTCGTGGTGGCCACCGCGGCCGGCGGGGGCGCATACCGGCCGCGGCGCTTGGGCGTCACGAGGGCGCCCTCGGGCACCGCCAGCATTGCCGTCGTCGCCACGAACGGGATCGCGACGATGTAGAACCGCAGGAAGGGAAACGTCCCGCCGCGGGCGTAGGTGTAGGTCTGGAACGCCAGGACCGCGCCGTAGAGCAGCAGGGGCACGGTCAGCACGGCCCACTGGGGACGGCGCCACCTCGAGACGGCAGCCCACACCGCGACCGGTATCAGGGTGGGCGCCAGCAGCATGATGCACACTGCCGAGAACCTCAGGCCGGCCCCGAACGACGCCGCATTGGCCCCGCCGGACTGCTCCAGGATGGTCTTGTTCCCGTACTGGGAGGTGAACTGCGCGAAGGCATCACCGGTGATCAGCCAGCTGGCCACCGCCCAGCCGACGAACGCCGCGAAGCCGGGGCCGGCGACCAGCAGCAGATCGAGCAGCGCCCGGCGGACCCGCGGCGGAGTGCGCGCCCGCCGAAATGTCGTGGCGCCCACCAGGAGTCCGGCCGCCGCCACGGTGGCAACGGCGTCATACCGGGTCAGATAGGCCAGCGCCATGGCGATTCCGCCCGCGGCCACCAGGTGGTGAACGTCGTCGTCGACCATCCACAGCACCAGCCGGCGCACCGACCAGACCAGGAAGAACACGAACGGTGCCTCGCTCATGCCGTTGGAGCCGTAGAACACGATCATCGGATTGAGCGCGAACAGCACGGTGATGGCGACGACGTAGCCGCGGGGCAGTCCGCGGTCGGCGCCCGTGGCGAACATCTGCGCGACCGCACCGGCCATGAAGACGGCCGACATCAGGCTGCCGGCGTAGGCCCGCGCGGTCATGTCCGGCCACAGCTGCGCCATCAGGACCGCCGGCAGCTCCAGCATGGCCGTCAGCGGGGTGAAGATGAATCCGATTGCGGCCAGGTGCGGGTCCCGGCTGAACAGCACGCTCTCGGCGGCCTGCACCCGGGCCAGCGCGTAACCGAGAATGAAGCCGTGCCGGACCTGCAGCCAGTATCCCACCGCCGCATAGAGCAGGAAGCTCGTGACGAACGCGACCCGCTTGCAGCGTCGGTCCGTCATGCCTTCTTGTCCAGACCGTGGAAGGTCTTCTCCCAGTAGGACGGATTCCGGATCAACTGGTAGACCCCCTTGGCCGCCGCGATGCTCATCAGCAGCCAGTACGCCGGCACCGTCAGCGCCGCCGAGAACAGATCGGCACGGTCGTCCTCGCGTAATGCGATCATGTTCATGTACAGGGTGGCCGCATTACCCAGCACCAGCGCACTCAACGCGGGAAAGTAGATGTACCAAGGGAATACCGCCCCCACGGCGGCGGGCTGACCGAGGAACCACAGAACGGTGATCAACCAGAACACGAGGTTGAGCACCGCGACGATCGGGGTGCCGGCGAGTACCAGATTGAACCGCAGGAAGGCCCGCGGACCCAGCGTGCGGTACAGCTTCAGCGGTTCCCGGATGTGCACCAGCCAGGTATGCAGGTAGCCCTTGTACCACCGCGAGCGCTGCCGGACCCAGTTGATGGGATCACTGTTGGCCTCCTCGAGTGTCTGGGACTCGATGACGGCGGTGAAGTATCCCGACGCGGCGATGCGCAGGCCGAGGTCCGCGTCCTCGGTGACGTTGAACGGGTCCCACGCCCCGATCTTGTCCACGACGTCGCTGCGCAGATGATTCGACGTGCCACCGAGCGGGATCGGCGACGAGCTGCGCATCATCCCGGGCAGCAGGTAGCCGAACCACAGTCCGTACTCCGCGGTGAACCACGCCGTCAGCATGTTCTGCCGGCCGTTGTGGTAGACGAGTTTGGCCTGGACGCAGGCGATGTCGTCGGGCAGCTCGCGGAAGGCGACCGCGACGCGGCGCAGTTGCAGCGGCTCGGGTGAATCCTCGGCGTCGTAGATGGTGATGATGTCGCCCGTGGCGAAGTGCAGCCCGTAGTTGCACGCCTTGGGCTTGGTCCGCGGTTCGGCCGGCGGAACCAGGACGATGGTGATGACCTCGGAGTCGGCGAAGTCGCGGGCGGCGTCGATGGTGACCTGGTCGTCGGCCTCGAGCAGCAGGAGCACCTGGAGCTTGTCCGGCGGGTACTCGAGCGCCCGCATCGCGCCGATCAGCTGACCGACCACCTCGGGCTCGTTGTAGGCGGGCACCAGGATGGTGTACCTCGGCAGCTCGGAATCCGGTACGGCACGGGCCTTTTCGTCGGACACCACCAGTGCCCGACTGTCCAGACCCTGTTTGAAGATCAGCACCCGGTCGGCCATCGTCAGCACGTACCCCACCGTGCACACGCCGATGAGGATGATCGCGGTGCGCATCGGCTGCCAGGCGGCCATCCCGACGGTGAGCACCAGCAGCGCGATCAGCGCCGGCTTCTGCCAGCCCCAGACGGCGGTGGACGCCGACTTCATCGGATGGTCCTGGCGCAGACCGTTGATCGCCCGATCGAGCGCGAAATCCTGTTCCTCGGCGCTGGTGGTCACGGCGCGATCCCGAGCGGTTCGAGCTGGGCCCGCACCAGGTCGTGCGCGAACTCGGTCAGCAACGCATCGTCCTTGCGGTTCGGGTTGGTGTCCAGGGTCGAGCTGTTGCCGCGGAACAGCACGGTGAACATCGAGTTCAGCGTGGGACCCACCGCGCCGGTGGGGGCCGGGAAGGGCGCATCGTCCTCGTGGTTGTCCACCGCGATGACGAATACCCGTTGGGCCGCCTGCCCGTTGGTCCACGACCATTGAATCCCGTCCCAGGTGACCAGGAGCTTGTCGTCGATGGCCGAGAAGATGTCGGCCGCCACCCCGTAGCCCAGGTCCACCCGGCGGATGCCGCTGAGCCGGATGTTCTCGACGTGGTAGATCATCCGGGCCGGGAACACCTTCAGCGAGAACGGCCGGAAGGTGGTCACCGTGTCGACCATCAGGGTGCGCGGCCGCGCGAACTTGTCGTACTTGATGTCCCCGGTGTCGGCGACCACCTTCTGTCGCACCAGCGTTGCATCGCGGCCGTACATCGCCTTCACCCAGCTGTACACCTGGGTGTCGTGGATCTGCCAGCCCGCGGCCGGGAGCAGCGGGGCCGCCGGTTCGTCGATCCGCATGGCCGGGACGTACAGCGTGGGCGCGAACCCGACCGCCGGCAGCCGGACGAACGAAAGGCCAAGCGCGACAACGAGAACGACGGGCATTGCCGCCCACACCTGCTTGGCGGCCAGCGGCTCCATCCGGCGGTCCAGCCAGCTCAGCTCGGCGCCCCGGCGGGCGTAGAGATACATCGCCGACCCGCTGATGCAGATCGCGGTGACGCCGGGCACCAACTGGTAGGCCAGCAGCGGTGCGTCCGTGAACCAGACGGCCATGATCACGATGATCACGATGCCCACGGCCCAGCCCAGCGAGGACCCGATCATCCCGCGTCGGGTGTCCCGGTGCACGGAGATGCCCGCTGCGATCCCGGCGATGATCATCGTCCCCAGCGCGGCGGCCACCTTCGTCCCGCCGAGCGTGATGACGACGAGGTAGTAGGGCAGCGCGAAGACCATCGAGAGCAGCAACCACACCCAGCCGAACCGCAGCACCGGTCGCAGCCCGAACAACGCGATGCTGGCGCTGACCGCGAAGGTCCACATGGCCACCAGATCCAGGCGCAGCAGATAGAAGTACAGCGCATACCGTTGCAGCAGCACGGCATGCAGCAGCCCGGCCAGCACCAGCCCCATGATCCCGACGATCACGTCGGTCTGGCGGTCGTGGATCGGCAACTCGGTGCGGTTGCGGCGCGCCACTCCGATGGCCGCCAGACCGCCCGCGATCGGGACCACCCACACGTAGCCGCCGAGGCTGCCCGCCCGGGTCACCTCCACCACGCTGCGCAGCGACGAGTGGAACGCCAGGAATGTGGTGGCCGCGATGAAGACCCAGCGGGAGACCATCCGGTAGACCGGATGGACCGACTGCAGCCACGGTTCACGCACGACCGCCGGCGGCGGCGATTCGGGGGCTGCGGCGGTCATCGCCTAATCCCCCGGGCCACCAGCGGCCCCGCGGCGGGAGCGTGCGAGCAGCCAGACCGCCCCACCGGCCACCACGGCGGCCAGCGTCCCGCCGGCCCACCACCACCATTGTGGTGAATCACGATGCGCCGCAAGGGCATTCTGACCCGTGCCGACGCCGCCCGGCACCGTCACCGGATCACGACTGGCGATCGAGACCACGCCGATCCCGTTGAGCGACGACCACCGGTCCGCACCACTGCCCAGCCAGCCCAGCAGCCGGTCGAGCTGATCCACCGCGCCGCCGTTGGAGGTGGCAACCAGTACCGACCGGTGCCCGTCGAACACCACCTGCAGCGAACCGAACCGGATCCGCGGCTCCAGCGTGAGGGTGGTCGAATTGCCGTCGTCGTCAACGACATTCAGTGTTGTCGGAACGGTGTCGGGAGCCGTCACCCGCAGCGGGAGCTCGGGATGATCCCAACCGTTCGGCGAGATCAGCAGTGCCGGGTTGGGTGACTTCAGCGCGTCGGCCAGCGGCACCACGGCGGTGTCGATCGGCAGCGCGGACAACCGCTGCAGCCCGGTCATGATCAACACGGCCCGCGTGGTGTTCCCGAAGTTGTCACCGTCCCCGAGCCCGACCTGCACCCGCGGCATCAGCGCCTGGGGCAGTGACTGGAAGCCGATCGGCACCGGCGGGGCGGCCGGGGTGCTCTGTACGACGGTCTCGCCGTCGATGGTCAGCGTGATGGGCTGGAACTCACCGCATCGACCGGTATTGCCCGAGATGCTCACCTGCACGTTGAGCGTCGTGTTGCGCTGCAGCATCTCGTTGGGAATGTCCACCCAGCGATCCACCAGGCCACTGGGGTCCGCGGGCCAGCGCGCGATCGTCTGGGCGCCGACCGACGCCACCACCTGGCCGCCGATCTCGTTCGGCAGCGGCGTGTAGGACCCGATCAGATGCACCCGGACGTCGCGCACCGGTTGGCCCAGCCGGGTCTGGTCCAGGTTGATGCCGACCTGGGGGTTCAGCGCGGAGGCGTTGACACCTGGCTGACCGAGCCGACGGATGGTGGTCTCGTTGCCCGGCAATTGCGGGGTGGACCTCAGCGGTCCGGGAACCGCCTTGGAACCCAGCGCGTACCGGGCGATGGCACTGGTGATCAGCCGGGTCTGATTGGTCAGCTCGTTGGCGGGCCCGGTGATCAGCAGGGCCGGGATCGGGCCCGGGCCGTACAGCGAGACGCTGGCGTCGGGCCCCTCGGCGACCACGATCTGCCGCTCCAGTGGCTGCGCCAGCCCGGGCAGGGGCACCGACCGGTCGGCCAGGGGCAGGACGGCGATCTCCGGGCTCTGGCCGCCGTAGTGCGCCGCGATCGAGGTGGCGAGCTTGACCACCGCGTCGGCCTCGTTCAGCGTCGGCTTCGGGCCGACGTAGATGTCCAGCTTGCGCAGGATCGGCGGCAGGAAGTCCGCGACCACGGTCGGTGCGCGCTCGACGCCGGAGTAGGTGACCGCCGAATTCGCCAGGCGCAGTGGGTTCGTCGGATCCAGGCAGTAACCGTCCAGCGGGAGCAGATAACTGCGCAGCAGCAGGGTCACCGCGTTGCCCTCCACCCGGGCCCCGGTGAGGGGAATCGCCAGCGGCCCACCCGCGGGCGGCAACTCGACCTGCGTGAGCAGCCGGTTGTCCTGGCTGATGGTGAGACTCGCGCTGCGCACATACACCGGAATTTGCACGGTCAGGTTCAGGGAGGCCGGCGTCATCCCGGCCGGAACCGGAATGGTCAGTACCACCGTGCCGATCTGCCCGTAGAACAGGAGGTCGGGCGCCGATCCCAGGTCCTCCAGGGCCAGCGTGGGCGACACCGCCACGGCCGGCGAGATGTCAGGTTCGGCGTTTGCCGGTGCGGTCGCTGGCAACAGTGCGAGAGCGACGGTGGCGATCATTCGGATGGCGGCCGAGCTGCGCTTTCTCATCAATGGACAAGCGTACGGTGATCATCGGGATTTAGCCGGTCAATCAAACCGTCGACAACGCGATTTTGCTGTCCACCAACGCAACAACCCCCCGCATCGGATGCGGGGGGTTGTTGTCCAGCAGTGCCTACTTGGCGCGCTCGAGAACCTCGACCAGACGCCAGCGCTTGGTGGCCGACGTCGGGCGGGTCTCCATCAGCGAGACACGGTCGCCGATGCCGGCGTCGCCGTTCTCATCGTGCGCCTTGACCTTCTTGGTGGTCCGGATGATCTTCCCGTACAGCGGGTGCATCTTGCGATCTTCCAGTTCGACCACGATGGTCTTCTGCATCTTGTCGCTCACGACGTAGCCGATGGCGGTCTTGCGGCGGCCGCGCGGCTTCTCGGTGCGGGGGGTGTGCTTGGCCCCGCCGTTGGTTCCAGTGTCTGCCATTACGATTCCTCACCTGCGGGCCCGGACGCCAGACCCAGTTCACGTTCGTTCAGCACGGTGTAGATCCGCGCAATCTCGTGCCGGACCGTCCGCAGCCGGCGGTTGTTGTCCAGCTGACCGGTGGCCATCTGGAAGCGCAGGTTGAACAGTTCTTCCTTCGACTCGCGCAGCTTGTCGGTCAACTCTTCGTTGGTGAGTTCACGCAGTTCGCCGGCGGAGGTGCCCACTGCCATCAGAACTGCTCCTCTCTGGTGACGATGCGTGCCTTGATCGGCAGCTTGTGGATTGCGCGGGTGAGTGCCTCGCGCGCGGTCTTCTCATCGGGGTAGCTCAGCTCGAACAGCACGCGGCCGGGCTTGACGTTGGCCACCCACCATTCCGGCGAACCCTTACCGGAACCCATGCGGGTCTCGGCCGGCTTCTTGGTCAGCGGACGGTCCGGGAAGATGTTGATCCACACCTTGCCGCCACGCTTGATGTGCCGGTTGATGGCGATACGCGCCGACTCGATCTGGCGGTTGGTGATGTAGGCGTGCTCCAGAGCCTGGATGCCGTAGTCACCGAAGCTCACATGGGTACCGCCGCTGGCAATACCACGCTGCCTCGGGTGGTGCTGCTTGCGGTGCTTGACCTTGCGGGGAATCAACATTGGCTAGCTCTCCGTGGTTTCCACCGCAGGCGCCTCGGCCGTAACCGGCGTGGCGGATTCTGCGGTCTCTGCTGCGCCCTCGCTGGCGGCCCGGCCGGCGTCCGTGCTGGTCGCGGTGGTGCCCGAAGCACCGCTGCGACGCGGACGGGTGCCCGACGGACGGTCGCGGCGCGGACGGTCGGCGGCCGGTGCGGCGGCGGCCAGCTCGCGCTTGCCACCGACGACGTCGCCCTTGTAGATCCACACCTTCACACCGATCCGGCCGAAGGTGGTCTTCGCCTCGTAGAGGCCGTAGTCGATGTCCGCACGCAGCGTGTGCAGCGGAACCCGACCTTCGCGGTAGAACTCCGAGCGGCTCATCTCGGCACCGCCGAGACGGCCCGAGCACTGCACCCGGATGCCCTTGACGTTGGGCTGGCGCATGGCCGACTGGATGGCCTTGCGCATTGCGCGACGGAACGCGACGCGGTTGCTCAGCTGCTCGGCGACACCCTGGGCCACCAACTGCGCCTGGCTCTCGGGGTTCTTCACCTCGAGGATGTTCAGCTGGACCTGCTTCTTGGTCAGCTTCTCCAGGTCGGCGCGGATGCGATCGGCCTCGGTGCCACGGCGACCGATCACGATGCCCGGACGCGCGGTGTGGATGTCCACGCGGACGCGGTCACGGGTGCGCTCGATCTCGACGTCGGCGATACCGGCCCGCTCCAGGCCGGTGGCCAGCAGCTTGCGGATGGCGACGTCTTCCTTGACGTAGTCGGCGTACTGCTTGTCGGCGTACCACCGGGACTTCCAGTCGGTGGTGATACCGAGCCGGAAGCCGTGGGGGTTGATCTTCTGGCCCACTAGCGCGAGCCTCCCTTCGAATCGGCGGCCTTCTTGCTGCCCTGGGCGCGGCGGGAACGGGTAGCGGAGGCCGAAGCGGATGCCTTGGCGTCCTTCTTGCTCGGCCGACTCTCCACGATCACCGTGATGTGGCTGGTGCGCTTGCGGATCCGGTAGGCGCGGCCCTGCGCGCGCGGCCGGATGCGCTTGGCGGTCGGGCCCTCGTCGGCGTAGACCGTGGCCACCACGAGGGTCGACGGGTCCAGGCCGGCGTTGTTCTGGGCGTTGGCGGCCGCGCTGGCGATCACCTTGGCGACCGGCTCACTGGCCGACTGCGGGGCCCAGCGCAGGATGTCGAGCGCCTGCTCGACGGACTTCCCGCGGACCAGGTCGATCACGCGGCGCGCCTTGGTGGGCGAGACGCGCACGTAGCGCGCCACCGCCTGGGCGGACGGGTATTCGGTCTCAGTGCTCATTAGCAGTTTCCTCTGCTCTTCGCGCGAGCGCTCATCGCCGCTTCGCCTTGCGATCGTCTTTGATGTGACCCTTGAACGTGCGGGTGGGGGCGAACTCGCCCAGCTTGTGCCCGACCATCGCCTCGGTGACGAACACCGGGACATGCTTGCGACCGTCGTGGACGGCGAAGGTGTGTCCGATGAAGTCCGGGATGATGGTGGACCGGCGGGACCAGGTCTTGATGACCTGCTTGGTGTTCTTCTCGTTCTGGACGTCGACCTTCTTGAGCAGATGGTCGTCGACGAACGGGCCCTTCTTCAGGCTGCGTGGCATCAGTAGCTCCTACCTAGCGCTTCTTGCCGGTGCGCCGGCGGCGGACGATGAGCTTGTCGCTCGGCTTGTTCGGCTTGCGGGTGCGGCCCTCGGGCTTGCCCCACGGGCTGACCGGGTGCCGGCCACCGGAGGTCTTGCCCTCGCCACCGCCGTGCGGGTGGTCGACCGGGTTCATCACGACACCGCGGACGGTGGGACGCTTGCCCTTCCAGCGCATCCGGCCGGCCTTGCCCCAGTTGATGTTCGCCTGCTCGGCGTTGCCGACCTCGCCGACGGTGGCGCGGCAGCGCACGTCGACGCGACGGATCTCACCCGACGGCATACGCAGGGTGGCGTAGGTGCCTTCCTTACCGAGCAGCTGGATGCTGACACCGGCGCTGCGGGCCAGCTTGGCACCGCCGCCCGGGCGCAGCTCGACCGCGTGGATCACGGTACCGGCCGGGATGTTGCGCAGCGGCAGGTTGTTGCCGGGCTTGATGTCGGCGTTCGGACCCGACTCGATCACATCGCCCTGCGAAAGTCCCTGCGGGGCAATGATGTAGCGCTTCTCGCCGTCCAGGAAGTGGAGCAGTGCGATGTTCGCGGTGCGGTTCGGGTCGTACTCGATGTGCGCGACCTTGGCGTTGACGCCGTCCTTGTCATTGCGACGGAAGTCGATGACGCGGTACTGACGCTTGTGACCGCCACCGATGTGACGCGTCGTGATGCGGCCCTGGTTGTTGCGGCCACCGG
>Ga0116193_1000738_pt1 | contig 29402 bp, 26 predicted proteins | sample AD_UKC115_MetaG_FD_89892 | JGI IMG/M metagenome (GOLD analysis project Ga0116193, IMG submission 89892) | Active sludge microbial communities of municipal wastewater-treating anaerobic digesters from Hong Kong - AD_UKC115_MetaG | ecosystem: Engineered > Bioreactor > Anaerobic > Digestate... | reverse complement strand
CATCTGGGCTAAACCATGCTCCTCCATCATAACCCAAAGTGTGTGTAATACGTTTTACTTTATAAGTTTTTAAATCCATTAAATACAATTCCAAATCGCCATCTCTTGTGCTTGTAAAAACCATTGTTTTACCATCTGGTGAAACAGTTGCTTCAGCATCATAACCTGGTGAATTGGTTAATTGTTTAACAATTTTACCAGATGTATCTGCCATGAAAATGTCAAAGCTGCTGTATAGGGGCCATATATATTTATTGCCATATTTACTTCTATCTGGCACTGGTGGACATTCATCGCTTCCTAAATGTGTAGAAGCATAAATAATATGTTTGCCATCTTTTAAAAATGCTCCACAAGTTGTTCTTCCTTTGCCTGTACTTACCATTTTATAAGTAAATGGCTCACCTGGTTTTGTAGGAACTTTTCCAATAAACATTTGATCGCAGTTGAGACCCTCTTTAGGATTGGTTCTTTGAAAAATTAAATACTTATTATCAAAACTGAAATAAGCTTCAGCATTATCGCCACCAAAGGTTAGTTGCTGAATGTTTTTAAAATGTTTTTCTTCTGCATAATGTACAGAATCTGGAGTTGTTGTGTGTTGTTGTGCAAATACTGCAACAGTACTTGTAACAGCTAATAAAAGCAATATTTTTTTCATGCTGCAAAATAAAAGCTAAAACTATTCGAGGCTTTATGACTTTTGTCAGAATATTGTCAAATAATTTAAACAGCATTTCTATTTTTGTTGCATGAAATATTTTTTGCCTTTAGCTTTATTTTTTTTTCTTGCTTGCAACACATCATCTAAAAAAGAAAATAAAAAAAGCAATGCACCAATAGAACAATTAAAAGAACAAATTGCTTTATACCCAGATAGCACAGAATTGAGAATGCAGTTGATAACTATTTTAGATAGTATGTCTTTGTATAAAGATGCTTTGTACGAAATGGATATATTAATAAAATCGGATAGTTTTAATGCAAATTATTGGTACGAAAAGGCAAGCTTATACGAAAAATCAAAAGATACTGTTGCTGCCATAGTTAATTATAAAAGAGCTATTCGTTTATATCAATCGCCAGAAATAATGCTAACGCTTGCAAACTTATATGCTGAATACAGAAACGATACATCTTTAATGATTTGTAAAGAAATTGAAACAACCTATACCGATAGAAAATACTCTGCTGATTGTTTGTTTATTGCAGGAGTTTATTATGCCCGTACAGGCAATACAGATAAAGCTCTTGAGGCTTTTGATTATTGCATTAACACCAGCTACTCTTATATTGTTGCTTACTTAGAAAAAGGATTTATTTTTTACGATAAAAAGGATTATAAAAAAGCGTTAGAAATTTTTAAGTTGGCAGCACAAGTAAATGCTACTTATGCCGATGCTTATTATTGGCAAGCTAAATGTTATGAAGCATTACATGACAAAACCAATGCTATTGCTAATTATGAAAGGGCTTTACTCTTAGATAAAAATCTTCATGAAGCCAATGATGCAATAAAAAGGTTAAAATAAAAACAGAAATTACTTCTTTATTTATCTTTCGAAAGTGCTGTAGAAATAAGGTGTTTGTGCTTCAAATTCTGCTGCACAAGTATCTACCATTTTATACACTCTAGTTATACCTAATGTTTTACGTTTTTCATACACTTCTTCATCTGTAACATTATCGCTTAATACTTGAGCAATTTGTTCATCGCTAAAACCATTCATTTTAGCTTCAATAAATAACTCTTTGGGTAATTCTTGTAAGCTGTATTTACTTATTTCTTTTTCTATGTTGCAAAGCTTTTGAATTTGATATAAAAACCAACGATCTATACCTGTTGCAAGAGCAATAGTATTTACTGTAACACCTTGTATCAACGCATCTTTAATTCTAAAAATCCTATCCCATTTTGGCGTTTTTATGTATTCTACTATTTCATCACTTTTCATCAAACTTTTTCCATAATAGCCTAAGCCTACAGCATTATTTTCTAAACTCTGACAAGCTTTTTGCACAGCTTCTGTAAAGCTTCTACCAATAGCCATTACTTCGCCTACACTTTTCATTTGTAAGCCAAGCGTATCATTGGCACCTTTAAATTTATCAAAATTCCAACGAGGTATTTTTACAATAACATAATCCAAAGCAGGTTCAAAATAGGCACTTGTAGTTTGCGTTATTTGATTTTTTAATTCATCAAGCGTATAACCAATAGCCAATTTTGCAGCAATTTTTGCAATAGGATAACCCGTTGCTTTACTTGCCAATGCACTTGAACGACTAACACGTGGATTAATTTCTACTGCTATTATATCTTCAGTTTCTGGGTTCAATGCAAACTGTACATTACAACCACCTGCAAAATTTCCTAAACTACGCATCATAAGCATTGCTTGGTTACGCATTTTTTGAAAAGCAGTATCACTTAATGTCATAGCAGGAGCAACAGTTATACTATCGCCTGTATGCACACCCATTGGATCAAAATTTTCAACAGTACAAATAATTACAACGTTATCATTTTTATCACGCAATAATTCCAATTCAAATTCTTTCCAGCCCAAAACAGCTTTTTCTACCAACACTTCATGTATAGGACTTGCTTCCAAGCCATTTTTTAAAGCATCGTCCAATTCTTCTTTATTGTGTACAAAACCACCACCACTTCCTCCTAAAGTAAACGAAGAACGAATAACCAAAGGAAAGCCAATTTTTTGTGCATGTTCTTTTCCTTCTAAAAAACTATTGGCTACATGACTTGGTGCAATATCAATTCCTATTTTTACCATCAACTGCCTAAATAAATCTCTATCTTCTGCAGTGTTTATAGCATCTACATCAACACCAATCATTTTACAATTATGTTTTTCCCATATTCCTAAATCATCAACTTCTTTACAAAGGTTTAGTGCAGTTTGTCCACCCATTGTAGGCAAAACAGCATCAATAGGTGTTCCATTGAGTTCATGCTCTTCCAAAATTTGCTCAATACTTTCCACTGTTAATGGCAATAAATACACTTTATCCGCCATCATAGGGTCTGTCATAATGGTAGCGGGGTTGCTGTTAATTAAAACAACTTTTATTCCTTCTTCACGCAGGCTTCTTGCAGCTTGGCTACCACTGTAATCAAACTCACAAGCCTGCCCTATAACAATAGGACCACTACCCACAATTAAAACACTTTTTATAGAATTGTCTTTAGGCATAATTATTTTTTTAAGTACTTAGCTTTTGTACTACTGTTTAGCTTTTGTTGCGTCGCACACTTGTACGTTTTATTCTTTACTGTACTTGTCATGCCGACAATAGAAGGCATCTGCTCAACAATTGTACAAAAGCCTAAAAGATTTCTCCTATCGTCGAAACGACAATCTCTGTTCCTCAGTAGCAACAGAAAAAACAAATTGTGCAAATGTAAGGCGTGAGAAATTGTTTTGAAACGTTTTTTAGAGAAATATTTTAACAGGAATCAGCTTTTACTGTGGTTTTACCTTTACTATTTTACCGTTTTGCATTATAACAAGTTTTGAGTTTTTTTGTTTTTTAAACTCAATTAATTTCTCATAAGCTTTTTCAAGCCCTGATAAAATTTTATCTCTTAATTCTATTTGTTTTTCAACTGTGGTCATAGTGCTTTTTTAATTCATAAAATTTAGCTGCTTCAATAACCTGTAATTTACCATCAACTTTTCTTTCTGCAATAAGTTCATGCTTGCCTAATGAATTATCAAAGATAAAAACACCATCCACAACAGGCAAATAAATATCAAACAAGTTTTTAATGCCTTTTGTGTAACGCCTTTCAATAACATCAGGTTCAATATTATGTCCACCTTCCAATACTCTTATTTTTACACGTTCTTTAGCCAATGCTATACTTTGTAGCCAAAAGAACAATAATGTGGTGGTATAACCTTTTTCTTTGGCTTCAAGAACTTTATTTTTATAGCTTTTATTTACTTTAACTTATATTGCACTATTAATAAAAGTTATAAAAAATATGCCTTCTATTTTAGTGATTGACGATGAAAAATCTATACGAAATGTACTGAAAGATATTTTAACCAATGAAGGGTATAAAGTAGATGAAGCTGCTGATGGTGAAGAAGGATTTAAGAAATTTTCTGATACCGATTTTGATGCAGTTTTATGCGATATTAAAATGCCCAAGATTGACGGGATTGAATTTTTACAAAAGGCTTATGAACTAAAACCAGAAGTGCCTATTATAATTATTAGTGGGCATGGAAATATTGAAACGGCTGTAGATGCTGTAAAAAAAGGTGCTTACGATTATATTTCTAAACCCCCAGATTTAAACAGATTATTGATTACTATAAGAAATGCTACTGATAAAAAAGTTTTAGTAAAAGAAACCAAAATTTTAAAAAGTAAGGTTAGTAAAGTACAAGAAATAATTGGGAAAAGCAATGCCATAGAAAAAATTAAAAACACAATAGAAAAAGTAGCTGTTACCGATGCAAGGGTTTTAATAACAGGCGAAAATGGAACAGGAAAAGAATTGGTAGCAAAATGGTTGCATGAAAAAAGCAACAGGAATAATGCCTCTTTGGTAGAAGTAAATTGTGCTGCCATACCTGCTGAATTAATAGAAAGCGAATTATTTGGACATGAAAAGGGCTCGTTTACAAGTGCCATTAAACAACGTATTGGCAAGTTTGAACAAGCAAATGGGGGCACCTTGTTTTTAGATGAAATTGGCGACATGAGTTTATCTGCTCAGGCAAAAGTTTTGAGAGCTTTGCAAGAAGGGAAAATAACAAGGGTAGGAGGTGATAAAGAAATAAATGTTGATGTAAGAGTTATTGCTGCCACTAATAAAAATTTGCTGGAAGAAGTAGAACAAAAAAATTTCAGGTTGGATTTATACCACAGACTTAGTGTTATTTTAATTCATGTACCCTCTTTAAATGAAAGAAGAGATGATATACCTTTATTGGTAAATAAATTTTTGGAAGATATTGCTTTGGATTATAGACAAACTCCAAAATCTATTGATAAAAATGCAATGGAAGCTTTACAACAACACAACTGGACAGGCAACATAAGAGAATTAAGAAATGTTGTAGAAAGACTTATTATTTTATCTGGAAAAAATATAACCTTAGACGAAGTGAAAAATTATGTACAGCATTAAACAAAACTCCAGGTTACTGTACCATCTTTTTCATCTTTTAATTGTACACCCAATCGTAAAAGTTCGTTGCGAATGGTATCGCTGGTAACAAAATCTTTTTGAGCTTTTGCTTGTTTGCGTATATCTACCAATAACTGTAAAATTCCGGAAAGTTTTTCGCTGTTTTTTTCTTCGTATTGTAAGCCTAAAATATTTTCAATAAACAGCTTAAACTGTTGCTGCATAAGTGTTATGGTGTTACTGCTAATTGTATTTTGAGCTGCTTGTTTGTTTTTAATACCATTTATTACAGGCACTATTTCAAACATATTTGCTAATACTTTTGCAGTGCTGAAATCATCTTCAATAAATGTTGTAAACTCTGTTATTTGTTTGTTTATCTTTTCGTCTAATTCTGCATCAGTTGCTTGCCAATTTCCTACTTCTATTTTTAATAAATTTTCGTAAGATTCCCACAAACGCTTAAAAGCTTTTTCGCTTGCTTGCAATGCTTCATTACCAAAATCTAAAGTGCTTCTATAATGCGATTGTAGAATAAAAAAACGTATAGTCATTGGATGATATGCTTGCTCTAACAAAGGATGATTGCCTGAAAAAAGTTCGCTAAGCTTAATTACATTGTTGTAACTTTTTCCCATTTTTTTACCATTAATGGTTATCATATTATTGTGCATCCAATAACGTACAGGAGCAGTATTATTGCAAACATTACTTTGTGCTATTTCACATTCATGATGTGGAAATTGTAAATCCATTCCGCCTCCATGTATGTCAAACTGAGTTCCTAAATATTTTGTAGCCATTGCCGAACATTCAATATGCCAACCTGGGAAACCTTCGCCCCAAGGGCTTTTCCAACGCATAATGTGTTCTGGTGGTGCATTTTTCCATAAAGCAAAATCGGCTTTGTTTCTTTTTTCATCTTGATTGTCTAACTCTCTTGTAGTTTCTATTTGCTCTTCTAAATTTCTTCCACTCAATATACCATAAGGCATTCCTTTTTTGCTAAAATCTTCGTTGTATTTATGTACATCAAAATATACTGAACCATTATTTACATAAGCATAACCATCGGCAATAATTTTTTCTATCATGGTTATTTGCTCTACAATATGCCCTGTAGCAGTAGGTTCTATGCTTGGTTCTATGTTGTTGAATTGTTGCATAGCCCAATGAAAAAGGTTGGTATATTTTTGTACCAATTCCATGGGTTCTAATTTTTCTAATATTGCTTTATTAGAAATTTTATCTTCTGCTGCTCTGCCTTCTTCTTCAAAATGTCCTGCATCTGTAATGTTTCTTACATAACGTACTTTATAACCTAAATGTACTAAATAGCGATATACTATATCAAAAGTTATATAAGGGCGTGCATGACCTAAATGGCTTTCACCACTTACTGTTGGTCCACATACATACATACCTGCATAACCTTTATTTAGCGGAATAAATTCTTCTTTTTGGCGTGTTAATGAATTATATATTTTGAGCGACATTTATTTTATCTAAAAAAATTATGGTAATTAAAAAAGAGAGCAAAGGAACACAAAACAATAAATTAAATATTCAATCCTCCGCAGGCACTTAAAACTTGACCAGTAATATAGCTACTCATATCACTTGCTAAGAATAAAGTAGTATTGGCTATTTCTTCTGCTTTGCCAAAACGCCCTAAAGGAATTTTCTTCAGAAAATCATTAGCTGCTTCCCCTTCTTTTAAATAATGAGTCATATCGGTTTCAATAAAACCTGGTGCAATGGCATTGCAACGAATATTTCTGCTGCCCAATTCATGAGCTACACTTTTTGTAAATCCTATAATACCTGCCTTGCTTGCAGCATAACTGCTTTGTCCTGCATTGCCACGCATACCAATTATTGAACTCATATTAATAATGCTGCCTGCTTTAGCTTTCATCATGGGGCGTATTACTTGTTTGGTCATGTTAAAAACACTTTTCAGGTTTATGTCCATTACATCATCCCATTGTTCTTCTGTCATGCGTAACAGTAAATTATCTTTACTGATACCTGCATTATTTACACACACATCTATTGCTCCAAATTCTTTTAAAACATCATTTACAAATGTTTCGCTTTGTGCAAAATCGCCTGCATTGCTTTTGTAGGCTTTTGCTTTAACACCTAATGCTGTTAATTGTGCTTCTAAAGCAGCAGCTTTTTCTGCACTGCTTTCGCTTACATAAGAGAAAGCGATATTGCTGCCATGCTCTGCTAATTTTAATGCAATAGCAGCACCAATGCCACGAGCTGCACCTGTAACAATGGAGGTTTTATTTTCTAATAATTTCATTTTACCTGGATTGTTTTTATTAAATAATTTGCCTGTTATTTTTTTCAGATTTTGTTGTTGTATAATCTTTTAATTTCTAAAGATAGTGTGCCAAAATTAATGAGTAAGCTAATTTTATTGATAGATGCTTCTAAAGAATTTATAGCCTGTGCCAAATGTACATCTTCTGGTTAATTCAATTTTCAAAGTGTTGTAAAAAATATTTTCTTGAAATTTTGATTGCACAATAAAATAAACTTGCATAGCAAAACTTATATTTTTTTTAATCTTAGTTTTATTTCATCAATATAGGTTCTTTCATTACACAATCTGGGAATTTTATGTTGCCCTCCTAATTTTCCTTTTTGTTTAAGCCAAGAAGAAAAAACTGTTTTATCTATTGCATGTACAATGGGCATTCTTAAAGCAATGTCTTTATGCCTTTTTGCTTCATAATCGCTGTTGATGTTTTTTAATGCACAATCCAATTCGTAAGTAAATTCTTCCAAGTTGTTAGGTGCTGTTTCAAATTCTATTAACCATTCGTGTGTACCATTATTGTTTTCTGAAAAATAAATTGGTGCTGCTGTATAATCGTTTACAACTACATTGCATTTTTTACTTGCTATTGCAATGGCTTTATCTGTATTATCTACAATTAACTCTTCTCCAAAAGCATTGATATAATGTTTTAATCTTCCTGTAACGCTTATTTTAAAAGGGTTTAAAGAAGTAAAAGCAATAGTGTCGCCTAATAAATACCTCCATAAACCACCATTGGTAGAAATTACTAAAGCATATTGTTTGTTTAATTCTACATCTATTAACCCAATGGTTTGTGGATTGTTTTTACCATATTCTTCAATAGGCATAAACTCATAAAATACGCCATGTTCTAAAAACAGCAACATGCCTTCGTCATCAACACTATTTTGTGCAGCAAAAAATCCTTCGCTGGCATTGTACATATTTAAGTAGTTAATTTCTTCGCCTATCAGTTGGTTAAACTGTTCTTTATAAGGCGTAAATGATACGCCACCGTGTAAGTATAATTCTAAGTTGGGCCAAACTTCTTTTAAATTTTGTTTGCCTGTAATTTCTAAAATTCTTTTTATTAAAACCATTGTCCAGGTTGGTACACCTGAAATAGAAGTAACATCTTCCTGTATAGTATTTTGAGCAATGGTTTCTATTTTATTTTCCCATTCATCCATTAAAGCTATAGAGAGTTCGGGTGTTCGTAACCAATTTGCCCAAATGGGTGTGTTTTGAAAAAGTACAGCACTTAAATCGCCATAATGTGCTTCTTCGTTTACAGGAATAATTTGATGACTTCCTCCAATTAATAATCCTTTGCCTGTAAGTAAATCACTGTTAGGATTGTAATTGTAATACATGCTTAGCACATCTTTACTTGCCTGATAATGACAATCTGTAAGGCTTTCATTTGTTACAGGAATAAATTTACTTTTTTCACTTGTAGTGCCACTGCTTTTGGCAAACCAATTTACAGGCGTATTCCAAAGTAAATTTTGTTCGCCTTGCATTAATCTTTTTATATAAGGTTTTAAATCTTCGTAAGTATGTATAGGAATTGCTTTTTTAAAATCGCGTACTTTAAATAAATTGTTTAAGCCATATTTTCTTCCAATTTCTGTGTATTGCCCATGTGTTACTAAATCTTGCAATACTTCTCTTTGAGCTGCAATGGGGTTTTGCATCCATTGTTCAATACGCCAGTAACGCATTCTTGCAAGCCTTGATATTGTAGGACTAAGCAGTTTCATGGTAATAATTACAGCAGCAAATTAAGGAATGATGAGCAAAAACGACAACTATACTTTTCTTTTTTTTAAACAAATAGAAAAAGTGCAATGATATTTTCTATTAACTCAAGGCTTTTTAGTACTTAGTATTTTATTGTTATATTTGTAATACAAGCATTTAAGTTCTTGTATTTTCTTTGAGTTTTGTATTTGGGCAACACACTTTTGTTTCGATACAAAACTGTATAAATTTTATTGTTTAATTGTTAAATTATGTTCTATAATGTTGAAGTGTGCGACGCAACAGAACGTTGAGTAATGTATTTTTGCTGGCTACAAAAAAAATATTTTGCATTTTTAATTATGAATAAAGTTGCTGTTTATAGAAAAGAGCATTTTAATGCTGCTCATAGATTGTTCAATGCTTCGTTTAGCGAAGCGGAAAATGACAGAATTTTTGGCAAATGCAATAACCCCAATTTTCATGGACATAATTATGAATTAGTGGTAAAAGTGGTTGGTGTGCCTGATGAAAAAACAGGTTTTGTTTTTGATACAAAATTGTTGAGTGATATTATTAAAGCAGAAATTGTAAATAAATTTGATCATAAAAATTTGAATTTAGATTTAGAAGAGTTTAAAAATTTAAACCCTACGGCTGAAAATATTTCTATTGTAATTTATACTATTTTAAGAGAGAAATTACCAAAGGAATTAGAGCTACAAATACGTTTATATGAAACAGAAAGAAACTTTGTTGAATATCCAGCTTAATGCAGAAAATAAAATAGAATTGAGCGATATTGTGATAGATGAAATGGGCAACGACCATATTAGCACAAGCATTGATACACCTATGTTACAAGATGCTTTTAAAATGAGCGATGCTGAAAAAATTGTTGCTATCGAAAGTCATTTTAAACAAATTATGGAAATTCTTGGCTTGGATTTAAAAGATGATAGCCTTAGAGGTACACCTAAACGTGTGGCTAAAATGTATGTGCAAGAAATTTTTAGTGGCTTAAATCCTGCTAATAAACCTGCAATTACTTTGTTTGATAACAAGTATGCATACAAAGAAATTTTAGTTGAAAAAAACATTTCGTTTTACAGTTGTTGTGAGCATCATTTTGTACCATTTTCAGGAAAAGCACATGTGGCATATATTAATAGTGGCAATGTAATTGGTTTGAGTAAACTGAACAGGATAGTGCAATATTTTGCCAAACGCCCACAAGTGCAAGAAAGATTAACGATGCAAATTGGTAAAGAATTGCAAAGAGTTTTAAATACCGATGATGTTGCAGTTTTATTAGATGCCAAACATTTATGTGTTGCAAGCAGAGGTGTAGAAGATGATACAAGCAGTACTGTAACTGCTTTTTATGGAGGAGAGTTTAATAACGAAGAAAAGAAAACAGAGTTTTTAAAATACCTGAATTTGGAAACAAAATTTTAATAAATTAAGAATGAACAGCATTAATGTATCAACGAATTTGAAGCAAACATTTGCCGCTTGTAATTTTTATAAAATTTTATAAAAACCACTGATTGGTTTCTATTACTTTTGTTGATGATGAAGCATATTTTAACCCTTATAATTTGTTGCACTTTTATTGTTGCAAATGCCCAGCAAACTTCAGATAAATGGGATTTGAAAAGAATGGTAGATTATGCCATGAAAAATAATATTTCTGTAAAGCAAGCAGATGTTCAGGCAAGAATTACAGCACTGCAATATCAAGGAAGCAAATTAGCAGTTTATCCTTCAGCAAATTTTAATACAGATTTGGGTATGCAGTTTGGTCGTTCTGTAGATCCTACTACTAATCAGTTTACTACCACACAGCTTTTATTTAATTCATTTAATTTTAGTACAGGAATTGTATTATACAACTGGGGTAAATTAAAAAACAATATTCAGGCTTCTGAATTTGCTTTAAAGGCAGCAACAACAGATGTAGAACGAGCAGCCAATGATGTAGCCTTAAATGTAGCAACTTTTTATTTAGCTGTATTAAGTAGTAAGCAACAAATTGAAATTGCACAAACACAAATTGCTTCTACTACAGAACAATTATTAAATACCAGAAAACGAGTTAATGCTGGGTCTTTACCAGAATTAAATGCTGCAGAATTAGAAGCAAGATTAGCAACAGATAGTATTAATTATTACAATGCTGTAAGCAATTTAGAACAAAATATTTTAAATTTAAAAGGGTTAATGAATTTGGATATGGCTACCCCTTTTGATTTTGAAATTCCTCCATTAGATAAAATTCCTTTAGAGCCCTTAGCAGAATTAGAACCTGCTGTGGTATTACAACAAGCTCTTGCAACTTTACCTCAACATAAAGTAGCAACATTAAGATTTAAAAGTGCTGAATCCTCAGTAAAAGTTACTAAAGCTGGTATGTATCCTACTATTACTTTTGGTGGAGGTTTGGGTACAAACTTTTCATCAAGTACTAAAAAAATTACGAATGTAACTTTAGGTCCTCCTCAAATAACAGGACAATTTGTAAATGTAGGAGGAACAAATTACGATGTAATGGAACCCACCATGCAAATAACACAAGGCAAAAAAAGTTTTGGAGAACTTTGGAGTGGCTATGGCACACAATTAAACAATAACTTTCGTCAAAACTTGGGCTTTCAAATTAATGTGCCTATTTTTAATAATGGCAGTGCAAAGCTTAATTATCAAAATAGCAAGTTGCAATTAAAGCAAGCAGAAATAGCAGTAGAACAATCTAAACAAAAATTACAACAAGACATTTATTTGGCACACAACAATGCAGTAGCAGCATTACAAAGATTTAATGCAAGCGAAAAAACTGTTGAAACTGCAGAACGTTCGTACAACTACGCCAAAAAAAGATATGAGGTAGGATTGCTTACCACATTGGACTTAATTACCAATCAAAATAATTTATTACAAGCTAAACTTACACGATTAAACAATCAATTTGAATATGTTTTTCGTATGAAATTATTAGAATTTTATAAAGGGCAAGGCTTGAAATTATAAACGTATAAATGTAGCAGTATGAGTAAAAAACTTATTTGGCTTATCGTATCTTTAGTTTTAATAATTGTAGTTCTTATAGTACTTAAAAAAAAGGGTATTATTGGTAAAGAAGAAGGCAAAAAAGTAACTACAGAAAAAGTTACAAAACGTACTATTATAGAAACTGTAACAGCAAGTGGAAAAATTTCTCCAGAAGTAGAAGTAAAAGTAAGCCCAGATATAAGTGGCGAAATTGTTGAATTAAATGTAATAGAAGGCGATACAGTACATAAAGGGCAAATTGTAGCAAAAATTTATGCAGATATTTATGCCTCTCAAAGAGATCAAGCTGCTGCAGGAGTAGAGCAAAGCAAAGCAATGGAAGAAAATTCCAAAGCAAATTTAGCAGCATTGGAAGCTACCTTAGAACAAGCCAAAGCAACCTATTTGCGTCAGAAAAAATTGTACGAAGAAAAAGTAATTTCACTTGCAGAATTTGAACAAGCAGAGCAAACTTATAAAACAGCACAAGCCAATTATAAAGCAGGAAAAGAAAGCATAAAAGGCAATGTAGCAGCAATTCAAAGTGCTCGTGCCAACTTAAACAGAGCAGATAAAGATATTAGCAGAACAGTAATTACTGCACCCATGACAGGGGTTGTAAATGTGTTAAGTGTAAAAAAAGGAGAACGTGTGGCTGGTAATAGTTTCAGCATAGGAACAGAAATGATGCGTATTGCAGATTTAAACAGTATGGTTGCTATTGTTGATGTTGGCGAAAACGATATACCAAAAGTTAGCTATGGCGATACAGCTATTGTAACTATTGATGCTTTTGGTAATAGAAAATTCAAAGGAGTAGTGTTTAAAATTGCTAATCCTTTATCCAATGTTCAAGGTACTTCTGCTGCTGCAAGTACAGATGTGGCTAACTATAAAGTTCATGTAAGATTATTGCCAGAAAGCTATGCAGATTTAATTGTAAAAGGAAAACCTTTTCCTTTTAGACCTAATATGAGTGCAACGGCAGATATACAAACAAAAACTGTAAAAGACGTTTTAGCTGTTCCATTATCTGCTGTTACTACAAGAGATTCTAAAGACAATGCACCTGCTAAAAACAATAAATCTGGCAATGAAAACAATAACGATAAAGAAAAAGAAAAACAAAGCAATACTGAAGTTATAGATGAAGTTGTTTTTGTAAAACAAGCCAATAATACCATTAAAAAAATAAAAGTTACAACTGCCGTTCAAGATTTGAATTATATACAAATTATAGATGGGCTAAAAGAAAACGATGAAATAATTACAGGTCCTTATACATTACTTAGTAAAACTTTAAAAGAAGGCGATTTAATTAAAGTGGTACCTAAAGAACAGTTGTACGATGCTACTAAGAAAAACTAACAAACTATAATTCTTTTTCCATAAGATAATGAGGAATTGTAATTTCAATAAACTCGTTACTTGCAATTTTATAGCCCATTTTTTCGTAAAAGCCAACTGCATTTTTTCGTGCATGCATAGAAATTTTTCTATAGCCCTTATCTCTTGCAATATTTTCGGCATAAGTCATTAAAACTTTACCAAAACCCTTGCCCTGTAAGCCACTCAGCACAGCCATTTGTCTTAAACGCAAGGTGTATTTATCTTGTGTTTTGGTAAGCAAACAACAACCCTCCAGCTTATCATCTTCAAAGCAACCAATTAAAATATCTTCACTTTCTCTTGCTAATTCCTCCAGCGAAAATGCAAGATTTAAAGGCTTTCGTAACATATTGTAACGAAGCTCTACCATTTGTTTATACTCATTAGAGTTGTGGTCAATAATCTTTATTGCCATAAGCAAGTAGTATTTGGAGTTTACAAGATAATCAACTTTTTAATACAATAAATATTTTTTAATTTTTTTTTGTAGTCGGCATAAAAAAAATATTCATCTGTAGTTGCGTCGCACACTTGTACTACAATAATTCTATTCAAAAAAAAGCCATAAAAGTTACACCACATACATAAAATTGTAAAACAATATCACGTCTGTATTTCTTAGACTAATACTCCAATAAAAAACGCTGAAAGCATTGATTTTATTGAGTTTTCGTTTTCTTGATAAAAGCAATGAAAACAGAAATAAAATTCAACTTTAGAATAAATCTTATTGCAGAAATTAAAAACCAAAACTCAATTAAGGTTTTCAACAGAGCTACTCTATATGCTAAAAAATTACTTATAAAGAAATAGAAAATAATTTTACTTTTTATTATTAAGCAGCATAAATCTTGCTGTTTCATAAAAAGCATCTGCTATAAAGCGTAATTGTTTTTTTATGGCTTCATCTGTAGCTGGGTTATTATCTTTAATGCTTACAAAACTTTCAACTTGATTATCTTTTAATTGGTAATTATAAAAATAATCTTTATTCAAAGCACCAATAATTTTTGCAGAAGGATCTATAATAAAAGTAAAGTTGTTGGCATCATCATTTTTTAAAGAAAATAAATTTCGTCCTAAGGTTGTGTTGGTATAACTTATATTACATAAGTGAGCAATAGAAGGCAAAACATCTACCTGAGAAGCAGGCGTAGTAACTTGTTTGCTTTGTAAAATATGAGGTGCATAAAATAATAAAGGAATGTGCATATTGGTTAAACCCTGTGTAGTAAAAGCTTTTGGAAGCAAATTTCCTGCATCGCCTCGTATGCCATGATCGCCAATAAATACAAACAAAGTGTTGTTGAAATATTTTTCTTTTCGTGCAGCTTCTATAAATTTTTGGTAACTAAAATCTGTATATCTAAACGCATTAAATTCATCTTCATTTTCAAAGCCATATTTTTTCAAAGAGTCTTTATTTATTTTTTTCTTTTGAAATTCTTTTAAATCTTCTTTAGGTATTGTATAAGGTCTGTGGTTATCTGCAGTTTGAATAACAGCAAAAAAAGGTTTCTCTTGTTTTGCTAAAATTTTGTTGGCTTCTAAGAAAAGATTTTTATCGCTAATGCCCCATACATCTATTTCTTTTGAATCATAACTACCTTGTTCGTATAAATTTAATCCTTCAATATTATTAGTAAGTAAGCCTCGAATATTTGCCCAACTACTACTACCTCCTAAGAAATAAAATTTTTCAAAATTTTTAAAATCGTTGATAATAGTATGTTGGTTTACAGCAGCAGGATTACGGCTTGAAGTTCTATTAAATTGAACATCAGGAATTCCTGTAATGGTAGCCCAAACGCCTCTTGCAGTACCATAAGCAGGAGAAAAAGCCCTGTTGAAAAACACACCATTCTTACACATTTCATCAAAGAAAGGAGTAGTATTTAATGGATTGCCATACATAGAACTTTTGTAGGCTGAAAATGATTCGCAAATAACCAAAACAACATTGTGTATTTGTTTTGCTGTAACATTATTGCTATCGCTTTGTACAATTCTTTTGAAATTTAGTGTACTGCTATCTCTCTCATTTTCTGGCACTCCTAAATAGGCACTCATCCAAGCATAATGTTCATCAAGTTTTGCTTTATCAAAAGTGGCTTCTCTAAATTCCATTGTGCTAAAAAACGATTGAAAAGGATTTAAGGCAATGTTGGCAGCATAATCATTTCCTAAATTATAAGCATTGCTCCAACGCAATGGATATTGACCTCCTTTGTAAACAATATTTCCAACGATACAAAATGCTAAAAACAAAACAAAAATTACACCCCACACTTTAATACTTTTTTTGGTAGAAACATTGGGTCTGCTTAGAATAAAATTATAATTAAGTTTTACAATAGTCAGTAATAAAGAAATTGCTATCAATGCTCCAGCAAGTATCCAGCCTAAATGATAGCTTTGCCACATCATACCAAAAGATATTTTTGCATCGTTTAAAAAAGTTAAAACATTGGCATTTAATCTTTGACGTAAGTAACCATAATGAGCAAAATCGGCTATATAAAAAATAGTCAAAAAAATTATAAATAAGGTCCATATAAAAAACGAAATTCTGCTGCCCCATTTTTTATTGATAGGATGAAGAAAAGGAATTGAACCTATTAAATAAATGAGTAAAACAGTTATGGCTACATATCTTAAATCGTATCTAAAACCAAGCCAGTAAGCCTCTACAAGAGAAATGGTTTTTTCGGTAGGCGTTCTAAATTTTAATACAACTGCCCAACGCAACAAACTCATGATTAGTAAAAAAGCAATTCCTGTAAGGAATAGCCAAACTATATATCTGGGTATTTTAAGTTTTTTCATGCAACCGCAAAAATAAACGATAAAAGTTATTGCTATGTTATCATTTATCAAGCTATTATCTTTACGGCAATGAATTTTTTATTTCTTACTAATTTTTTTGAATGGATTGATAAGGCAGATAAAAAACTGTTTCTTAAAATCAATACTCAATGGACAAACCATTTTTTTGATACTAATTTGCCTTGGTACAGAGAGGCATCTACTTGGATTCCTTTGTATATATTTTTGTTGTTGTTTGTAATAATATATTATGGTAAAAAATCAATTCCATGGATTATTGTAGTAATTGCAACAGCAGCACTTTCTGACCAAATTAGCAGCAATTTATTAAAAAACATTATTGAAAGACCACGACCTTGTAATGATGTATTTATACACGAAATGGGTAGGTTGCTTATAGGTCGTTGTCCTACAAGTTTTAGTTTGCCTTCCTCTCATGCAGTAAATCATTTTGCTGCTGCCATATTTATTTTTATTACCCTTAAGCCAGCTTTTAAAAAATGGGCTTATTTATTTATTTTTTGGGCAGCATCTATTTGCTATGCACAAGTATATGTAGGTGTTCATTATCCTGTAGATGTTTTGATGGGTGCAATAATTGGTAGTCTTATTGGTGGTGGTGTTGCTTTTTTATTCAATAAATATTGTAAGCTTGAAAAAAATAAAAGTTGATTTTTATTTGTTCAATTCTTCCCAATACTCAGCAGCTCTTCTTGTATGTGGTATTACAATAGTGCCTCCTACAATATTTGCAACTGCAAAAATTTCATAAAGTTGTTCTGTAGTAATACCTAATTCAAAACATTTTTCTACATGATATTTTATACAATCATCGCATCTTAAAACCATGCTTGCTACTAAGCCAAGCATTTCTTTTGTTTTTTTGTCCAATGCTCCCTCTTCATAAGTATTGGTATCTAAATTAAATAATCGCTTTATAACTAAATTGTTTTTACTTAATATTACCTCATTCATTTTTGAACGATAATCATTAAACTCTTGTACCAGCTTGCTCATTTTATTTTTATTTAAAATTATTTTAGTCTAAAAGGAATAGAAAGTTTTGCATGATAATTTACAGGAACTTTGTTTTTAATTCCAGGTTTCCATTTAGGAGAATTTTTTAAAAGTCTTACTGCTTCTTCTTCAAAGCCCCAACCATTTACAGTTAAGTGTGCAATATCTGTAATGCTTCCATCTTTTCGTACTACAAATTCCAAATACACATCTGCTTCTAATTCTTCCCACCAAGCCTTTTTAGGATATTTCATATTTTTTTTCAAATATTTTTTCCATGCTTCTTCGCCTCCAATAAAAGAAGGCAAAGTATCTACAATATTATATACTGTATCAAAACCTGCTGCTTCTTTATTTATGGTTTGTTGAGCCTTAGTTTGTATGAAAGCAAATATTAAACCAGCAAACAAAACTATTTTTTTCATTAAACAGATATTTTAAATCAATTCTAAAACAGAAAAAATCTTTTGCTAAATTAAGTACATTTGATACTAATATTTTTACAATTATGATACAGAATAATAAAACAACTCAAAACTTTACTACTGCTTATGAAAAATTAAATCCAGAGCAAAAACTTGCTGTAGATACGATTGAGGGTCCTGTTTTAGTAAATGCTGGTCCAGGCACAGGTAAAACACAAATTTTAGCAACACGAATTGGAAATATTTTATTGCAAACCGATATAAATCCTGAAAATATTTTGTGTTTAACCTATACAGATAATGGTGCTGTAGAAATGCGAAATCGTTTATTGAAAATTATTGGTAATCCTGCATATAAAGTTCAAATACATACTTTTCATTCTTTTTGCAATGAAATAATACAAGACAATCTTGCCTATTTTGGTGCATTGAATTTAGAGCCAATTGGCGATTTAGAAGAAATAGAATTGTTTTATGAACTCATTGATAAAATACCCAATGATAATGTATTAAAAAGATTAAGAGGAGAAATTTATTATGAAAAAAACAGGCTAAAAAATTTATTTTCTTTAATGAAAAAAGAAGCGTGGGAGCCTGCTTACATTATTGAACAAACCAATACTTACATTGATTCTTTGCCTACAAAAGAGGGTTACTATTATAAAACAAAGTATAAAGATAAAAAAGCAGGAGATCTTAAACAAGGAGCCATTGACGAAGAAACAAAAAGAATGGAAATGCTTAAAGCTGCTGTTAGTTTTTATGAGTTGTACACTCAACTAATGGAGGGGAAAAATCGTTATACCTATGATGATATGATATTGTGGGTTTTAAAAGCATTTGAAGAAAATAAAAGTTTGTTGTTGGATTATCAGGAAAGATTTCTTTACATTTTAGTAGATGAATTTCAAGATACGAGTCGTTCTCAAAATTTATTATTGCAACAACTTAATAGCTATTGGGATGTTCCAAATGTATTTGCAGTAGGCGATGCAGACCAAAGTATTTTTTCTTTTCAAGATGCTAATGTGAAAAATATTGAGCACTTTAAAAATAAATTTATAAATGATATTGTAGAGATTGATTTAACCAAAAACTATCGTTCTACTCAAATAATTTTAAATGCAGCTCACCATTTAATTACAAAAAATAATTTAAGAATAACCAATAACGACAAGCCTTTGATAAGCTCTTTAGAAGCCTTAAAAGATATAAGTACAGCACCAAAAGTTATAGAATTTCCCAATCCTTCGCATGAAGCAGTTTACATAACACAACAAATAGAAAAACTACTTGAGCAAGGAGTGAAAGGAAATGAAATAGCAGTTATTTATCGCAATCACAAACAAGCAGATGAAATTATTGCAATGCTTGAACAAAAGAAAATTGCTATTAATACCAAACGAAAAATAAATATTTTAACGCTTCCTTTTATTGAAAATATAATTAGCATTCTTACATGGATTGATGCAGAAAAATATATACCATACAGTGGAGATGATATATTGTTTAAAATACTTCATAGCAATTTTTTTGAAAACGATGCTATTGAAATTGCCAAACAATCTGTAGCTGTAAAGCAAGAAAATAATAAGACAAAAGGCGATAAATTTTCTTTGCGTTCCTGGCTAAATAAATTGCCCAATGAACAAGGAAATTTATTTCCCGAATCAAAAAATAATTTAAAGAAAACTATTTTAGTTTTAGAAAACCTGCTTTATGAAAGCTCAAACTGTACCTTACAACAACTGTTTGAAAAACTCATACAAAACACTGGTGTATTAGCTTACATATTAAGTAACGAAGAAAAGCCTTGGCTAATGCAAGTACTTACCTCTCTCTTTAATTTTATAAAAGAAGAAACAAAGAAAAAACCTGATATAACTTTAAGAGAATTATTGAAAACAATAGAATTGATGCAGAAAAATAATTTAAGTATAGATTTGAATAAAATTATTGCCAACGAAAATGGTATAAATTTTACCACTGCACATAGCAGTAAAGGCAGTGAATTTGAATGTGTATTTATATTGGGTTGCACCGAAAATAGTTGGGATAAATTAGGAGGCAGAAATACGAGCTTCAAACTTCCAGATAATTTAATAAGCAATTATAGCAATGCTTCAGACCTTGAAGAAGCAAGGCGATTGTTTTATGTTGCAACCACAAGAGCAAAAAAGTTTTTACAAATTTCTTATGCTGTAAAAGATGATAATGATAAAAATGTTGTAGCCAGCAGCTTTGTTGAAGAAATTTGCGAAAACAAAAATATACCAATAGAAACAATTACTGTAAACGATGCTGTTTTGGTAAATTATAGTTTACTACAGTATGCTCAAAAGGCTAAACCAGAAATAAAATTAGTAGAAGAAACCTATATCAATCAACTCTTGCAGCATTACACTTTAAGCGTTACACACTTAAATAATTATTTAAGTTGCCCATTAAAATTTTATTATCAAAATTTAATACAAGTTCCTGCTGCCAAAAGCGAAAGCATGGCATTTGGTTCTGCTGTACATTATGCTTTGGACACTTTTTTTAAAACTATGTTAGATAATAATTATGTTTTTCCAACAGATGCTTTTTTAATAGATTCTTTTAAATGGCACATAAATAAAAACAAAGAAGCATTTACTCCCGAAACGTATGAACTAAGATTGGCTTATGGCGAAAAAATTCTTCCAAAATATTATGAACATTACATTCTTGTTTGGCATAAAAAAGTAACCTTAGAAACATCGCTTAGAAATATTATGCTTGATGATATTCCTCTTAATGGTAAATTAGATAAAATAGAATTTTTTGGAAATGATGTAAATGTGGTAGATTATAAAACAGGAAAATTTGATAATGCCAAAAAGAAATTAAACCCTCCTGATGAAAGTGAACCTAATGGTGGTGATTATTGGAGGCAAGCTGTTTTTTACAAAATTTTAATAGATTATGACAAAACAAGGCAATGGAATGTTGTAAGTACTGCCTTTGAATTTGTTGAACCCAAAAATGATGAATATAAAACAGTAACAATTCCAATTCAACCACAAGACACCACCACAGTAATACAACAAATAAAAGATACATGGAAAAAAATTCAAGCAAAAGATTTTAAAACTGGTTGTGGAAAACCCGAATGCGAATGGTGCAATTTTGTAAAAACAAATAAGTTGTATGTGGCATTGCATCAATTAGAAGATGAAGAATAAGGCAGTGTGTTTTTCTCGAAAATAAATTGGTTGAGATATTGAATGAAATTTTAAGTAATTATTTTAATTAAAAAAACTCATCTTTTAAAGCTGCTGTAATTCTTTAAGAGTAAGCATTTCAAGCACTTTTATTTTTTTTCATCTTTTTTTTATAATTATTTTTCTAATTGTAGAATGGGTTAAACTTTAAATTTTATATCTTTCCGTTTTTAAATAGATTTAATATAGGTATGACAAATCAAGAAAAACGAAAAAGAAGTTATGTATTAATGCGTACAATTTATGATATGGGCATGGCTGTATTTTTATTAGGCATGGCTGTATTTATGTTATTTGGAAGCATTTGGGGTATTGATAAATTTTTAAGTATTGATAAAACATTTCGTTATTTATTTGGTGCAATATGCTTATTGTATGGAGCTTTTAGATTGTACAGAGGATTAAAAAGAAACTATTAATGACACAGAAAATTTCAGCCATATTTTTATTTTTTTTTATTGGATTTACAGTTGCTTGTAAAAACAACCCATCATCTAATTTGAATAATGATACCAATCAAAGTGGCACCATTTATATAAGTGTAGATGAAAGCTTTAAGCCTGTAATACAACAGCAACTATTGGTTTTTAAATCATCTTATCCAGATGCAAATATTGTAGCAACTTATAAATCAGAAGTAGATTGTTTTAGAGATTTAGAAAAAGATAGTACACGCATGATTTTAGTTGCAAGAAAATTAAAACCCAATGAAGATACTTTTTATAAATCTAAATTAGATTATATACCCAAGCAAGATGTTGTAGCTTTTGATGCAGTTGCTGTTATAATTAATATTAATACAAAAGATAGCCTGTTTACTTTACAACAGTTAAAAGATATATTGAGTGGTAAAAATAATATACCAGCCATAATGGATGGTAATAATGCAACAAGCACAGTAAGATTTTTACAAGACAATATTTTACATGGCGAAAATTTTGGAAAAAATGTTGTAGCAACATCTGGTAGCGAAGCTGTAGTAGCAGCAATAGCTACAATGCCTAATGCTATTGGTTTTGTAGGATTGAGTTGGGTAGGAAATAATGATGAACCAAAACAAAAAGAACAGTTAAAAAAAATAAAATTTGCTTTGATAGAATGTACTACTTGTGAAGAAGAAGGAGTATTTACAAAGCCAAGCCAAAGCACAATAACATTTAATCAATACGCTTTGGCACGACCCTTGTATTATATATTAAAAGAATACGCTGAAGGGTTAGGATCTGGGTTTAAAAATTTTATGACAAATGAAAGAGGACAGTTAATTTTTAGAAGAGCCTATTTAGCACCAGCAAAAATGAATTTAATAAAAAGAAGCAGTGCCATAAAGGAGGAAATAAGTAATTAAAATAAAAATGTTGGAGTTTACATAAAAATTACTTTCCTTGCGAGCAGCAGTATTTTTTTAAAAAAAGATAAATTAAAGATTAAAAATAAAAACAAAAGCAATGAAGAAACTTGTTACACTTGCCTTAACACTCATGTTTTTTGTAGGTATATCCAATGCACAAACAATTGAGGATGGGAAAAAACTTTTATCGTATCAAAAAAATAAAAGTGCTTTAGATTTATTTCAAAAATTATACACTCAAAATAATAAAAATGCTGATAATATTTATTGGTATGGACAGGCATTATTAGCCAATAAAAATATTACAGAAGCAAAAGCTGTATTTCAAAAAGCATTACAAGATGGTGTTAATGAACCCTTAATTTGGGTTGGTTCTGGTGGTGTAGATATTGCAGAACATAGCGACTTGAATGCTGCGAAACAAAAATTTGAACAAGCTATTACAGCAACAACACCTACAAAAGGCAGAAACAAAAACAAACCAGATGCAAATATTTTAAATGCAATAGGAAGAGCCAATGCTTATGGAGATTCTAAAACAGGAGATCCTAATTATGGTATAGATAAATTAAAACAAGCAGCAGAACTAAATCTTACAGATCCAGAAATATTAGTAAACTTAGGAAAATGCTATCAAAAATTAGGAGGCGATAATGGAGGAGATGCTGTAAAAGCTTATACAGATGCAGTTTCAAGAGATCCTAAATATGCTGAAGCAGATTGGAGAATGGGCTTAATTTATACAACTCAAGATAATAAAGAAATGTATGAAAAATATTTTGAAGCAGCCATAGCAGCAGACCTTAATTTTCCTCCTGTATATCTTAGCTATTACAGAATTTATGAAAAAACAAATGTAAACAAAGCAAAAGAGTATTTAGACAAATACATGCAATATGCAGATAAAGATTGTGCTACAGAATATTTTTATGCAGATTATTTATTTAGAGCAGGCAAATACAATGAAAGCTTGAACAAAGCAAAAGAAATGAGCAGTAATGAATGTAAAAGCTACGACAGATTGCCTGTATTATTTGCTTACAATTACGATAGATTAGGAGATAGTTTACAAGCCAAATCTTATTTAGAAAACTATTTTAGAATTGCAACAATCGAAGAAGTAGAGCCAACAGATTATGAATTAGCAGTAAAAGTATTTAGCAAGTTTCCAGGGTTAGAAAACCAAACAGTAGGGTATTTACAAAAAGCAATTGCTAATACTACTAAAAAAGAAACCAAGTTAGAGTATATGAAATTGGCAGCAGATATGTATGGTAAATCAAAAATGTACAAAGAACAAGTACAATGGTTACAACAATACAACGACTTAAAAGGATCAATGGGCGAATATGACCATTATATTATTACCTCCACCTGCTATTTGTCTAAAGATTATACAGCTACAATGGCTTATGCTCAAAAGTACATAGCTGCATTTCCAAATAAACCACAAGGTTATGCCTTTAATGTAAATGCTGCAAAAGCTTTAGATACAACCACCAATCCAGGTATTGCAGAACCAGCCTTATTGCAATACAATTCTTACTTACAAAATGATATAGAAAAAAATAAAGGGCAAATTGTAAACAACTACTACTACATCATGATTTATTATGCAGATACAGTAAAAGATTATCAAAAGGCTTTGGATTATTGCAATAAAATTTTAGAATTAATACCCGCCGATTCAGAAATGTTAAACATTAAAAAAACCTTAGAATCAAGAATAAGCAGCCAATCCAAACAAAAAGGAAAGTAAAAACATTATCAGCAAAAACTATCTATTTTAGTAATAAAAAAAGAAAGACTCTCATATAACAGAGAGTTTTTCTTTTTTATACATTATACTCTTACATTTGCCTTTTATAAGAAACGAGTCCAGTATGTATTATTTCCTATTAAATATTGCAAATGCAAACACTGCTGCTAATTACTTTCCTATAGGTGTACAATTATTATTTGCAGCAGGCTTTGTAGCTACTATGTTAGCCCTATCGGCATTAGTAGGTCCTAAAAGAAAAACAAAAGATAAATTAGAAACTTTTACAAGTGGTATCGAATCGCATGGCGATGCAAGACAACCAGTGGCTATTAAATATTTTTTAGTAGCAATTTTGTTTGTATTGTTTGATGTAGAGGTAATTTTCTTTTATCCCTATGCTGTAAATTTTAAAGCATTAGGTTGGGAAGCCTTTTTTGCTGTATTAATGTTTGTTGCTTTCTTCTTAGTAGGATTTATTTACATTATAAAAAAGCAAGCATTGAAATGGGAAGATTAAGTTATTAAAGGAACATTAAACATTTTTAAAAATGAGACCAGTAAGATTTAATATACATCCTAAAGAAGCCAACATTTCAGATAGTATTATTCTAAGTGAAATGCCTGATGGGCACATGGGCGAAGGATTTTTTGCAACAAAACTGAGCGATGTAGTTGGCTTAGCTCGTAAAAATTCATTATGGCCCATGCCATTTGCAACAAGCTGTTGTGGTATAGAATTTATGGCTACAATGGCAAGCCATTACGATTTGGCAAGATTTGGTAGCGAACGTGTGGGTTTTTCTCCACGCCAGTGCGATTTATTGATGGTTATGGGAACTATAGCCAAAAAAATGGGTCCCGTTTTACGTCAAGTATATATACAAATGGCAGAGCCACGTTGGGTTTTAGCAGTTGGTGCTTGTGCAAGCAGTGGTGGTATTTTTGATTCTTACAGTGTATTACAAGGTATAGACCAAATAGTACCTGTAGATGTGTATGTACCTGGATGTGCCCCAAGACCTGAAGCAATTTTAGATGGCGTAATGAGAATACAAGATTTAGTACAAAACGAAAGTATAAGAAGAAGAAATTCTGAAAAATATAAAGCACTTTTAAACAGTTATGGTATTGAATAATTAATAAATATTATAACTGAACTTGTTTTGATAAAAAGCTGAATTAAAAACTATGACCTTAACCAACGAAATAGTAAAACAAAAATTAATAGAAAAATTTGGCGACCAATTAACCAATTGGGAAGAACCCTATAGTTTCTTAACCTTTACTGCACCCAAAGATTTAAACATAAAAGTATTACAGTTTTTATACGATGACGAAACTTTAAAATTTCGCTTCTTAACAGATTTAACTGCTGTACATTACCCTGATAGAAAAGGAGAAGAAATAGCTGTTGTATATCATTTACACAACTTAGAAGATAATGTAAGACTTAGATTTAAAGTATATACAGATGAAGAAAAAACTGAGGTTTTTACAGCAACAGCTTTATACGAAACTGCCAACTGGTTAGAAAGAGAAACTTACGATTTTTTGGGTGTTCATTTTATAGGTCATCCTAATTTAAAAAGAATAATGAATGTAGAAGAAATGGATTATTTTCCTTTAAGAAAACAATATCCTTTAGAAGATCAAACAAGGCACGATAAAGATGATGAAATGTTTGGACGTGGAGGCTCTATTTTTTAACAAGATTAATGTGCAACTATAATTATTATTATGTCAGATTATTCACAACATATAAGTTTACCAAAAGGTTCATTAGAAACACAAACTACAACGCTTAATTTAGGACCTACACATCCTGCAACACATGGTGTGTTTCAAAATATTATTGAATTAGATGGAGAGAGAATTGTAAGTGCAGAACAAACTGTTGGTTACATTCACAGAGCCTTTGAAAAAATTGCAGAAAGAAGACCATTATACCAAATTACTGTTTTAACAGACAGATTAAACTATTGCTCAGCACCTTTAAATAATATGGGCTGGCACATGACATGCGAAAAACTTTTAGGCATAAAAACACCCAAACGTGTAGATTATTTGCGTGTTATAATTATGGAACTTTCTCGTATTACAGACCACCTTATTTGCAACTCTATTGTAGGTGTAGATAGTGGTGCTTTTACAGGATTTTTGTATGTAATGCAATACAGAGAATTGGTGTATGAAATTTATGAAGAAATATGTGGTGCACGTTTAACAACAAACATGGGGCGTATTGGTGGTTTTGAAAGAAACTTTAATGATATAGTTTGGCAAAAATTAGACAAGTTTTTAGTAGAATTTCCTAAGGCTTGGAAAGAGTTTGAAGATTTGTTTATGCGTAACAGAATTTTCATGGATAGATTAATAGGCACTGGTGCTATTAGTGCTGAAAGAGCTTTAAACTATGGATTTACAGGACCAAACCTAAGAGCAGCAGGGGTAGATTATGATGTTCGTGTACATACACCATACAGCAGTTACGAAGATTTTGAATTTACAATTCCTGTAGGAACAACAGGCGATAATTACGATAGATTTTTAGTACGTGGTCAAGAAGTTTGGCAATCTATTTCAATTATAAAACAAGCCTACGAAAAAGTAAAACAATTCAAAGGGGCAGAAGCAGAGGTTTATCATGCAGATGCTCCAGAATATTATTTACCAGAAAAAGAATTAGTTTATACTACTATAGAGTCTTTAATATGGCATTTTAAAATTGTAATGGGCGAATCTGATATACCAAAAGGAGAAGTATATCATAGTGTTGAAGGGGCTAATGGAGAGTTAGGGTTTTACTTAATAAGTGATGGAGGAAGAACGCCTTATCGCTTACATTTTAGAAGACCAAGCTTTATCTATTATCAAGCTTTTAGCGAGTTAATAAAAGGCAATATGCTTAGTGATGCAATTATGACCATGAGTAGTTTAAATTTAATTGCAGGCGAATTAGATGCCTAAAGAACAAAGTAATTTAAAAGAATAAAAAATTATTTTTTATAAAAGTAAAACAGAAATTGTGGTAAAGTTTAACGATATACAAGAAAGAGAATTTAATAGACTATTGGCACGTTATCCAAACGATAAAAAGAAAAGTGCTTTGCTGCCTGTATTACATTTGGCACAAGATAGTTTTGGAGGTTGGTTAAGCTCTGAAGTAATGGATTATGTAGCCTCATTATTAGAACTAAAACCAATAGAAGTATATGAAGTAGCTACATTTTATTCCATGTACAATTTAAAACCTGTAGGTAAATACATGTTTGAAGTTTGCCAAACAGGTCCTTGTATGATTAAAGGTAGCGATGAAATTATAGCTTATATAGGCGAAAAATTAGGTATTAAACCAGGAGAAACAACACCAGACGGAATGTTTACACTTAAAACAGTGGAGTGTTTAGGAGCTTGTGGTTATGCACCTATGATGCAATTAGGAAAGCATTATAAGGAACATTTAACCAAAGAAAAAGTAGATGCAATTATTGAAGAATGCAGAAAAAATGCAGCCACCAATAATTAAGAAATATAATAGAAATGGTATTTAACCATAATGTTCTTTAAATGTAAGAGGGTTTATACACAGAAAGAAAAAGTAGGAAGTACAAATTTCATGTTGTTCTGAATACAATTAAGAATTTCATGTAGCAAAAGGGCAAAGCCGTATAGCTTTTTTATTTCTGTAAAACTGAACAAAAAATAAATTTTCAACTGTAAAAACGAACTTCGTTTTTGTTTTTGAATTTTGACTTTATATATGATATGGGAGTAAAATTATTATTAGAAAAAGCACATGTTGAAGGCATCAGAAATTATGATGTTTACAGACGTGAAGGAGGCTATCGCAGCGTAGAAAAAGCTTTGAAAACAATGAGCCCAGATGCTATTGTAGAAGAAGTGAAAAAAAGTGGCTTGCGTGGTCGTGGAGGTGCAGGTTTTCCTGCTGGAATGAAATGGAGTTTTATTGCAAAACCAGAAGGAGTGCCACGTCATTTAGTGTGCAATGCAGATGAAAGCGAACCAGGTACTTTTAAAGACAGATATTTAATGGAATATTTGCCTCACTTATTAATTGAAGGATTAATCGTTTCATCTTTTGCATTAGGTAGCAACGATACTTATATTTATATACGAGGTGAATATGCTTGGATTGTAGATATTTTAGAACAAGCAATTACAGAAGCAAAAAATAATGGATGGCTTGGTAAAAATATTTTAGGTACTGGCTTTGATTGTAACATTCATGTACAGCGTGGTGCAGGTGCTTATATATGTGGCGAAGAAACAGCTTTATTAGAAAGCTTAGAAGGCAAACGTGGTAATCCAAGAATTAAACCACCATTTCCTGCTGTAAAAGGATTGTGGCAACGACCCACTGTTGTAAACAACGTAGAAACCTTGTGTGCCGTAGTTCCTGTAATAAATATGGGTGGCGACGAATATGCAAAAATTGGTGTAGGAAGAAGTACAGGAACAAAACTAATTTCTGCATGTGGTAATATTAATAAACCTGGTGTGTATGAAATTGATATGACCATAAGCGTTGAAGAATTTATATACAGTGATGAATATTGCGGAGGAATTGCAAATGGAAAAAGATTAAAAGCCTGCATTCCTGGAGGTTCTTCAGTACCCATTTTACCTGCCAACTTATTATTAAAAACAGCTAAAGGCGAAACACGCTACATGAACTATGAAAGCTTGGCTGATGGAGGCTTTGCAACAGGTAGTATGTTAGGCAGTGGAGGATTTATTGTATTAGATGAAGACCAATGTATTGTAAGACATACATTATCGCTTACAAGATTTTATCGTCATGAAAGTTGTGGACAATGCTCTCCTTGTAGGGAAGGTACACATTGGATGGATAGAATTATGAGAAATATAGAATACGGAAAAGGAAAAATGAGCGATATAGATTTATTATGGGAGGTACAAGGAAATATAGAAGGCAATACCATTTGTCCATTAGGAGATGCAGCAGCTTGGCCTGTTGCTGCTGCTATAAGACATTTTAGAGACGAATTTGAATGGCATATAACAAACCCTGATGAAGCACAAAAAAGAAATTTTGGTTTAGCACATTATGCAGACCCTTTGAATATT
>Ga0116193_1000736_pt1 | contig 29422 bp, 26 predicted proteins | sample AD_UKC115_MetaG_FD_89892 | JGI IMG/M metagenome (GOLD analysis project Ga0116193, IMG submission 89892) | Active sludge microbial communities of municipal wastewater-treating anaerobic digesters from Hong Kong - AD_UKC115_MetaG | ecosystem: Engineered > Bioreactor > Anaerobic > Digestate... | reverse complement strand
TCTTGGTGCGCCGCGACAGCACCTGCATGACCCGCTCGATCTCCTTCTCGCGCCCGATGACCGGGTCGAGCTTGCCCTCCATGGCGGCGGCGGTCAGGTTGCGGCCGAACTGGTCGAGCACCAGCGACGTGGACGGGGAACCGGCCTCGCCACCGCGCCCGCCGCTGCCGGCCTCGGCGGTCTCCTTGCCCTGGTATCCGCTGAGCAGCTGGATGACCTGCTGGCGCACCCGGGTCAGTTCGGCGCCCAGCTTCACCAGGACCTGGGCGGCAACGCCTTCGCCCTCACGGATCAGGCCGAGCAGAATGTGCTCGGTGCCGATGTAGTTATGGCCGAGTTGCAGGGCCTCACGCAGGCTGAGTTCGAGCACCTTCTTGGCCCGCGGAGTGAACGGGATGTGCCCGGACGGCGCCTGCTGGCCCTGGCCGATGATCTCCTCGACCTGGCTGCGCACGCCCTCGAGCGAGATGCCCAGCGACTCGAGCGACTTGGCGGCGACGCCCTCACCCTCGTGAATCAGTCCCAGCAGGATGTGCTCGGTGCCGATGTAGTTGTGGTTGAGCATCCGGGCCTCTTCCTGGGCCAGGACGACAACACGACGGGCACGGTCGGTGAATCTCTCGAACATCCGTGATTACCTGCTCTCCTTGATCGGGCGCTCATGCACGATCCGCACGTGGAACAGGGTGCACAGCGCCTTGCCGACCACTGTAGTGGGCATGGCCCCCGGGTGCTTTACCTTGGTGGCCCGCCACGGGATCGACTCGACGGAGCAACGACGGGAACTGCGTAATCGTTTCCCGGATATGGCGGAGGTTCGCGACCAGCGAACGGCACCCCGGCTTCGGCAGGGCGCGCCCGCGGGTCAGGTGGCCGCGTGGAAGGCGTCGATGACGTCGGCCGGGATGCGGCCGCGGGTCGACACGTTGTGACCGTTGCGGCGGGCCCAGTCCCGGATGGCCGCGCTCTGCTCGCGGTCGATGGCCGCCCGGCCGCGGCCCGAACCGCCCGACCGGCCGCGCCGGCGGCCGCCCACCCGGCGACCCGCCTCGACCCACTTCTTCAGGTCGTTGCGCAACGCTTTCGCATTCTTGGCGGAAAGATCGATCTCGTAAGTGACACCATCGACGGAAAATTCGACAGTTTCATCGGCGGCACCCTCACCGTCAAAATCGTCGACCAATGTGACGGTAACCTTTTTTGCCATTAGTGTGCCGACCCTTCTACCTCACGGGATATACACATACGCACGCCCCGAACTCGCGGGAATCACCCGAATGTGGATTGTCGATACCAATGTGCCATATCGAGTGCGGATATTTCAAGAAGCGGGCGTTCCGGCAGGCCGGACGGCACTTATCGCGAGCGCTTGACAATCGGAAAGAGCACCGTTTCCCTAATTGACAAGCCTGTTAAAGCCATCAACAGCCGGTCGATACCCATTCCGGTTCCGGTGGTGGGTGGCATCCCGTACTCCATCGCGGCCAGGAAATCCTCGTCCAGCTGCATCGCCTCGTCATCGCCGGCGGCGGCCGCCACGGCCTGCGCGACAAAACGCTCGCGCTGCACCACCGGGTCGACGAGCTCGGAATAGCCGGTGGCCAGTTCGAATCCGCGGACGTAGAGATCCCACTTCTCGGTCACACCCGCCACACTGCGGTGCTGGCGGGTCAACGGCGTCGTCTCGACCGGGAAATCCTTGACGAATACCGGTGCCCACAATGAATCGCCGACGGTGTGTTCCCACAACTCCTCGACGAGCTTTCCGTGCCCGTAACCGCGGTCACGCGGCAGCTCGAGACCCAATCGGTCGGCAATCTGCCACAGGTGTTCGGCCGAAGTCGACGGGGTTATCTCCTCGTCGAGGGCCGCTGACAGAGAGGGATACATTTGTAACGTCGACCATTCCCCGTCGAGGTCGTACACCGAACCGTCCGGCAGCGGCACTTGCCGGGTTCCGATCGCCTCGTCGGCGACTTCCTGAATTACCTCGCGGGTGATCCGCGCGGAATCCTCGTAGTCCCCGTACGCCTGATAAGTCTCGAGCATCGAGAATTCGGGAGAATGTGTCGAATCCGCGCCCTCGTTGCGGAAGTTGCGATTCAGCTCGAAGACCTTGTCGAAACCGCCGACGACGCAGCGCTTGAGGAACAGTTCCGGCGCGATACGCAGGTACAGATCCGTGTCCAGGGCATTGGAATGGGTGACGAACGGCCGCGCGGCGGCGCCACCGGCCAGCGTCTGCAGCATCGGGGTCTCGACCTCGAGGAACCCGCGGCGCTCGAGGGCCGACCGGACGGCACGCACGACGGCGATCCGGGTCCGGGCGATATCGCGGGCGGCCGGCCGCACGATCAGGTCCACGTAGCGCTGCCGCACCCGGGTTTCCTCGTTCATGTCCTTGTGCGCCACCGGCAGCGGGCGCAGCGCCTTGGCGGCCATCAGCCAGGAGTCACCAAGCACCGACAGCTCCCCGCGCCGCGAACTGATCACCTCGCCGTGCACGAACACGATGTCGCCGAGGTCGACGTCGGCCTTCCAGGCCTCGAGTGCCTGCTCGCCCACGCCGGCCAGGCTGATCATCACCTGTAGCTGGGTGCCGTCGCCGTCCTGCAGCGTGGCGAAACACAACTTGCCCGAGTTGCGGGAGAACACCACCCGGCCGGCGACGCCCACGTCGTCACCGGTCTGGGTGTCCGGTGCCAGCTCGGGATACGCGGCGCGGATCTCGGCCAGCGTGTGCGTGCGCGGCACCGTTACCGGGTACGGTTCGCGACCCTCGGCCAACAGCCGGTCGCGCTTGTCCTGCCGGATCCGGAACTGTTCGGGAAGGTCAGCCTCGCTCACGTCGCGTCAGCCTACTCGAGAGAACACCCCGAGCTTCAATCAAAGTCAGCGCCTGGGACGCTGGTCACGGTTGCGCTCGAACACCAGCCGCAACCCGTCCAGCGTCAGATACCGCTCGAAGCGGGCCGCGGTCTGCAGTTCGGGCAGCATCATCGGCGCGGCGTGCCCCGTGACCACCACGGACACCTCACCGTCGGTGCCGGTGTCGGCCAGGGTGTCCCGGATCCGCCGGATCAACCCGTCGACCAGGCCCGCGAAACCGAACACCGCACCGGACTGCATGCATTCGACGGTGTTCTTGCCGATCACCGACCGAGGCGGGGTCAGTTCCACCCGGCGCAGCGCGGCCGACCGCGCGGCCGCGGCATCGGAGGCCACCCCCACCCCCGGTGCGATCGCCCCGCCCAGGAACTCCCCCTTGGCGGACACCACGTCCACGACGATCGACGATCCGAAGTCGACCACGATGGCCGCCGTACCGAGCTTGTGAAAGGCCGACAGGCAGTTGACGATCCGGTCGGCGCCGACCTCCTTGGGATTGTCGACCAGCAGCGGGATCCCGGTGCGCACCCCCGGCTCGATCAGCACGTGCGGGACCGAGGGCCAGTACTGGTCGAGCATCGACCGGACCTCGTGCAGCACCGACGGCACGGTGGACAGCGCCACCGCACCGGTGAGCCGCTCGGAGTCGTCACCGATCAGCCCGTCGATGGTCAGCGCCAGCTCGTCACCGGTGACCTCCGGTTCGGTGCGAATCCGCCACTGCTGCACCACCTTTGCATGTTCAGCGGCACCCTGGATCAGACCGACGACGGTATGCGTGTTGCGTACGTCGATCGCCAGCAGCACTAGCCCAGCCCCCGGGGCGAGACCAGGCCGGGTGTCCCGGCCGGTACGTACGCGGGGTCGCTCCCCAGCTCGATCGTGCGGTTGTCGGCGTCGACGAACACCACCCGCGGTTGGTACGTGCGGGCCTCCTCGTCCGCCATGGTCCCGTAGGCGATCAGGATGACCAGGTCGCCGGGGTGCACCAGATGCGCTGCGGCACCGTTGATCCCGATGACACCGGACCCGCGGGCGCCGGTGATCACATAGGTCTCCAGCCGGGCGCCGTTGTCGATGTCGACGATGGTGACCTGCTCGCCCTCCAAGAGGTCGGCGGCGTCCATCAGGTCGGCGTCCACCGTCACGGATCCGACGTAGTGCAGGTCGGCATGCGTCACGGTGGCCCGGTGGATCTTGGACTTGAGCATCGTTCGCAGCATCAGTTGCTCCCCCCCAGTTCGACGGCGATGTTGTCCAGCAGCCGGGTGGTTCCCAGCCGCGCGGCGATCAGCACGCGGCCCGGCCCCGCTGCCGGTGCGGGCTCGAGGTCGGGCCCACGCGCCTCCAGGTAGTCGAGCTCGAGTCCCGGCACCGCCTCGATCACCGCCCGGCCGGCGGCCACGGCCGCAGCGGCACCGGTTCCGGCCACGTGCCGGGCGGCCACCAGTGCCGCGAACAGCGCCGTGGCCCGCTCCCGCTGTTCGGCGTCGAGGTAGCGGTTGCGGGAGGACAGCGCCAGCCCGTCGGATTCACGCACGATCGGCACCCCCACGATGCGGACGCCGACGTTGAGGTCGGCGACCATCTGGCGGACGAGAACCAGTTGCTGGTAGTCCTTTTCGCCGAAGTACGCCTGATCGGGCCGGATGATGTCGAGCAGTTTGAGCACCACGGTGAGCATGCCGGCGAAGTGGGTCGGTCGCGCGGCGCCCTCCAGCTCGGCGCCCAGCGGGCCCGGGTGGACCGACGTCCGTGGTCCGTCGGGATACATCGCGGCGGCGGTCGGGGCGAACAGGAGTTCCACCCCCTCGGAGCGCAGCAGTTCGACGTCTGCGTCCAGGGTTCGCGGGTAGGCGTCCAGGTCCTCGCCGGGCCCGAATTGCAGCGGGTTGACGAATATCGACACCGCGACAACGGATCCCGGTACGCGCTTGGCCATCCGCACCAGCGTCAGGTGGCCGTCGTGCAGGGCGCCCATCGTCGGGACCAGCACCACCCGGCGACCGGCCATCCGCAGCGCCCGGCTCACCGCGGCGGCATCCGCCGGGGAATTGTACGTATTCAATTGTCCGGCAACGAATTTGGGTGATACATTGGTCATCGTTCGAGCACCTCGAATACCTCCTCGGGAGCGTGCGCGCGCTGCGCGGTGCGCAACGCCGCGGTGCGGTAGGCCTCGGCCAGACCGGGGTCGACCTCGCGCAGCGCCGCCAGGTGGCGCGCCACCGCCGGGGCGTCACCGCGCGCCGCCGGTCCGGTCAGCGCCGCCTGGCCGCGCTGCAGCGTGTTCTCCAGCGCGGCGCGGGCCAGCGGTGCGATCACCCGCTCGGCGATGCCCGCCGGGTCGTCGACGACGGTCTCCTGGCCGAGCAGTTCGGCGCCCCACAACGCAGCCCGCAGGGCCTCGAGCGCATCCCCGATCAGGGTCACCAGGTGATTGGACGCGTGCGCCAGGGCCGCGTGGTACAGCGCCCGGGCATCCTCACGGACGCGGAACGGCTCGCCGCCGATCTCGAGGACCAGCGCCTGCGCAATGGCATAGCCGATCTCGTCGGCGGCGGTGATCCCGAAGCAGGTGTCGGCCAGCCGCGCGATGTCCTCGTCGGCCCCGGTGAAGGTCATCGCCGGATGGATCGCCAGCGGCACGCAGCCCCGTTCGGTCAGCGGGCCCAGCACGGCGACACCGTTGGCGCCGGACGTGTGCACCACGATGGTGCCCGGTTTGACCGCCCCGGTGGCCGCCAGCCCGGACACCAGCCCGGCCAGTTCGGCGTCCGGCACCGCCAGGATCAGCAGTTCGGCGTCGGCGGCCACCTCGTCGGGTGGGCGGATCAAGGTGTCGGGCAGGTACCGTTCGGCGCGCCGCAGGGAGGCCGCCGACACCGCGCTGGCCGACACCACGACATGGTCGGCACGCTCGAGCGCGACTCCCAGTGCCGTGCCCACGCGGCCGGCGGAGATGAGCCCAACCTTCAGGCGTGCCGGGCGCAGCCCCTCGACATGACCCGACTGCGGCATGCAGACGACCTCTCGAGTTCTCGTATGACCCGATCCAGTCCCACTCGGGGTACCGGTCGAAACGGTTCTGGAAAGGGTAGCTCAGTCCTCGCGGCGCCTGCGCCGGCCGCCCGCGGTGGGGCCGCTGTGCTGCAGGCGGGCCAGCAGTTCGGCCACCGACTGGCCCCCGGTGGGCGCGTCGTCGTCGGCGGCGCCGTGCCGCGGGACGGTCTCGGGTTCCGGCGGCGGCGCGTGCCGGCCGCGCCGCTCGGGCTGGGGTGCCGCCGGAGCGGATTCCGCGCCGTTGCGCCGGGTGGCCGGCGGCGGCGCGGACGGCATCCACTGCGCCGGTGCGGGCGGGGTGGCGGGAACCGGTGGGATCCAACGGGTCTGCTCGACATCGCGGACCTCGTCGCGGCGGGGCTCGGGGTCGGCGGCGCGATGCTGGGCGACCGGCTGGGCACCGGTGAACAACGGTTCCTCCGGCACGTCGATGATCGGGCTCTCGGCGGTGTCCTCGGTGTCGGAGTGGGCGGGGCGCTCGGCGGGGGCCGCACCGACGAAGATGTCCTCGACGTCCTCCGTCTCGGTGATCCGGGTGCTGGACACCCGGTCCGGGCGCGGCGGCGCATCCGGGATACCTGCCGGGCCCGACCAGCCGACCGAGCGCGGGGCGGTGGTGCGGTCGTGTTCGATGGCCGGCCGGTGCGACAGATCGGCGTCGAACAGGATCTCCAGGTGGGTGCGCAGGGCGGACAGCTCCGCCCGCAACGCGGCCACCTCTTCGTTCGTCTCGGCACGTGCCTCGTGCGCGAGTTCGCGGCGCAGGTGGGCCTCGACGTTCAGCTCGTATTCGCGCCGCGCGGAGATCTCGCGGTCCAGCTGCAGGTTGTAGACGGTCTTGAGGTCGCGGGCCTTGGCCTGGTCCAGATCGGCCTGCCGGCGGTAGGTCACCGAAACGAAGGCGGCGACCACCGCCGCCCACAGGGCCAGCAACAGGCCCAGGCGCAGCAATTCGATCCGGCTGGTGAACACCAGCGCCGTGCTGGCGCCGATGGCCAGGACCAGCAGGGCCGTTAGCAGCGCCCAGCCCGGCCGACGACCACCACGGCGCGCTCGATCGCCGCGGTGGGGTTCACTCATGGCCTGACTGTACCGCCGAGAGCTGGCCGAACCCGTTGCGCCAACCGGCATTTCTCAATGTTGTTATCGCGGTCCCGCGTCGTCGGTGCGGCACGGCGACTACTCCGGCGCGGTCTCGCCGGGTTTGCCGGCGCTCCCGGCGGGATCCTGTGGATCCTGCGGCGGGGACTTGCAGGAATGCTGCAACCACAGCGCGGCGGCGACGAGCGCCAGCGCGCACACCGCGGCCACCACGGCACCGGCGGTGTCGGCGGCCGCCACCCGCAACTCCCCGCGGCGCGGCAGCAGATAGGCCAGCACCCCGATCCACCAGCCGAGCACCAGGGCGCCCACCCACGCCGACGCCTGCGCGATCACGACACTGCGGGCCACCGCGATGGGATGCAGTCGATCGCCGCCCTCACCGATCTCACCCGCGCCGACCTTGGCGCGCACGTAGCCACCCCAGGCCGCCTCGGCGGCGGCGATCGCGGCCAGCGACAGTCCGGTCCAGACGGTCAACGGCGGGAACCACCGGTAGAGCCACAGCACCAGCACGTAGGCGACCACCGCCGTCGCGATCACGGTGGCGGCCAGGTCCCGGGTGCGGGTGGGGCTCACGCGTGCAACTCCAGACCGGTCGGGCGCACGCCGGTGCGCTCGGCCGGGTCCAGTTCGGCCAGCAACCGGGCGACGGGGCGGTCCGTGTCGGTGACGGGCAGCTGCGCATCGGGCTCCACGTCCAGCCACGGGATGAGGACGAACGCCCGCAGGTGCGTCAGCGGGTGCGGCAACGTCAGGCCGTCACTGCGGGAGACCACCTCACGCAACGTGCCGTCGGGGTCGCGCTGCTGGACCCGAACCAGGTCGACGTCCAGCGTGCGGGGACCCCATTTCTGGCCGCGGACCCGGTCGGCGGCGCGTTCGGCCGCCTGTGCGAAGTTCAGCCAGTCGTGGGCGTCGCGCCGCGGATCCTCGGCCACCACCACGGCGTTGAGGAAGGGGCCCTGGTCGACGCCGCCCCACGGGTCGGTCTCGTACACCGGTGAGACGGCGACGACGTCCTCGCCGAGCGCGTCGATAACCGACTGCAGCCGGCCCAACCGGTCACCGAGATTGGATCCGATGGACAGGACCACCCGGCTCATGAGGGGCTCCCCCCGCCACCCTGCCCGATGTCGCTCCCACTACCCCGCCCGCCGCGGCGGGATCGTCGCGCGGTGACGGCAACATCGTTGAACTGCAACGGAATCGGCGCCGACGGTTTGTGCACCACCACCTCGACGGCATGGACCCGCTGATCCGCCATCACGTCCTCGGCGATCTCGGCGGCCACCGTCTCGATGAGGTTGCGCGCCGGTCCCGCGACGATCGCGGCGGCGCGCTGGGCCAGGGTGCCGTAGTCGTAGGTGTCGGCCAGCTGATCACTGGCGGCCGCGGCGGCCAGGTCGATCCACACCGTGATGTCGACGACGAAGTCCTGGCCATCCCGGCGCTCATGCTCGAAGACACCGTGGTTCCCGCGAACGGTCAAGCCGCGCAGTTCGATTCGGTCAGCCACCGCCACCTCCGGAATTCCACGCGGCGAGTACCGCGAGTGCGTCGACCGACGCGGTCACGTCGTGCACCCGCACACCCCACGCCCCGTGGCCGGCGGCCAGTGCGGAGACGACGGCGGTGGCCGTCTCCCGGCCGTCCGGTGGGCGCGGTTGCCCGTCATCAGCGGCCAGCAGGGCGCCGAGGAACCGCTTGCGCGACGCCCCGATCAGCACGGGAATGCCGGTACCCACGAGTTCGGGCAGCGCATGCAGCAGCGCCCAATTGTGTTGCGCGGTCTTGGCGAAACCGAGCCCGGGGTCGATGATCACCCGCGCCGGGTCCACCCCGGCGGCCACCGCGGCGTCCACGGCGCCCAGCAGTTCGGCGCGCACCTCGGCGACGACGTCGCCGTAGCCGGGCACCCGGTGCGGATCGCCGGCCGAGACCGACCGCCAGTGCATCAGGATCCACGGCACCCCGGCCGCGGCCACCACACCGGCCATCGCGGGGTCGGCGCGCCCGCCCGACACGTCGTTGACGATGGCCGCCCCGTTGTCCAGCGCCGCCCGGGCCACCTCCGCGTGCATGGTGTCGATGCTGACCGTCAATCCTTGGGCGGCAAGCGATTTGACGACCGGGATCACGCGGGCGATCTCGACGGCCGCATCGACGCGGACCGCACCGGGCCGGGTGGACTCACCGCCGACGTCGACGATGTCGGCACCGTCGGCCGCCAGGCGCAGTCCGTGTTCGACGGCCGCCGCAGGGTCCAGGTAGCGGCCCCCGTCGGAGAAGGAGTCGTCGGTGACGTTGACGACCCCCATGACCTGTGTGCGCATAGGACTCACTTGCGCAGGATCAGATCCAGCGCCTCGGCTCGAGATGCCTTGTCGGTCTTGAACTGTCCGCGGACGGCCGACGTGGTGGTCACCGCTCCGGGCTTGCGCACCCCGCGCATCGCCATGCACAGGTGCTCGGCCTCGACCACCACGATGACGCCGCGCGGATCGAGCTTGCGCATCACCGCATCGGCGATCTGACCGGTGAGGCGTTCCTGGACCTGCGGGCGCTTGGCGTACAGGTCGACCACCCGGGCGATCTTCGACAGCCCGGTGACCCGGCCGTCGACGCCCGGGATGTAGCCCACGTGCGCGACGCCGTGGAAGGAGACCAGGTGGTGCTCGCAGGTCGAGTACATCGGGATCTGCTTCACCAGCACCAGCTCGTCATGCTGCTCGTCGAAGGTGGTGTTCAGCACGTCGTCGGGATTCTCGTAGAGCCCCGCGAACACCTCGCGATAGGCCCGGGCCACCCGCGCCGGGGTGTCGATCAGGCCGTGCCGGTCCGGGTCCTCGCCGAGCGCCAGGAGCAGTTCACGTACTGCGGCTTCCGCGCGGGCCTGATCGAAGACCCCGAGGGTGGGGAGCCCTTCCGGAGAGCCGGACGGCGCTTCGGACACCTCTGTGGACATATTCCCCTCCGTGGTCGTGGTCAGCCGTGCGCCGGCGGATGCGGCGGAGTGTTGGCGCGGTCGGGCGGGTCGGCCTGATGGCGGCCATGAGGCTCCGGGTGGTGACCATGATTCGGCTGGGGCTGCGGCGGGTACGGCTGCCCCGGCGGGGGCTGCCAGGCCGGCGGCTGGCGATACCCCGGTGGGTACCCGTAGCCATACGGCGGCTGATCCGGCGGGGGCCAGCCCGGGGCGTGCCAGCCCGCGGGGGCGCCGTAGTCGGGCTGTGTCGGCCCGCCGTCATGACCGCCGCCGTTGGAGCCGTTGCGGCCGGGCGCTCCGTTGGAGCCGTTGGGCCCTGATTGGCGGGCCGCCTCGGCGGCCGCGATGGCCGACTTGAACGCCGGTTCCGGCACCGGCTTCGGCCACTCCTCACCCCGCTCGATGGCCAGCTCGCCGGGGGTTTTGATGGGTGGCTTGTCGGACGGGATCCGGCCGCCGAAGTCGTCGAACGCCGTGATGCGCGGCCGCTTGCGGACCTCGCCGAAGATCTTCTGCAGCTCCGGCCGGTGCAGGGTCTCCTTCTCCAGGAGCTCACCCGCCAGCGCATCGAGGGTGTCGCGGTACTCCGACAGGATCTCCCAGGCCTCGGTGTGCGCGGCCTCGATGAGTTTGCGGACCTCGTCATCGATGTCGCGGGCCACCTCATGGCTGTAGTCGGCCTGCGTCCCCATCGTGCGGCCCAGGAACGGATCGCCGTGCTCGGTCCCGTAGCGCACCGCGCCGAGCTTGGCGCTCATGCCGTACTCGGTCACCATCGCCCGGGCGATCTTGGTGGCCTGGTCGATGTCGGAGGACGCCCCGGTGGTGGGCTCACGGAAGACCAGTTCCTCGGCAGCGCGCCCGCCCATCGCGAACACCAGCCGAGAGATCATCTCCGACCGGGTCATCAGACCCTTGTCGTCCTCGGGCACGGCCATCGCATGACCACCGGTGCGGCCGCGGGCCAGGATGGTGACTTTGTAGATCGGCTCGATGTCCGGCATCGCCCATCCCGCCAACGTGTGGCCGGCCTCGTGGTAGGCGGTGATCTTCTTCTCGTGCTCGCTGATGATGCGGCTCTTGCGTCGCGGCCCGCCGACCACGCGGTCGACGGCTTCCTCGAGCGCGGCACCGGTGATGATGGTGCCGTTCTCGCGGGCGGTCAGCAGCGCGGCCTCGTTGATCACGTTGGCCAGATCGGCGCCGGACATCCCCACCGTCCGCTTCGCCAGGCCGTCCATATCGGCGTCCGGCGCGATCGGCTTGCCCTGCGAGTGCACCCGCAGCACCGCCTTGCGGCCGGCCAGGTCGGGATTGGAGACCGGGATCTGGCGGTCGAAGCGGCCGGGGCGCAGCAGCGCCGGGTCCAGGATGTCGGGCCGGTTGGTGGCGGCGATCAGGATGACGCCCTGGCGGTCGCCGAAGCCGTCCATCTCGACCAGCAGCTGGTTGAGTGTCTGTTCGCGTTCGTCGTGCCCACCGCCGAGGCCCGCGCCGCGCTGACGGCCGACCGCGTCGATCTCGTCGACGAAGATGATGCAGGGACTGTTCTGCTTGGCCTGTTCGAACAGATCACGCACCCGGGAGGCGCCGACGCCGACGAACATCTCGACGAAGTCCGAACCGGAGATGGTGAAGAACGGCACGCCGGCCTCGCCGGCCACGGCGCGCGCCAGCAGCGTCTTGCCGGTGCCCGGCGGACCGTAGAGCAGCACGCCGCGCGGGATCTTGGCGCCCAGCGCCTGGTAGCGCGCCGGGTTCTGCAGGAAGTCCTTGATCTCGTAGAGCTCCTCGACTGCCTCGTCGGCGCCGGCGACGTCGGCGAACGTGGTCTTCGGCATGTCCTTGGACAGCTGTTTGGCCCGCGATTTGCCGAAGCCGAAGCCCATCCGGCCGCCGGACTGCATCCGGGAGAACATCATGAACAGGCCGACCAGCAGGAGCAGCGGCAGCATGTAGATCAGCAGGGACCCGAGCATGCTGCCCTGGTTCACCACGGTGTTCACCTGGGTGTTCTTGGCCTGCAGCGCGTCGAACAGGTTGACCGCGTAGCCCGTCGGGAACTTGCTGATGATCTTGGCGGAGTCGGACGTGTCGGAGTTGCCGCTCTTCAGGTCGAGCCGGACCTGCTGTTCGCGGTCGTCGATCTGGGCGCTCTTGACGTTGCCGTCGTGGATCTGGGTCATCGCGACGGAGGTGTCGACCTGCTTGTAGGAGCGGGTGTCGTCGCCGAAGTAGAAGAAGGACCACCCCAGCAACAGGACCACGGCAATCACCGTGAGCGTGCGGATGACATTCTTTCGGTTCATCGTTGGTGTCGATTCATCGATCTGTTTCGCCCGGCATCGCTGACTGCCCGGCCCCGGTCCTTCCAATGCGCATCAAATGTTCAGGCTACCGCTACCTCAACGATCAGCAGTTCCCACATCGGAGAAATCGTGTGCTTCGGTAGAGCGGTGCCGGACAACACGGATAACCCCACGTCCGTCCAGGTGCACACCACCGGCGCGGTGCGCCTGGCGGTCACCCGGGCGGGCCGGCCGGACGCACCCGTGGTGGTGCTGGCGCACGGCTTCCCCGAACTGGCATACACCTGGCGGCACCAGATTCCGGTACTGGCCGCGGCCGGCTACCAGGTGCTGGCACCCGACCAGCGGGGATACGGGCGCTCGTCGTGTCCGGCCGACGTCGCCGCCTACGACATCCACGCGCTGACCGGCGATCTGGTCGCCCTGCTGGATTCGGTGGGAGCCGAGCGGGCCGTCTTCGTCGGACACGACTGGGGCGCGACGGTGGTGTGGAACGTGGCCCAACTGCACCCCGACCGGGTGGCGGCGGTGGCCGGGCTCAGCGTGCCGCCGGTCCCCCGGCCGCGAACCAGGCCGACCGAGGCGTTCGGCAAATTCGGCGACGACTTCTACATCCTGCGGTTCCAGGAGCCGGGCGTCGCCGACGCCGAACTGGGCGCCGACCCGCGGGCCACCCTGCACGCGCTGCTGGCCGGTGCACCCGACGCGCCGCTGCCGGACTGGCTGAGCGCGGCCGACCTCGACTTCTACGCGTCCGAGTTCACCCGGACGGGTTTCACCGGCGGGCTGAACTGGTATCGCAACATGGACCGCAACTGGGCGACCACCGAGCCGACCACCATCGCGGTGCCGGCCCTGTTCATCGGCGGCCGGGCCGATCCGGTGCTCGGGTTCACCCGGACCGACCGGGCCCGCGAGGTGGTCACCGGTCCGTACCGCGAGGAGTGGCTCGACGGGGCCGGACACTGGATCCCGCAGGACCACGCGGCGGACGTCAATCGAATTCTGTTGGAGTTCCTCGACTTCTGCGGTTGGTGAGCCGCTACGTTGTGGCGCATGCATGGATGCTGCGGCGGCGAGGGACACGGGAACGGGGATCTTGTCGGGGCGGTGTCCCGGCGGGCGGCACTGACCGCGGCGGGTTCGGCGGTGCTCGGCGCGGGCCTGCTGAGCGCCTCGACGGGCATCGCTGCGGCCCAACCGGCCGCGGCCCTGCCCGAGAACGCGTTGATCACCCTGGGCGTACAGGCCGGGCCACCGCCGATACCCAACCGGATCGGCATCTCCTCGGCACTCAAGATCGGCACCGACGTCTACGTGATCGACTGCGGGCTGGGCTCGCTGAACGCCTTCGCCAATGCGGGACTGAAGTTCGCGGACCTGAAGTCGATGTTCATCACCCACCTGCATGCCGACCACATCGTCGACTACTACAGCTTCTTCCTCAGCGGCGGCGCCGCGGCACGGCCGGGACGCGCCGCCGTTGCGATCTACGGACCCGGCCCGGCCGGTGGGTTGCCGCCCAGCGAGGTCGGCAACCCCGACCCGCCCACCGTCGCGCCCGGCAACCCGGCACCGGGCCTGGCCGCCACCACCGCCGCCCTGCAGCAGGCGTTCGCCTACACCAGCAACATCTTCATCCGGGACAACGGCGTCGCCGACATCGCCGCGTTGATGGACGTGGTCGAGATCGCTATCCCACCGGGACCGAACTACCTCGACCGCTCGCCCCGGATGGACCCGTTCCCGGTGATGTCGGACGAAAATGTCGCCGTCACAGCAACTTTGGTTCCCCACTACGACGTCTACCCGGCGTTCGCGTTCCGCTTCGACATCCACCGGCCCGCGGTCTCGGTCACGTTCTCGGGCGACACCACGGTGTCGGAGAACCTGGTGACCCTGGCCCGGGGCACCGATGTCCTGGTGCACGAGTCGATGTTCAGTCTCGATTCGGCGTTCTACGGTGGCCGATTCCCGACGGACTACCTGGTGCGGTCGCACACGTCGGCCGAACAGGTCGGACAGGTGGCGGCGCAGACCGGGCCGCGGCACCTCATCGTCAGTCATTACGACCCGCCCGATCTGCCGGAGGCCCGGTGGCTCGGCGAGATCCGGAAGAACTTCGCGGGCCGGACCACCATCGCCACCGACGGTCAGGTTTTCCCGCTGTGATCGCCTAAGGTCTGACGCATGCGAGTTGTCATGCTGTTCATCGGTGTACTGCTGGCGGGCGCGCTGGTGTCGGGGTGCGATTCCAAGCCGGCCGCGCCACCGGCCGGCGGCGCCGCCCGCCAGGTCACCGTCGTCGGCAACGGCAAGGTCGACGGCGCGCCCGACACCCTGACCGCCAACGCGACGGTCACCTTCACCGGATCCGACGTCACGGTGGCGATGAACCAGACCAACGAACGCCAGCAGGCCGTCGTCGAGGCGCTGGTGACCGCCGGCGTCGACCGCAAGGACATCGCCACCAGCAACGTCACCCTGCAATCGCAGTACGGCTCCGACGGGACGACCGTCACCGGATACCAGGCCAGCAACGTCTTCACCGTGACGGTCCGCGACCTGAGCACCGCCTCGCGGGTGCTGGCCGTGATCACCAGCACCGGGGGCAACGCCACCCGGCTGAACTCGGTGAACCTGTCCATCAACGACGATTCGCAACTGCTGCGTGACGCCCGGGCACGCGCCTTCAACGACGCCAAGGACCGCGCGCAGCAGTTCGCCGACCTGTCCGGGCTGAAGCTCGGCAACGTGCTGTCGATCTCCGAGGTTCCCGGCGCCGTCCCGCCGATGCCCGTGCCGATGCCGCGCGGTCCGATGGCCGACGCCGCGGTGTCGGCGGTGCCGATCGAACCGGGTCAGCAGACGGTGAGCTTCCAGGTCACCGCCGTGTGGGAACTGGTCTGAGGACCGCTCAGCCCGCGGCGAACACCGTCACCGGCAACCCGTTGAGCACCGCGGTGCCCGACAGCGGATCCAGCAGCGTGCCGTCGTTGAGCTGATTCACGTTGGCGCCGGGCTGTGCCGCGGCGACCGTCTGCCGGGTGCCGTCCTGACCGTGCCCCCAGCCGTGCGGCAGGGACACCACCCCCGGGCGGATGGTGTCGGTGACCTCGACGGGCACGACGATCTCGCCGCCGGCGCCCTTGACCACGGCACTATCTGTGTCATCCCCGATGCCGAGCCGGCGCGCGTCGTCGGGATGGATGTGCAATGTGCACCGGTTGGTGCCGCCGGCCAGCGCCGGCAGATTGTGCATCCAGCTGTTGTTGGACCGCAGATGCCGGCGCCCGATCAGCACCAGTTCAGTTGTGCTGCAATTGATTCGGTCGCGCAGCCGGGCGGTCTCGGCGACCAGCGACGCGGGGGCCAGCTCGACCTTGCCGCTCGGCGTGCGCAGCACCACGGGCAGCCGGGGCGCCAACGGCCCGAGATCGACGCCGTGCGGTTCGTCCAGCAGGCGCTGCAGGGTCAGCCCGCCGGGCGTGGCCCCGAACCCGTCACCGTATGGGCCCAGCCGCAACATCATGTCGAGCCGGCGTTCGTAGCCGCGGTCGCCGGTGAGCATCGCGGTCAGTTCGTCGACGTCCCGGCCGGCCACGGGCGAATGCGGGTCCGCGGTCTCCTTGGCCAGGGTCGCCGCGATCACCTGACCGTCGACCAGCGCGGGATCCCCGTCCGGCCCGGCGCCGTAGAGGATCAGCGCAATCCGCGACAGGATCTCCGCCTCGTCGGGCCGGCCCTCCTCGAGGGCCAGTACCGGTGGTGAGTACCGCGCGTTCGCCCGGACGGCGAGGTTGTTCAGCGCGAAATCGAAATGACCGCACTGGCTGGGCGGGGGCGGCGGCAGGATCACGTCGGCGTGGCAGGTGGTCTCGTTGAGGTAGGGGTCGATGCTGAGCATGAAGTCGATCCCGTCGAGCGCCCTGGCCAACCGGTCGCCGTCGGGCGCCGAGAGCACCGGGTTGCCCGCGATGGTGATGACCGCGCGGAGCTGGCCGTCGCCCGGTGTGTCGATCTCCTCGGCCAGGGCGGCGGTCGGGAACTCCGAGGCCGTCTCCGGATACCCGGACACCCGGCTGTGCCAGCGGCCGGTGGCGAATCCGCGGCCGGGCCGGGGCGGCCGGGGCGCCGGGGCGGTCGGACCGAGCGGGAACATCGCCCCGCCCGGGCGGTCCAGGTTGCCGGTCAGCACGTTGACGACGTCCACCAGCCAGCTGCCCAGGGTCCCGAATTCGACGGTCGACGTGCCGATGCGCCCGTACACCGCGGCCGACGGCGAGGTCGCGATGTCGCGCGCCAACTGCCGGATGTCTTCTGCCGCAACACCGCAACTGCCGGTGACGGCTTCGGGTGGGAAGTCGGCGGCCAGGGCGCGCACGGTTTCGACACCGGTGACGTGTTCGGCGATACCGCCGAGGTCGGCGGTCACCAGGTCCTCGTCGAACAGCACGTGCACCACGGCGAGCAGCAGCAGCCCGTCGCTGCCCGGCAGCGGCGCCAGATGCCGGTCGGCCAGCGCGGCGGTGCGGGTGCGGGCCGGATCGATGACCGTCAGCCGGCCGCCCCGTCGGCGCAGGGCCCGCAGCTTTCCCGGGAAGTCGGCCGCCGTGGCGAGGCTGCCGTTGGACACCATCGGGTTGGCGCCGATCACCACCAGATGGTCGGTCCGGTCGATGTCGGGCACGGTGAACGCGAACGGGTTGCCGAACATCAGCCCCAGGGCGACCTGCTTGGGCATCTGGTCCAGGGTGCTGGCGCTGAACACGTTGCGGGTGCGCAGGGCCTTGATGACCACCGGGGGATACAGTGCCCCGGCCATCGTGTGGGCGTTCGGGTTGCCCAGGTAGACCCCCACCGACGGACCCCCGTATTCGGCGACCACCGCGCCGAGGCGCTCGGCGACCGTCGCGAACGCCTCGTCCCAGTCCACCTCGGTCAGGACGCCGTCGCGGCGCACCAGCGGCCGGCGCAACCGGTCCGGGTCGCCGTCGAGCTCCCCGAAACTGGCCCCCTTGGGGCAGACGAACCCGGCGCTGAACACGTCGTCGGCGTCGCCGCGGGCCGCGGTGATGTGGGCGACCGGGTCGGCTTCATCGATGGTCAGGCTCAGACCGCAGGTGGCCTCGCAGAGTGGGCAGATGCGCAGCGCGGTACGGGTCATGTGAGCCTTCTCAGAGCGTGTAGACCTTGGGGTCCAGGGTGCCGATGTAGGGCAGGTCGCGGTAGCGCTCGGCGTAGTCCAGGCCGTAGCCCACCACGAACTCGTTGGGGATGTCGAAGCCGATGTAGGCGACGTCGACGTTGGCCTTCATCGCCTCCGGCTTGCGCAGCAGCGTGCACACCCGCAGCGAGCGGGGATGCCGGGTGGCCAGGTTGCGCAGCAACCAGGACAACGTGAGCCCGGAGTCGATGATGTCCTCGACGATCAGCACGTCGCGGTCGTGGATGTCGCGGTCGAGGTCCTTGAGGATGCGGACCACCCCCGACGACGACGTCGAGGATCCGTAGGAGCTGACGGCCATGAACTCCAGCTGGGTCGGCACCGGGATGGCGCGGGCCAGGTCGGTGACGAACATGACGGCACCCTTGAGCACCGTCACCAGCAACAGGTCCTGGTCCCCACCCGCGTCGCGGTGATCCTGGGCCACCAGCTCGGCCAGCTCGGCCGTGCGCGTCCTGATCTGTTCTTCGGACAACAGGACCGACTTGATGTCCCCCGAGTACAACTCGGGTGTGTGGGCTGGCACGGCACTAGGTTGCCATGCCGGGGGCGGGAGAACCACCCAGTGGTTCGGAATACAGCATCAGCACGCCGTCGCGACGTCCGGCGAACAACCGCTGCCCGGCCAGTTCGCTGCCCACCGCGACACCGCCCTGCCCCTTCCAGGCCACCACCAGCGCATCGACGGCCAGGATCTGTTTGGCGGTCAGCCGCACCGCGCCGCCGGCCCGCAGCCAGCCGCGGATGACCCGCAGCCGGATCGGTTCCGGCAACGGGGCCAGCGCGGCAACCGGCAGTCCCGGCCCGCCGTCCGCGGCCCGGCTGCCGGCCAGGGCCTGATCGGCCAGGGCATCCAGAAGATCGCCGTCGGACCGCAGTGCGGTGGCGGTCCGGGCCAGCGCCTCGGCCACCCCGCCGCCGAGGACCTCCTCGAGCAGGGGTAGCACCTCGGCCCGCAACCGCACCCGGGTGTAGCGCGGATCGTCGTTGTGCGGATCGCGCCACGCGGTGATGCCCAGTTCCGCGCACGCCGCCTCGGTGTCCGCCCGGCGCAGCGCCAGCAGCGGGCGGCACCAGGGCGCGTCGTAGGGCCGGATCCCGGCGATCGAGCGCGGTCCCGATCCGCGGCCCAGGCCCAGCAGCACGGTCTCGGCCTGATCGTCGAGCGTGTGGCCGATCAGCACCGGAGCGCCGGTCCGGGCGTGCTCCAGCGCGGCGTAGCGCGCCGTGCGCGCCGCACCCTCGGGGCCGCCTACCGTTCCGACCTGAACCGGAATAATCTGTGCGCCAACGCATCCCAACGACATGGCCAACTCGGCGGCGGACCGGGCCACCGCATCGGAGCCGGGCTGCAGGCCGTGGTCGACGATCAGCGCGGTGGTGGGCCGCTCGCCGGCCGCGGCCGCCGTCAGCGCCAGTGAATCCGGACCGCCGGACAGCGCGACGCACCATCGGTCGACATCGGGCAGGTACGCCGCGGCGAAGTCGCGCACGGCGGAGCGCACCCGGTTCAGAGCACCCGGTCGATCCATCGCTGCGGCTGGTCGATCTCGTCGGGCAGGGGCAGCGTCGCCGGCCCTTCCCAGACCCGGTTGAACCCGTCCATCCCCACCCGGCCGACGACGTCGTCGACGAATGCCTTGCCGCGGGTGTACTGCGACAGCTTGGCGTCGATGCCCAGCAGCGCGCGCAGAATCCGTTGCAGCGGAGGCTGTTTGCGCTGCCGCCGGGCATCGAAGCGGTTGCGGATGGTGGCGACGGTGGGCACCACGGCCGGCCCGACCGCGTCCATGACGTGGTCGGCGTGGCCCTCGAGCAGCGTGCCGAGCACCAGCAGCCGGTCCAGCGCCGCGCGCTGCGATTCGGACTGCACCGCGCGCATCAGGCCCAGCACCCCGCGCTCACTGGGGTCCTCCGGGCCGACGTTCTCCCGGTCGCGCCGGCTGCGCAGATGCGCGACCAGCCGGCCGGCGACCGCGCCGACATCCTCGCTCATGTCCTGGGTCAGCGTGCCCAGCTGACTCGACATGTATTGGGCCAGCCAGGGATTCGCGGTGAACTGCACCCGGTGGGTGACCTCGTGCAGGCACACCCAGAGCCGGAAGTCGGCCGGCTTCAGACGCAGCTGTCGTTCGACGGAGATGACGTTCGGATACACCAGCAGCAGGATGCCGCCATCGCTGCCGAACGGATCGTACTGGCCCAGGATTCCCGAGGACACGAAGGACAGGACCGCCCCGGTCTGGGCACCGGCCACTTTTCCCGTCACCGCGGCGAACGGGTGTGCAGGTTCGTCCCCGGTTCCCGCATCGGGGTCGCCACCGGTCATCGCCCGCATCGACTGCGCGGCCGCGGCGATCCACTGCGGGCGATCGACGATGCGGGCATCGGGGACCGGACCCTCGGCGTGCAGACCGGTGACCTCGCGCACCGGCGGTTCGGCGGCCCGTGAGGCCGCGGCCAGCTCGTCGATCACCTGGGCGCGGGTGTACTCGGTGACGGGCGGCGCCGGCCGCGTCAGCCGGGACCCCACCGACGCCGCGACACCCCAGTCCACCGACCGGCCCAGGGTGGGCGGTGGGCTGGTTCGGTCGGCCGGGGCGCGTGTCATGCCCCGCAACCGCACGTCCGCAGGGTCGCGGCCAGCGCGTCGATCGCGGTCCGGCCGGTCTGGCCCGCGCCGTTGGAGATCAGCGCGAAGGTCAGAACCCGTCCGCCGCGATCGGTGACGATGCCGGCCAGCGCGTTGGTGGCGGTCAGCGACCCGGTCTTGGCCCGCAGCCAGCCGGCCGCGCCCTGGCTGGTCTCGGGGTCCAGGAACCGGTCGGACAGGGTGCCGCTGCCGCCGGCGACCGGCAGCAGGTCCACCAGCGGGCGCAGCGCCGGCTGGTCGGGCCCGGCGGCCAGGCTCACGACCTCGTCGAGGTTGGTGGCGGTCAGCCGGTCGAGCACCGACAGGCCGCTCGAGTCGTACAGGGTGGCGCCCGTCATCTCGACCCCGGCCCGCGACAGCCGGTCGGTGACGGCCTGGACCGCACCGGCGAAGCTGCGCGGGCGCTGATCGTGACCGGCCACTTCGCGGGCGATGCTCTCGGCCATCACGTTGTCCGACGCCGACATCATCTGGCGCAGCCGTTCGATCAGCGGTGCGGACTGCACCGAGGCCAGTTCGTCGCCGGTGGCGGGTCCAGGTGCGGTGGTGACGGTGGCGGGATCGACGCCCAGCGCGACGGCCAGGGCGCGGCCGGCGTCCAGCGCCGGGGTCAGGGACCGCGGCGATTCGACGCTGACCGGCTGGGTGCGGCCGCCGTCGAGCATCACCGGCTGGATGGGGGCGAAGTCGCCGCCGGCGATGTCGGCGGGATCCCACCCGGGCGCCATCTCCGGACCGCTGAACAGTGAGGTGTCCACCAGCACCGCGGTCGGTTTCACCCCGCCGCTGCGGACCTGCGCGGCCAGGTCGGCAATGCGCGCCGCGCCCGGGTACCAGGTCTCCGTACCGGGCGGCGCCGCCGACAGGGTCGGATCGCCCCCGCCGACCAGGACCACGGTGCCGGCGCGGACGCTGGGGCCCGACTCGGCCGCCACCACCTTGGTGGTGACCCGCTCGTCGCGGTCCAGGGTCAGCAGCGCCGCTGCGGCGGTGAGCACCTTGTTGGTGGACGCGGGCTGCATGGGCACGTCGGAACCCTGCTGCCACAACAGCTTTCCGGTCCGGGCGTCGGCCACCCGACCGGTGATGACACCCAGGTCCGGATTCGCCAGCGGCGGGCCCAGCGCGGCGGCCAGACCGGCGCCGGTGGGCACCGTCGCGGAGTCGTCGACCGGGGTGACCCCGGGCGCGGCCACCGCCGGCTCCGGAGCCGGGATCCGGTTGCGATCCCGGCTGTGCGCGCCGGTGAGGAACACCGCCGCCACCACCAGCACGGCGGTCAGCGCGACCACTCCGAGCCCGACCACGAGGTGCGTGGACCGGCGCCAACGGGTGGGATGCATGTACTGCAGGGTATCGCTCCATTAGGGTGGCCCCGACCCTGGACAGTCACCGGCAGCACACCCAAGGAGCCATGCAGTGGAGTTTGACGTCACCATCGAGATCCCCAAGGGACAGCGCAACAAGTACGAGGTGGATCACGAGACGGGCCGCCTCCGGTTGGACCGCTACCTCTACACGCCCATGGGCTACCCGGCCGACTACGGGTTCATCGAAGACACCCTGGGCGAGGACGGCGACCCGCTGGACGCGATGGTGCTGCTGCCCGAATCGGTCCATCCCGGCGTGATCGTCGAGGCCCGCCCGGTCGCGATGTTCAAGATGGTCGACGACGCCGGCGGCGACGACAAGGTCCTCTGCGTTCCGGCCGGGGACAGTCGGTGGGATCACATCCAGGACCTCGGCGACGTCTCGACCTTCGAACTGGACGCCATCAAGCACTTCTTCGTGCATTACAAGGATCTGGAGCCGGGCAAGTTCGTGGAAGCCGCCGACTGGGTGGGACGCGCCGACGCCGAGGCGGAGGTGCAGCGCTCGCTGGAGCGGTTCAAGACCACCGGGCACTGAACCGGCCGGAATTTGCACGGGCGTAACACGGCGTAACGCGGGCGTGCCCTGAGTCTCCGATCATTGCGGTGTGCTGCTGCATCAGGGAATGGGCCTGGACGCCTTCAACGAGCTGCCCCGGCACAAGGCCGTCCACGCCCTCTACGAGTGCTGCTACAGCGTCGCCCTGGCCGGTGACCTGGCCGACACCCGGCCGTACACCGGCCACGACGCGCTCTTCCGGCGCGCCGACGCGCTGCTGTTCAGCCTGCCCGAGGCCGCGATCGACCACATTCTCGACGCGTACCCGCACGTCGGACGGCGGCCACGCAGCGCCAGGTCGCAGGCCGAGCAGTGCGCGCTGTGGGACGACGACCCCGCGGTGATGACCCGACTGGCCGCGGCGGCCACCCGCTACGCCGACCAGTTCGGCTTCGGGTTCGTGATGTACGTCGGCGGCAGCACGGCGACCGAGGTGCTGACCGCGATCGACGACCGCATGCACCACGACGAGGAGACCGAGCGCAAGGTCGTCCGCAACGAACTGGCCCGGATCAACCGGACCCGCCTGGAGCGGATGCTCGGTCCGGAGGGCGGCTACCAGAACTGGTGAGTGCGCGGGTCGGCGCGCAGCCGGGCACTCAGCCCGATCTGGACGCGACCCGGGTCCTGATCAGGCTGGCGATCATCGTGATGAACAAGGTCAGGATGATGACGCCGAGGCTCCACAGCGTGGGAATCTCCGGCACGTGCACACCGTGGCCACCGTTGATGAACGGCAGCTCGTTCTCGTGCAGGGCGTGCAGGACCAGCTTCACGCCGATGAAGAACAGGATGAACGCCAGCCCCTGCGACAGGTACACCAGCCGGTTGAGCAGGTCGCCGAGCAGGAAGTACAGCTGGCGCAGGCCCATCAGGGCAAAGACGTTGGCGGTGAACACGATGTAGGGCTCGCGGGTCAGGCCGTAGATCGCCGGGATGGAGTCCAGGGCGAACATCAGGTCGGTGGTGCCCAGCGCCACGATCACCAGGAACATGGGCGTCATCAGGCGCTTGCCGTTGTCGTGCACCCACAGCCTCAGGCCGTCCCACTTGTCGGTGAAACTCAGGTGCCGCTGCGCGAACCGGACCACCCGGTTGTCGGCGTCATCGTCGTGTTCGGTGTCGCGCACCAGCTTGACCGCGGTGTACACCAGGAACGCACCGAACAGGTAGAACATCCACGAGAACCGCTCGATCGCGACGGCGCCGAGGGCGATGAAGACACCGCGGAAGATCAGCGCCAGGATGATGCCCACCATCAGGGCCTGCTGCTGGTACTTCCTGGGCGCCTTGAAGCTGGCCATGATGATGATGAAGATGAACAGGTTGTCGATGGACAGGCTGTACTCGGTGAGCCAGCCCGCATAGAACTCCAGCGCGAACTGCCGGCTGTGGAAGTTCCACAACCAGACACCGAAGGCGATCGCCGCACCGACGTAGAAGATGAGCGCACGCACACATTCACGGGTGGTCGGTTCGTGCGGGTTGCGGGCGATCACCACGACGTCGAACAGCAACACCGCCACCGTCACCGACAGGGTGATGATCCATTCGAGCTGAGAAACATTCAACGCAGAGTCCTCCGGCCAGGTAAAAATCGCCAGAGGTCTCTTCCGCCGGCATGCGATGCGCACCGGCCCGCGGCGCCGGTCGCCCGATGACGGTCGACGTGATGACGACTCCGCGGCGTAAGGAGTACTCCCCTCTGCGCACAGTCTTTCAGGTCCGCGGAGAAATTGCGAAGTCACGTGGCGCCGCCGGTGCGGGCCGGGGCGGGGATCCTTAGTATTTCGGACTGTGACAGGCGCCCCGGCACCGCAGATTCCTGCCCAGTACCTACTGTCCGCCCGAGCACCCGAACCCCGCACCCTGATCGACATCCTGCACGACACCGCCCGGCGCCATCCCGACGCGCCCGCGATCGACGACGGCGACGTCCAGTTGACCTACAGCGAACTGGTCGAGGACATCGAGGCCAGCGTGGCGTGGCTGGGCGCCCGTGGGATCGGCCGGGGTGACCGGATCGGCGTACGGATGCCGTCCGGCAGTTATGCGCTCTACGTCGCGATCCTGTCGATCCTGGCTGCCGGGGCCGCCTACGTCCCCGTCGACGCCGACGATCCCCAGGAGCGCGCCGACCTGGTGTTCGGTGAAGCCGGTGTGGTCGGCATCATCACCGAGGCCGGCCTGAGCCGGGCCACCGGTTCGTCCCGGGGTTGGCGCGCGGGTGCCCCGCTGGCCCGCGACGACGCCTGGATCATCTTCACCTCCGGCTCCACCGGCACACCCAAGGGCGTCGCTGTCACCCATCGTAACGCCGCGGCCTTCGTCGATGCCGAAGCACGAATCTTCTTGCAGGACAACCCGATCGGACCGGGCGATCGGGTACTGGCCGGACTCTCGGTGGCGTTCGACGCGTCGTGCGAGGAGATGTGGCTGGCCTGGCGGCACGGCGCGTGCCTGGTGCCGGCGCCCCGCTCGCTGGTGCGCAGCGGTATGGACCTGGGGCCGTGGCTGGTATCCCGGGACATCACCGTCGTCTCCACGGTGCCCACACTGGCGGCGCTGTGGCCGGCCGAAGCGCTCGAACAGGTCCGGCTGCTGATCTTCGGCGGCGAGGCATGTCCACCGGAGCTGGCCGAGCGACTGGCGGTCGAGGGCCGCGAGGTCTGGAACACCTACGGTCCCACCGAGTCGACGGTGGTGGCGTGCGCCGCGCTGCTCACCGGGGCGGGCCCGATCAGCATCGGCTTGCCGCTGCCCGGCTGGGACCTGGCCGTCGTGGACGCCGCCGGCCAGCCCGTCGGCTACGGCCACATCGGCGAGCTGGTGATCGGCGGCGTCGGGCTGGCGCGGTATCTCGACCCGGACAAGGACGCCGAGAAGTACGCCCCGCTGGAGTCGATCGGCTGGCAACGGGCCTACCGCTCCGGTGACCTGGTGCGACTGGAGGCCGACGGCCTGTACTTCCAGGGCCGCGCCGACGATCAGGTGAAGGTCGGCGGCCGCCGGATCGAACTCGGCGAGGTCGATGCGGCCCTGGTGAACCTGCCCGGCGTGTCCGGCGGTGCGGCGGCCGTGCGCCGGACATCCAGCGGCACACCGATTCTCGTGGGGTACGTGGCGAGCGCGGACCCGGCCTTCGACGTCGGCTCGGCGCGGGCCGCCCTGGCCGAGCAGCTCCCTGCCGCGCTGGTGCCCCGCCTCGTCGTGGTCGACGAACTGCCCACCCGGACGTCGGGGAAGGTGGATCGCGACGCGCTGCCGTGGCCCCCGCCGGGCGCCGACGACGGTGACGACACCGCCGATCTCGGCGGGACCCTGGGCTGGCTGGCCGGCCGCTGGCGCGACGTCCTGGGTGCCCAGATCGACGGCCCCGAAGCGGACTTCTTCGCCCTGGGCGGCGGGTCGCTGTCGGCCGCCCAGTTGGTGGCGGCGTTGCGCGAACGCTATCCGGGGCTGACCGTCGCCCAGCTCTACGACCATCCCCGGCTCGGTTCGCTGGCCGAATTCCTCGACGAACTCGACCCACCCGCGCAGATCCTCCCCCGGCAGGTGGCGCCGACCCCGCTGACGACCCAGGCCGCCCAGATGGCACTGACGCTGCCCCTGACCACCCTGACCGGGCTGCAGTGGGTGACCTGGCTGGCCATTGCCAACAACGTCGTCCTGGCGTGGGGGCCTCCCACCGCCGGGTTGTCCTGGCTGGTGCCGCTGAACTGGTGGTGGATCCTGGCGGCGTTCCTGGTGTTCATCACCCCGCCGGGCCGGATGGGCATCGCCGTTCTGTTCGCCCGCCTGCTGCTGTCGGGGCTGCGGCCGGGCACCTACCGCCGCGGCGGCAGCGAGCACCTGCGGGTGTGGCTCACCGAACGTCTCGCCGATGCCAGCGGCGCCGAGAACCTGGCCGGTGCTCCGTGGTTGGTGTATTACGCCCGGGCGCTGGGTAATGACGTCGGCAAGGGCGTGGACCTGCACTCCGCGCCGCCGGTGACCGGGATGCTTACCCTGGGCCACCGCAGTTCGGTGGAGCCGGAGGTGGACCTGTCCGGGCACTGGATCGACGGCGACCTCTTCCACGTCGGCACCGTGACGATCGGCGACGACGCCACCGTGGGTGCGCGCACCACCCTGCTGCCGGGAGCCGTGGTGGGCAAGAACGCCGACATCGCGCCCGGCTCGGGCGTGGTCGGCAAGGTCAAGAACGGCCAGTACTGGAAGGGCTCCCCGGCCGTGAAATCCGGCAAGGCCCGCCACCCGTGGCCCGACCACCGGCCGCCGCTGGCGCCCTGGTGGGTGGCCGCCTATGGGATCTCCTCGATACTGCTGGGCGCGCTGCCGCTGCTCGCCCTGGCCGCGGGGCTGGCCGTGATCGGCTGGGCCGTCCGCGATGCGCCCACCCTGAGCGCCGCCATCGGCCCGGCCCTGCTGTGGGTGCCGGTGGCGACGCTGGTCTCCGTCGCGATCTACGCCGCGCTGACCGTCATCGGAGTGCGACTGCTGTCCCTCGGGCTGCGCGAGGGCTACCACCCGGTCCGCAGCCGGGTGGGCTGGCAGCTGTGGGCCACCGAGCGGCTGATGGACGCGGCCCGCAACTACCTGTTCCCGGTCTACGCCAGCCTGTTGACCCCGTGGTGGCTGCGGCTGCTGGGCGCCCGGATCGGGAAGGACACCGAGATCTCGACCGCCCTGCTGATCCCCCGGTTCACCGTCGTCGAGGACGGCGCATTCCTGGCCGACGACACCATGGTGGGGTCCTACGAACTGGGCGGCGGCTGGATCCACGTCGGCCCGGCAACCATCGGCAAGCGCGCATTCCTGGGCAACTCCGGGATCACCCAGCCCGGCCGCCGGGTGCCGGATGACGGCCTGGTGGCCGTGCTCTCGGCCACCCCGCACAAGGCCAAGCGTGGGTCGTCGTGGCTGGGCAGCCCACCGATCCGGTTGCGCCGCAAGCCAACTGCCGCCGACGTACTGCGCACCTTCCACCCCTCGACGTCGCTGAAGCTGGCCCGCGGCACCGTCGAGACCTGCCGGGTGATCCCGATGATGGTGACGTTCGCGATCGGCGTCGGGGTCCTGATCGCGTTGCAGGCCGCCGCCGGCGCGTGGGGCTGGGGCGGCGCCGCCCTGTCCGGCGGGGTGGTGCTGCTGATCGCCGGCGGGGTGGCCGGCGCCATCGCCGTCGTCGCGAAATGGGTTGTGGTGGGCCGGATCCGGGCCGTCGAGCATCCGCTGTGGTCGTCGTTCGTCTGGCGCAACGAAGTGTCGGACACCTTCGTCGAGACCGTCGCCGCGCCCTGGTTCGCCCGGGCCGCCAGCGGCACCCCGGTGATGAACGTGTGGCTGCGCGGGCTGGGCGCGAAGATCGGCCGCGGCGTGTGGTGCGAGACCTACTGGCTGCCCGAGGCCGATCTGGTCACGCTCGAGCGGGCCAGCACCGTCAACCGCGGCTGCGTGGTGCAGACCCACCTGTTCCACGACCGGATCATGCGGATGGACACGGTGGTGCTCGAGGCCGGCGCGACGCTGGGCACGCACTGCGTCGCGCTGCCGGCCGCCCGGCTCGGAGCGGGGGCGACCGTCGGCCCGGCGTCGCTGGTGATGCGCGGCGACGAAGTGCCCGCCAACACCCGCTGGCAGGGCAATCCGATTGCCCCGTGGGTGGATTCACGCAAGAAGCGCGGCTCCAAGGCCGCCCGCGGAGCAGCCGCGTGAGCAAACCGAAGAAACGGACCGCGGGTCCACCGGTCATCGACCCCTACCTGCCGGGCACCGGCAACTTCGGCTACCGGGTGTCGCGCTACGAACTCGAGCTGGAGTACAAGGTCACCATCAACCGGCTGGCCGGGGCGGCCGACATCACCGCCGTCACCCTGGCCGCGCTGAAGACCTTCACCCTCGATCTCAGCCCGGCGCTCTCGGTGACGAAGGTGATGGTGAACGGCCGGCGCCCGGCGTCCTTCCGCAGCAGCGCAGGCAAACTGCACATCACGCTCGCCGCGGCGTTGCCGACGGGCGCGGCGATGCAGATCCACATCCGCTACGGGGGCTCGCCGAAACCCAATCACACGATCTGGGGTGACGTCGGTTTCGAGGAGCTGACCAACGGGGTGCTGGTGGCCGGCCAACCCAACGGCGCCTCGTCGTGGTTCCCGTGCGACGACCACCCCACCTCCAAGGCCAGCTACCGGATCCGGATCAGCACCGAGACGCCGTACCGCGCAATTGCCAACGGGGAGTTGGTCTCTCGCCGCGTCAAGGCGGGCATGACCAGCTGGACGTACGACCTCGTCGAGCCGACGTCGACCTACCTGATCACCCTGCAGATCGGCGAGTACCAGATCCGCAAACTGCCCAAGGCGCCGGCGCCGATGCAGGCCGCCCTGCCCGAGCGGCTGGGGCGCGGCTTCGACCAGACCTTCGCGCGCCAGCCGCTGATGATGAAACTGTTCACCAAATTGTTCGGCCCGTACCCGCTGTCCACCGGCTACACCGTCGTCGTGACCGACGACAATCTGGAGATACCCCTGGAGGCACAAGGGATTTCGATATTCGGCGCCAACCACTGCGACGGCACCCGCCGCTCGGAGCGGCTGATCGCCCACGAACTGGCGCACCAGTGGTTCGGCAACAGCGTGACCGTGCGGCGCTGGCGGGACATCTGGCTGCACGAGGGCTTCGCCTGTTACGCCGAATGGTTGTGGTCGCAGGACTCCGGCGGCCCGAGCACCGACGAACTGGCGCGCCAGTACCACCGCCGGCTCACCGATTCCCCGCAGGATCTGCTGCTGTCCGATCCGGGTCCACGGGACATGTTCGACGACCGGGTGTACAAGCGCGGCGCGCTGACCCTGCACGCGCTGCGCGGCGTGATCGGCGACGCGAACTTCTTCGACCTGCTGCGCGACTGGACCGCCCGGTATCGGCACTCCACCGTGGTCACCGACGACTTCACCGGGCTGGCCGCGAACTACGCGCAGACCTCGCTGCGTCCGCTGTGGGACGCCTGGCTGCATTCGACCCCGGTACCGCCGTTGTGACCGACGCCGGCACGCCGACCGGCCCGGTGACCCGCAGCAGCGTCACCCGGGTGGGTGCGGCGACGGCCGTCAGCGCGCTGTGCGGCTACGCCGTGCTCTACCTGGCGGCGCGGGATCTCGATCCGGCGGGCTTCTCGGTGTTCGGGGTGTTCTGGGGTGCCTTCGGTCTGGTGACCGGTGCCGCATTCGGACTGCTGCAGCAGAGCACCCGCGAGATCC
>Ga0116193_1000734_pt1 | contig 29467 bp, 30 predicted proteins | sample AD_UKC115_MetaG_FD_89892 | JGI IMG/M metagenome (GOLD analysis project Ga0116193, IMG submission 89892) | Active sludge microbial communities of municipal wastewater-treating anaerobic digesters from Hong Kong - AD_UKC115_MetaG | ecosystem: Engineered > Bioreactor > Anaerobic > Digestate... | reverse complement strand
TTCCAAGTCTAGCATAACATATTCGCATCCGGTCCGTCCAGCCCTATTTTGCGAAAAAAAATTTTTTAGGCATCTTATTTCCCTTGTCATTACTGAATCTTTTTTTTATGCTTCAGCTCTGGGTAATTACGATAAATTCTGCTATATATAACTCTTTTCGGGAAAGCTCGCTTCGCTCAGGGTGCATTTAATAAATATATGTCACTATAGTCGACAAAAACTTTATGAATAACAATAGAATATACCTGTACTAATCAGGCATATAATGGAAATAATACTTATTGGGTGATTACATTATGGAATATTTAAACTGCAGCACAAAACTAATACTGAAATTGCATAACCATGTTCTTCCCCGTGCAGATAGAATGGCTTCAACGTGGGAAAAAAGGCTTAACAAAACTAATGTCGGAATGATTTTCAGTCTTTCCGGCAAGCCCTCCTACCAAAAATGGAATTATTTAAGGGAATGCAGTATTCTTTCCCTTTACCCGCAAGGCGATCTAATAAACTCGCTTCGCTTCATTGTTCCCTTTACAATTATCACAAATTATCTAAAAGAACTTATTAGAAGGGAAGGACCTAAGGATGCCGTTTCACTAAGCCAGCTTTTCAACTCGCTTATTGATTCGGTGGATGTAAGCCATACATCGGAGGACTATTATCTTTATCATCCTTATATAAATGACAACGGCTACTTACAGGCGCTTACTGAAGAATGCAGAAGGCAAATTCTGAAAAACAATAATTTCGCGTTGATTGCCGGTTCAATAAAGAAGTATGCCAAACTTTATTCTGATCTCCAATTTTTCAAATTTATAAGTGAACCATACAGAAAGGAGATGATTCATACCTGGTCTAAAAAATACAACATGGGAAGTGCGGATCCTCTTTCCTTCGAATATTTCGTAGCAGCCGATTCTATTTTTGGAATTGTTGCACTTTTTGCTTGTTCTTTAAGCAGGGAGATAACTTCCGATGAAATCAATAAAATTTGTGAAGTCTATTTCCCGTGGATATGCGGACTACAAAAGCTCCTGGAAAATTATTTAAATGCTCAGGAAGATATAGGCAACTCTACTTATAATCCGACAAATTACTATAAGAATCTTAAAATCTGTGAAGAGAGAATTTCATTTTTTGCACAGAAGTCTCTGGAATTATGTGAGACACTAAAGCATCCGGACTTTCACAGGGGTGTGGTTGAATACCTTTTATGGATGTATCTATCGGATCCGCGGGCCCTTGCCGGAATCAACAAACTTGCAAGCTTTAATATTATAAAAAATGCAGAGCTTAAAGGTAAGCTAAATTATAATCTGTGCAAATTGTTCAGGATGACGGGCAAAATTAGTTAAGAACCATTCGGCACAATACCTTTACGCAAAAACAACTGAACAAATCCATACAGCTGCAATAACGCTTGCAAGATCAGCGACAAGAGCAGCGACAAGTGTAAATCTGATATTTTTTATGCCTACAGAACCGAAATATACTGCGAGGGTGTAAAAAATAGTCTCGGTAGATCCCATAAGAGTTGAGGCAAGTCTTCCTATAAATGAATCCGGCCCATAGGTTTTAAAAAGATCGGAAACCAGTGCTAAAGATGCGCTCCCTGATATAGGCCTTAAGAATACAAGGGGAACTGTTTCTGACGGTATTCTTAAAAAGTTGGTAACAGGCCTTACCGCATACACAATCAGATCCAGTGCCCCTGATGCACGAAAAACTCCTATTGCCACCATAAGACCTACAAGTGGAGGAATAATTCTTAACACTGTGCTGATTCCTTCCTTTGCTCCTTCTACAAAGACATCATAAACCTTAATTTCCCTGTACATACCTGCGGCAAGTATAACAAGAAGGATGGTAGGAATTGCGTAAGATGACAAGCCGATTATAATATTCATACTCTACCTCACTTTCCGTCTTTGTGCAAAAGAAAGTATCTTTACTGTAATAATGCCTGCAATGGAAGCAAAAATAGTTGCAACCCATATAGTTCCTATTATTTCTGACGGGTTTTCAGATCCTGCCGCCGAACGGACTGCTATAACCGTAGCAGGAATGAATTGTATACACGCTGTGTTTAATACGAGAAACATGCTCATCTCATTAGTTGCAGTATCTTTATTTTGGTTTAGTTTTTGCAGCTCACCCATAGCTTTTAATCCTAAAGGAGTAGCAGCATTGCCAAGCCCCAAAAAATTAGCAACAAGATTCATAACTATGGCACCTGACGCCGGATGACCTTTGGGTATACCCGGGAATAAAAATTTCAGAACAGGCCTCACAGCCCTTGAAAGCATTCTGATTATTCCACTCTTCTCAGCTACTCCCATAAGCCCGGTCCAAAGGCACATAATCCCCAGCAATCCTATACTTAGCTCTATGGCATTTTTTGAAGAGTTTACCACAGCCTGCGTAACCGCATCAATTCTACCATTAAATATCCCAACAATAATACCGAAAACAAGCATACCGAACCAAATATAATTAAGCAAAGCGAAAACCTCATTTTATTATTGTACATACTAAGGGATAATGAAAAATAACTTCCTGTTCCTGCGTTGTGAAAAGATCTTCAAATCAAATTTATTCATTATCCCAAGCAGTAACTTGATTTTTAGACGTACCTAGATAATTTATATGAGGGTTATAATTTATATATTCTATCTATATTGAACGCGATAATGATTTTACATCGCGCCTCAACTTCCTTAATACAAAATCACGAAAATCAAATTTTCCAATGTATAATCTTTTTGTGATTTATATACATCTGGTGATAATACGAAAATTTCAGACATGGATATAATTTCCAGCAACACTTTGTTGCTAATCAACCTTAACTTTAGCTCAAAAACTTTTTCGGAATCAATCTGATTCTACCAACAAATTCATGATTGCCAGTTAATTCTTGGCATTACCCCGGTAGTTATTGTAATAACATGCAATAAACAGTGCTTATGTCAAATTACTTACAGATTGCTATATCAAGCGTTTCAAGCACATTTTACGCCATTTGGAAGAAAATTAGTAGTATTAAATTACAATTTAACCACAAATTATTACTAAATTTTTCGTTTTTTTTAAAATAAATTGTTGACTATTATTGGCATTTATGGTACTATAAAAATGCAAAGTTTGTCGAATACTGTAATATTTAAAGGAGGATTCAATGATGAAATCTACTGGTATTGTAAGAAAAGTTGACGAGTTAGGAAGAGTTGTATTGCCTATCGAATTAAGAAGGACTTTAGACATTGCTGAAAAGGATGCTCTTGAGATTTATGTAGATGGTGCTACTATAATTCTTAAGAAGTATGAACCAGCATGTATCTTCTGTGGCAATGCAAAAGATGTTTCAGTGTACAAAGGCAAAAACATCTGTCCTGACTGCATGAGAGAGCTTAAGAAATAATATTTCTTTGAATAATAGGGGTTTGTAGATAACAAACTCCTTTTATTTTGCCTTTTACAACAATTGGTTGTATACCTCTCTTTTACTTATTCCCCTATCCTCCGCAACTTTCTTCATGGCATCCTTTTTATCAAATCCCTGGTTGACATATAGCTTCATATGCTCTTGAAGATTAATACTGTTCCAATCTTTTTTACGGTTTTCAATTACCTCCTCCTCATTAACACCTTCAACCATCAGAACAAACTCACCTTTTGGAGATTCAAGGTCATATTTATCTATTGCGCTGATAAGGTCACTCCTGATAAATTCCTCGAACCTTTTAGTAAGCTCTCGCGCTAAAACTATTTTCCTGTTACCAAATATATCGAGTAAGTCCTTAAGAGTATGTGTCAGCTTATGAGGCGCTTCGTAAAAAACCATTGTCCTGGCCTCGTTCTTAAGGGAAGCAAGCCTCTCTTTCCTGGCTCTTTTGTTCATCGGCAAAAATCCTTCAAAAGCAAAACGACCCGCCGGAAGACCTGATGCCACCAAACCTGTAACAGCAGCAACCGGACCCGGTATCATTGTAACCTGAATATCGTTTTCAATGCACAGCCTGACCAGATCTTCGCCAGGATCAGAAATTCCGGGAGTTCCTGCATCTGACACCAGTGCTATATTTTTTCCCTCTAATAGCTGATTGATAAGATAATTTCCCTTTTCCTTTTTGTTGTGTTCATAGTAACTTACCAGACTCTTTTTTATTTCAAAATGGTTTAAGAGCTTGATTGTCTGTCTGGTATCCTCTGCTGCAATAAAATCAACTTCCTTGAGTGTTTTTATTGCCCTCAAGGTTATATCTTCAAGGTTTCCAATGGGAGTTGCAACCAGATAAAGCATTCCTCTACTATTCAATAGAAGTAACCTCCCTGCAATATATTTCATTAATCTCTTTTGAGTAATTTCCGTTTTCATCATATACATAAAGCGGATCCATCATTTTTAATTGAGGGCGTCCCTGCCGGGAGCCTTTTATCAAAATGAGGTTTGGCTTTTTGTACGGTGAAGGATGTACAAATTTTATGTACTTAGGCTCAATTTTATAGTTCCTCATCAACCATATTATGTCTGCAAGTCTGTCCGGCCTGTGTACCATTGCTAACTGGCCACCCGGTACCAAAAGCTTTGACGCCGATTTTATAACATCTTCCAAGGTACATAGTACTTCGTGCCTTGCTATCGTTTTTGTGTCTCTGCTGTTTAAAATACCTCCACCCTTATTCATGTATGGAGGATTTGATACGACAACCTCAAAGCTTGATGCTCCAAAAAGCGACACACTATTCTTAATGTCCCCATGCACTATTTTTACTCTGTCTTCAAGGCCATTGAGCTTAACACTTCTATCTGCCATTTCTGCAATGTCTTCCTGAATCTCAAGCCCAACAATTGATTTTGCCGCACTCTTCCCCGCAAGAAGTATGGAAATAATACCCGTCCCTGTACCCAGATCAATAACGGAATTTCCCTTTTTGACATCTGCGAAATTTGCCAGCAACACCGCATCAAGACCAAAACGGAAGGCCTTGTCTTTTTGTATTATTTTCAAACCTTTATATTGAAGATCATCAATTTTTTCATTTTCCATTAATTCAATGTTCAAAGCAAAATCATCCACCCAAAATATTAATTATAAACTATGCGCAGCAAAAAAGGAGCCAGTTTGAGACCAACCCTCACCAGACTCCCAATTTACGGATATTATTTCTGCACTGGAGCATCTACAGGACAAACATTTGCACAAGCTCCGCATTCTATGCAAGCACTTTCATCAATTATATAACTACTATCACCTGCTGAAATGCAGGAAACAGGACACTCAGGCTCACAAGCGCCACAACTTATACATGCATCAGTTATAAAATATGCCATGTCAGGTACACCTCCTAATCATTATTAGCTTTATAAATGTAGACAAAACCACACTTTATTTTATCATCAATTTTCAATAAATGAAACTACTTTCTAAAATTAATTTCTGTAACGGGTCACTAATCTTCAAGCTGCTTCAACTCTTCAATGCTTATTCCCGGTTCTATGTCGTCAGTATTTACTGCATTTTTAATTATTTTTACCTCACTTGCATTGTATATCTTTAAATCAGTCTCGTTTCCTTTATCAAGCTTTACTTTTACCAATTCCTTAAGGAGGCTTATTCCCATTACCACACCTTGACCTTCAGGCGTTTCCACAATAGCTCCTTCTCTAGGAACCCTAGTTATTATTTCCTCATAAGCATCCTGCTCATACTTCAGACAACACATAAGCCTGCCACATGCACCGGATATTTTCGTAGGATTTAACGACAATCCCTGCTCCTTTGCCATCTTTATAGAAACGGGCTGAAAATCTCCCAAAAATGCATTGCAGCATAAAACCCTTCCGCATACTCCGAGGCCACCCATCATCTTAGCTTCGTCTCTGACCCCAATCTGTCTGAGCTCAATCCTGGTTCTGAATACTGATGCAAGGTCCTTTACCAATTCTCTGAAGTCTACCCTTCCGTCCGCAGTAAAGTAAAACAGAACCTTATTATTGTCAAATGTATATTCAACATCTATTAACTTCATTTCAAGCTTGTGAACGCTTATTTTCTGAAGGCATATATCAAAAGCTTCTTTTTCTCTTTTTGAGTTCTCCTCGTAATGATTTTTATCATCTTCATCAGCTACTCTTATAACTTTTTTTAGTGGTGCAACTATCTGGTCATCCGGCACTTCCGTATTTGGAACTACAACCAGTCCAAACTCCACACCCCTTGCTGTTTCGACAATAACATTCTCGTTTAACTGTATTTCCAAATCACCGGGATCAAAATAATATATCTTCCCAGCTCTCTTAAATCTTACCCCAACCACCTTTACCATTATATCTATTCCTCCTGAAGTTTCATCAGCATAACCTCTATAACAAGTTGATAATTGGCGTTCTGTTTTATATTTCTACGCGTATTTTCAATCGATGCTATATTTTCAATCAGCTTGCTTATCGCAAATCTATCCACATTCTTTAATATAATATCCTTTTTATCCGAATTAATCAATATATTTTCATTTCCAGACTTCTTAGCAATTAGTAAATCCCTGTAGAACAATAACATTATATCCAATATTGTATCAATATTATCTTTATTTTCTTCAAAAAAATCATAAATATTAAAAACCTCTATAAGTTTTGAATCTTTCAATTTCATTATTACTTCAATGGCTTTATCTCTGTTTGCACGGAAATCCTCAGATTCTATAAGTTTTAATGCCTTTCCCGGAACACCATCGGCATAGGAAACAATAAAATCAATACTTCCGGACTGGATAGCACTACTTTTCAAAATGCAGGCTCTTATTTCATCATCAGTATTCTTTCGGAAGTTGTATATAATACTCCTCGATCTTATGGTCTCTAGTAAACTGTTGCTGTTTGAAGCAGTTAAAATTATAACCGCATATCCCGGAGGTTCTTCCAATGTTTTAAGAAGGCAGTTCTGTGCCTGAACCGTCATTTTGTCTGCATCAATTATTAAATATACTTTTTTCCCCGAGTACAAGGGCCTTACAGATATGTCCTGCTGCATCCTTCTTACTTCGTCAACGCTGATACTAGCCCCTTCGGCCTCCATTACAAAAAAATCCGGATTGTTGCCGCTGTTAAAAAGGTGGCAGGGCTGGCACTGTTCACACCGGTCTTCGGAATTGCGCGCACTGCAAAGCAGAGAAGCTGCAAAAATCCGTGCCACGGTCCTTTTTCCAATCCCCTCAGGTCCCGAAAAAATATATGCATGTCTTGTAGAATCATCTTTTAAAACAGCTTTCAAGCTGTTTACAACTTCACTTTGTCCTATAATATCGCTAAAATTCACATTACACCCCGTATACATTTCTTCTTTAAAAGTTTGTTTTTACAAACCTTTCAGAAGATATTGTTCATCTGTTTGCCGCGGCCGAACCCTCTATTTTGTTTGCAGCTTCCGCTGCGGTATGTCTCAAATATTATAGAGAAATGTCCAGAATCAGCCCTCGTATGTCCTCTATTCTCTGTAATATCTTTATGTTATCCTTTTCTGCACTTAATACGTCCTTTGTAAGGTCTTCAAGCTCAGAATTTATTTTTTTTACTGTAGCATATACCCTATGCCTTCCTCTTCTATCTATCAAGCTTTCCTTGGAAAATTTCTGAGAATTATTCAGTGTTTCATCAAGAAATTCCGATATAAGCTTCTTGTAAATCTTCAGTTCCCTGACGTCTACTTTTTTCCCAAGCTTTTCTCCCTGCTCGGAAATCTGGCTTACCAGATATTTTATACGCTCCTCAACGTTGTGCTCCTCCACCCGCTTTAGCTTATTTTCAAAAGCATTGCCATTAATATCTGCAACTTTCTTCTGTTCAGCTCCGGAAACATCAGCTATATTGGTCGGACTGTTCATACCTTCTCTGATCTTCACAAACATCACTCCGTTTTGTTCAAGTTTTGACAAAGGAATAACGAAAAATCAACTTTTTATTTTCATATCACGAGAATGTCATTAAACAACTTTATTAATATTTTGAGCGGGAACTTAATTTTAACCTTACAAATTTATTCAAGCATCCTATCTATATGTGCTCTGACATCTAAAAATATTTCTTCTACGCTTTTGTTGCTTTCAATAGTTTTAATTCTGTCAGAATACAATTCTGCCAACTTCCTGTATCCATTATAAACCCTTTTATGAAATTCCATTGCTTCCTGCTCTATCCTATCGACACCGGTAGATTGAATCCTCCTTTTTAGAGCAACCTCCGGGTCAATATCAAAAAACAAAGTCAGATGAGGCATAATTCCATTTAGTGCAATCCTGTTTACTCGTTCGATTAATTCAATATCTATATTCCTGCCAAATCCCTGATACACATAGCTTGAATCAATAAACCTGTCACATATTACCACCTTACCATCTTCAAGTGACGGTTTAATAAGCTCGCCAACAAGTTGGGCACGTGCTGATGCGTAGAGCATCATTTCAGTTATATGAGACATGTCTGAGTTTTCAGTATCAAGTATTATTGATCGTATTTTCTCTCCTATACTTGTCCCACCGGGTTCCCTTGTAACTACTACCTCAAAGCCTTTATCCTTCAGATAGCTCTCCATCAATTTGATTTGTGTTGTTTTGCCTGACCCGTCTGTCCCTTCTGTTGTGATAAATAGTCCAGTTTTCATTAGAGCCCTCCAAATGTACCTGCGTTACACGACATTATACCATACCCCAGCGAAAGCTACAATCCACGTGTAAGTTCGGGTGCATTTAATAAATGTTAAGAAAAATATTCCAGCACTTCTATTTTCAAACTTTCGGATACCCCATTTACAGTTCCTCCCGCCTCGATAACACTCAACAGGTATTGAATAGCTTCGGCAGTGACAACTTCACCAGGGCATACAACGGGAACGCCCGGAGGATACGGTGTTATTATCCCTCTGGACACCATACCTTCTGACTTCGCCAGTTCCTGGTTTTTGTATTCTAGCTGCATTACTTTGTCCAGCCCAACAACTTGTGGAGGTAACTTGATATCTCTTATATTTATATCGGGTAATCTTTTAGAATCCTTAATTCGCTTGTCTATTTCACTTAATGCCTGATAAAGGCTTTCAAATTCATTCATTCTATCGGCTATTGTAGAAATACAGACTATGTTATTAATATCTGCCATTTCAACCTGAATATTAAACCGATTCCTAAGTATGCCATCTATTTCAAAACCTGTCTTCCCGGTATTTCTCACATTAACCACAACCCTGGTTTTATCCGTTTGTGCAGGCTCCGTATAATGCCTTGACAATATTTTATATCCTGTATCATCTGTCATCATTTCCTCAAAACAGCGTATATTTTCCAGCAGATTATCTATCAATTCACTCCCATGCTCCTCCATAATTGCCCTGGATATATCTAAAAAAGACATTATTAAATAAGAGGGGCTGGAAGTCTGAATAATACGCAGAATAAACTTGAGTTTTTCAACATCTACCCTATGTCCCTTAACATGAATATATGCTCCCTGTGTCAATGCCGGAAGAGTTTTATGGGCACTCTGAATACACACATCTGCACTTACATCCATTGCACAGCAAGGTAGCTTTGATGAAAACTTCAAGTGAGCTCCATGAGCCTCGTCTACTATTAAAATTTTGTTGTAGGAGTGAACCAGATCGGATATTTCACCAATATCCGAACATATGCCATAATAGTTTGGGCGCGTGACAAAAACTCCAACTGCGTCAGGATTATTTTTTATCGCCTGTTCCACCGTTGAAGGTAGTATAAATGAAGGTACACCAAATAAATTATCATATTCCGGTTTTATGTAAATTGGCGTGACTCCTGCAAGCATCATTCCGCCAATAACCGACTTATGACAATCCCTGGATACTATCAATCGGTCCCCCGGCTTGCACAAACTCATAATGGCTGCATGCACGCCGCAAGTTGACCCATTCACCAAAAAAGAAGTGTAATCAGCTCCAAAAGCTTTTGCAGCAAGTTCTTGCGCTTCTTTTATAACTCCATTTGGAAAATGAAGATTATCAAGCCCCGGTATTTCAGTCATATCGAGCAGATGTAAGTCATTTAGAAATCTGTAAGGTATACCTTTTCCAAGCTTATGCCCAGGCATATGAAATGGAATCGGACTTGATTCTGCATATTTCTTTAATGCGTTAAATATTGGAGAATTAATTCTATTAATGGTTTCTCCCCCTAGTTAAGGTACAAAGGAATGTTTTATTTTTCTACCAACCATACTGAAGTTATCCTATGCGCAGGAAACATTTCCTGTACGATTTGCTTTGCCTCTTTAATGTTTGCCGCACTAACTTCATTAATTTCCTTTGTGTCAAACTTTGAACAGTTTTTCTTCTCTGTATGCCAGACTCTGTAAACTTTTTTTCTTTCTTTTTCTTGCATTGTACTACCTCTTACTTAATTACTTTAATGTAATTATATCACTAGACATGATAATTAAAAAGTCCTATTATAAAATCTTTATTTGTGCAACACAGGACCTATATGCATAGTTAGTAATGCTCATTGTAAGGTTTTGGTCTACCGTAATATAATTGTTATGTAAACTATTTTTCAGGAGGCTAATTTATGTATTCTAAAAAATTACATCCAGTAAATTTATGCTTATTCCTTGTATTTACTTTACTCTTTAGTTCAATTAATGTATTTGCAGATCCTAAAAACAAAAAGACAAACACCCCTCCCTCAACCAGCATTAAGGTTCAGCTATACAATTTCAGCACATCTGCGTCAGAAAACACTATATATCCTGAGTTCAGGATATATAATAACGGTTCCTCAACCATAAGCCTCTCCTCAATCAAAGTGAGGTATTACTACACAATTGACGGTGAAAAGGTTCAAACCTATCGATGTGACTGGTCAAATAAAGGCAGCGCAAACGTCATAGGTACTATTAATAAAATGACCGCAGCTTCGACCAACGCAGACCATTATGTTGAAATTGGTTTTAAAAACAATGCAGGTTCATTAGCATCAGGCACATATGTAGAAGTTCAATCTAGAATTTATAAGTCTGATTGGAGCTTCTATACCCAAACAAATGATTACTCCTTTAACAACAGTTCAACAACTTATACCGACTGGTCCAAAACCACGGGCTACATAAACGGTACACTGGTCTGGGGTAATGAACCTGTAATTGTTACTTCTATTCCGACTAACACACCAACACCTGTTGCTACATCGGTTCAGTCCGTTGCTCCTGTTCCTACCCCGACAACTACTCCGACACTCACTACCACGCCAGTTCCAACCCCTACATCCACTCCAACACCTACTGCCACACCAGTTACAACCCCTACACCTACTCCAGCACCCACAAGGGCAGCAAAAAGTGTTCTTGGATATACAACCTATTACTATGCAGGTGATAAATCTTCATATAATTCAATGGTCAATAATAAGGATTCAATTACAGAAATATCAACAGCAACACATATAACTGACGGGTACGGAAATATTACAGGCATACTTCCGTCCGAACAAATAAGTTATGCGAACTCTATCGGCATAAATCCTACTCTCCTGGTAGGAAACAATTTTAGCGGCGAGGTAGCCAAAACCCTTCTTGAAAGCTCAGCAAACAGAAGTAAATTCATAACCAACCTTATAAATATACTGAAAGCTAATAACTATAAAGGTGTTAATATAGACCTTGAAGGTATCTATAGCACAAACAGAAATAATTATACAACTTTCCTAAGTGAGATTTATTCAGTATTAAAGCCTCAAGGTTATACAGTCTCTGTGGCTGTACCCGCAAAAACAACCGATAATCCGAATTATACCTGGAATTATGCCTATGATTATGCCGGCATTTCAAATTACGCCGACTATATTGTCCTGATGACTTATGACGAGCACTATCCGGGAGGAACACCAGGGCCTGTTGCTTCCATCGGTTGGGTTACAAATGTTATAAAGTATGCTACAACAGTCATACCTAAAGAAAAGATTTATTTAGGCCTTGCTGCATACGGTTATGACTGGTCAATCAATGGTACAAAAGCCTACTCGATAAACGGCTGTTACAACCTTGCTGCAAATAATGGTGCTGCAATTCTTTGGGATAATACCTCAAAATGTCCATACTTTACATACAATGATACCAATGGTGTCTATCACACTGTATGGTTTGAAAACTCCATGAGCATTGAGCCCAAACTGGATCTTGTAAATCAGTACAACCTGGCCGGTATCGGTATATGGCGCCTTGGGCTTGAAAATTCAGATTATTGGAGCATAATTAATGCAAAAATAAGATAAGTGCAAAAACGTCTGCAAAAAAAACAAACTTTTTATAGAAATTATATAGACAAAAGGGATTACCAATCGTCTTAACCTTCGATTGGTAATCCCTCATAAATCTTATTTGTCACTTAGTGCTTTTGAACATCCTATGATTTTTGTTGATCAGCACTAGTTTGCAGGAATTGTCAGTACACCCTTCTCCTTTAGATCATCAATACCATGTGCCTTACACATGCCTTTTGAAAGTGTATAGAGAGTATCATTTATATAGAGTATCCTCTCAACAAACTTATCATCGCTATAATAATAATTCCCGGCCTTCAGGTATTCCTCTTCTGAAATATGTGTAATCCTTCCCTTGAGTGTAAAACCTTTTTTAAGATCAATATTGTAAACATATGCACCCTGGAACGCAAACTCTCCGTATTCGGGAACTCCCCATCTATTTTCATCCGATTGGTCTTTATCTTTTATCTCTGCTACTGTTACAGGAAATGCCAGCAAGTTTTTCTCTTTTGAGAAAAGCAAAGCCTTGTGGTTACGCAGCAGTTCCGAGTCGGTTCCCCTGTCTCCTATAACCTCTGAAAACTTCTGTACAGGGTTGCTCACATCTGAGACATCAAACAGTGCGATCTTCATTCCCATGTAAAAACCACCACCGGACATCTCTATCGTGTCTTTTCCAAACCCTATAATATGGTTTTCATCATACGGATGCAAATAATCACTGTAACCTGGGATTTTCAAAGCTCCAAGTATTTCAGGTTTGGTTGGATCTTTCAAGTCTATTACAAACAGAGGATCCACAGTCTTAAAGGTAACTATATACCCACGATCGCCCATAAATCTTACCGAGTATATTCTTTCACCCGGTGCGATGCCTTCAAGCTTTCCGCATACATTCATTGTATCATCCAGAATATATAAATTGTTACCGGAAGCATTCACTCCCGTACCCCATACCTCACCGGTAGTTGTTGCTATACGGAAATATCCTTTGCTTTCATCCATTGAAAACTGGTTCAGAATCAACCCCGGTACTGAACCCTTACTAAGATAAGTTATTTTGCTGCCATCAAGTGAGAATTTATATACATTGGTTTCTCTTCTATCCACATAAACAGGGGCAATAGTAGGCTTTACTGAATCGGAGCTTACAGCATTATCCTCTAACTCTATTACATCATAATTGTAATTTGATACGGCTACAAAAAGGTTTTCATTTGAAACATATATGTTTTCTCCGGCACCTAGGTATGTCTGTATATTTGCTTTTTCATTCTTATTTATGTCAAATGCGGAAACAATCATGTAGTTTGACTCAACTGAATCAGGGAAATACCTTATTTGAGGGCACTCAATTTTTACATAATCTTCACTGACGATGCTGTCTCTGTAGCTGGGTGTTTGATTCTCCACATCAGTACCAGTCGCATAGTAGAAATTCTGGAACTTGTTTGATACCATATAAAGTACCGACCCTATCATTCTTGAAGAAACATAGTTCCCTTCTATCTCAACTTCCCTTATTTTTTTAATATTTGTCTTATCGCTGATGTCACATACAATAGCCTTTACGCTATTCTTTTGATTATAGTAAGGTGGTCGGATGTACATCTTTTCATCTGCTGCCTTTTGGTAGGGCTCTGTCACATCACTATTTTCATAATAACTCCCTATTGAGACAAGCAAATCCCCGGATAAATATATCTCCTGAGGGGTAAAGTTGTCATCTGTAAAATCCAGAATACTCATTATATCCATCTTATCGGCAGGATAAGCTTTAGCCACAACAATTCGGTCATTGTTGACCTGATATATATATTGCCCGTCAGTTTTTACAACATCCGCCTCATCTACCCCCTGCACCTGTAAATTTGTACCCGAATAATCGGATTCTTTTGCGCCTGCACTGTCACTACTGCTTTCGCTTTTGCTTAAGGTAGGCACATTTACAGCATCATCTACACTCTGTGCTTCTGCAGCCTCAAATACTATACTCCCGCGGTATAAATCGTCATACCTTGAATTCGATTTTTCCATCAACTTTGCCAGAGCTTCGGCAGAACCCACAACGGGTAAGTTGTTAACCTTTGAAATAACTTCATCAATCATGGATTTTTCACTTGTGGCGTCAAAAACAGCTTCATCATCACTTATTACAATAAGCCCCCTGTCATAAAATACCTTTTTGCCTACAGCTTCAGAAATACTTCTTAGCGGAAGGAACGTCCTGCCCTCCTTGATTTCCGGTGCTACATCCAGCGAAATTTTTTCTTTGCCCACCTGCAAGGTTTTATTACCAATAACCAATTTCAGCACTTTGCCATCTATAGTAATCGTCACCGTGGAGGATGAAGCATCCCAACCCACATCAGCCCCCATGCTCTCAGAAATAAATCTAACAGGTACAAGAGTTCTCGAATCCTTCACATAGGGTTTCACATCCGAATTTGAGGAATCCACCTGGGTTTCTTTATTATTAACCATCGCCTGAGAACTTCCTATGTACAGGACAACAGCATTTTTCAGTCTTTCCTCCATACTTTTTTGATTTTTTGAATTACTGACTTCTCCGGCTATAGATGCCTGCATCGGTATAATCAGTATTGTAAAGAGAGTTAAAACGCTCAGCAGCTTTATAAATCTAACCATACTTATTAATCCCCTTCCTTCCGGTTATTTATTTTGTTTGACGATTATAAGATAAAAAAGTTCCACCAAAAAAAAGAGTATATAACCTAATAGGCATTTACTCTTTTTCCTTAGCAATTCTTGCTTTAATTATTGCTTGTTTCTCTCATAAATTATTCTCAATCCGTCAAGAGAGAGCAAGCCATTAATTTCATCTATTGTCTCAGACTCGCTGGCAATTAGCCTTGCAAGTCCACCCGTTGCAATAACTTTTATATTGTCTTCCTTCATTTCCTTTTTCATTCTTCTTACAATATAATCAACCTTACCTACATAACCGAATACAATTCCCGATTGCATGCTTGAAACCGTATTTCTGCCAATTACAGTATCGGGCTTGATAAGTTCTATACGAGGAAGCTTTGCGGCTTTCTGAAACAGTGCTTCTGCCGAAATTTTTATCCCCGGACATATCACTCCACCCAAGTATTCGCCATTTGCGGTCACTGCACAAAATGTAGTAGCTGTTCCGAAATCTACAATTATAAAAGGGCCTTTGTATAACTCCAGAGCGGCAACGGCATTTACAATACGATCTGCCCCTACTTCCCTTGGATTTTCGTATTTAATATTAATGCCGGTTTTTATACCCGGTCCCACTACTATAGGATCCAATTTGAAGTACTTCTTTATGGCATGTTCAAGCGAATACATAATAGGCGGCACAACCGACGCAATCACTACAGCTTCAACTTTACCTACATCAATTTTTTCATGGTTAAAAATATTCATAATGAACATTCCAAACTCATCCGAGGTTTTGTCCCTATCTGTAGCCATTCGCCAATGATTGAGCAGCTTCTTTCCTTTATATACTCCGAAAACTATATTGGTATTTCCAACATCTATTACAACAATCATATAGTGTCTTTCCTCCGCTTATCTATACCCCAAGTCTCAAACTCCTGATTTCCTTGAGTTCCAGTTCTATTTCCTTTTCAATTCTTAAAATATCGGTTTTAATATCGTCGATGGTTTCTTCCGCCTTCATTCTGCCGGCATTTCTTTGTGCATAGTTGTTATTGTAGCTGTGTCTTGATGACCCATTATCCTTGTTGGAATAGGAACCCCTTTGGTGATTATTGTCCTTCTGGTGACTATTTTCTCTCTGCGAGTTATTAAAATTTCCCGTATTGCCTGAATTATGATTGTTATTGGCAGCATTTGGATTATTGTTGTTATTGTTGTTATTGTTGTTATTGTTGTTATTACTGTTATTGCTGTTATTGAAACTATTGGATCTGTTTGGATATTTGCCACGATTATTTTCTCTATTGGCAGATTGTTCCTGTTCCCCTGGTTTCCTTTTCTGGTAATCTCTTCTTCTGTTATTGTTGTATGTGCTATTATTACTGCTTGTATTATTGCCTGTGTTTCCGCTGTTAGCATTGTTTGCATTGTTACTGCTGTTGTTAATAGTGTTAACATTACTGTTGTTAACCACTGCTGATTCCCCCTCCTGGATATTTACTAAATTATAATCTATAATAAATTCATTTACGAACTATAGATAACGAATTTTGAAGTTAACTCTATATAGCACCTGAACGTTATCTAATTTAGATGAAAAATATCCTTTAAATTTAGTTTTGGAATCTTTCATCTATAGTATTCAATGAAATTAACTTACATCATCATATTCCCAATAACTCTTTGGCATTCAGACCTAAGATAGCTTCCTCAACGTGGGGCTCAAACGAAAATTTCCGGATTTTTTCTACTTCCTCACTTTGATCGCCCCATGGAGAGTCAGTGGCAAAAAGAATCTTTCTATATCCATGCTTACTTATAATTCTCCTTGCCTGCTTGGCATCCATAAAGCTGAGGCCGTATGAAGTATCTAAATAAATATCGGTACCTGAAAGATATTCTTCCACTCCATCCCAATAGGAAAAACCTCCCATATGCGCTGCCACAATCTTTAAACCTGAAAAAGCATCTACTACTCTTCTCAATCTATCCGGTGTCGCATGACAAGGCGCAGGAAGCCCAATATCCAACCCTGCATGGAACAGTACTATCAACCCCAGTTCACCTGCAAATTCATATATGGGGTACATTTTTTCATCGTCAACGAAAAATTGCTGATAATCAGGATGAAGCTTAATTCCTTTTATACCCATTTCCTTTAGTCTTAAAAGCTCATCCTTCCAATTTTCATTTTCAGGATGGATGCTTCCAAAAGCTATTATACTGTCATCCTGTATGCTTGACGACCATATATTTATTTTTTCTGTTTGTGAAGGTTTTGTTGCTATGGAAAGGACAACCGACTTGTCAATACCAGCCTTTTTCATAGACTCTTTTATGCTACTGACTGTGCCATCCAACCTTGCAGTAATATTCGCACACTTTTCCAACTTAGGCACTGCTTTAGCAGCAAGCTCGTCGGTAAAACAGTGTACGTGAAAATCTATAATCATGCTCATTCTCTCTTTCATTCAGATAAATATTATTCCCAGGTACAATCTACTCTTATACATACCCTAAAAGGCCTCTTACAGAAACTTCACCGGATAAGACCTCTCTCACCGTTCCGTCTCCACTTCTTACTATTAGCTTACCGTCTTTGGTAATTCCCTCTGCAATACCGGTACATTGCTTATCTTTGTAAGTCATACTGACTTCTTTTCCTAAAGTAAGCGAATATTTCTCCCACTCCGAAATTATTTCCTCATATGCACCACAAATAACTTTATCATAAATTTCTTCAAATTTTAATAGGATAACTCTAATTAATTCACTTCTTTTCAACGGTTTTTGTAAACCCAAAGACTGCTCAATGCTTATTCTTAAGGAAGTTGCCTTATCTCTTATCTCCTCAGGAAAGTCATTTGGCTGCTGGTTAACATTTAAACCAATGCCCAGAACCAGAAAATTAATCCTGTCTATTTCCATATTCATCTCAACCAATATTCCGCACACTTTCTTACCATTTATTATTATATCGTTTGGCCACTTAATTCCGGTCTCAATATCAGCGACCTCCTTGAGTGCCTTTACAACAGCAACAGAAGCTGCCAGAGTAATAGTCTGAATCTCTTCAAAAGGAATGTCCGGACGCAATATCAACGACATCCACACTCCCTTTTTGTCATGCGAATCCCAGTTTCTCCCAAGTCTTCCTCGTCCAGAAGTCTGGTAGTCAGCTGTTACTAAGGTTCCCTCTTCGGAGCCTTCAAGAGCAATTTTCTTTGCATAATTATTAGTGGAATCAACCTCAGCAAAATGCACAACATTCCGGCCAAACACCTTTGTCCTTAGACCATTACCAATCTCAAAGGAATTAACTACATCAGAATCCGGGCTCAATCTATACCCCTTCTTAGACGAGGACTCAATAATATAGCCATCTTCTTTCAAATCATTGATCGTTTTCCATATTGCAGTGCGTGATACCCCCAAAACAGTACTTAAGGCTTCACCTGAAACATAGTCTGACGGATTCTCTGTCAGTTTTTGTAAAATTTCCTTTTTCACGATAATCCTTTCCTTAGGAACAGCTAAATATGCGCTCCTACTTCGAATAACGAAAAAATCTTATATGCCTGTATTTGTTGATTTGTATTGAACACTTATGTAATTATATTAAGAGTCCACACTAAGTAAATTAAATATATATTTCCATGAAAAAGCTGAATAAATAATGAAAATATTTTTCGCGAAACATATAGCTATCTTCCGGTCCTACTTCAGGGGTTTTCTTATGGTAAAAGCCCTTCCAATCTTTTTGTCTATGAAAGCAACCATGCTATTTCCCTCTTCTTCAACCAATTCAAGTTTACCTTCGTCGGCACTGCCCTTTAAAAAACAATACAGCAACCTGTCATTTAAGTCGTCATATTCCTGCTTGAATTCTTCAATAACGTTATTTATGTATAGTTCTTCCGAACTATTAAACAAAATTGGAGAATCCAGCCTTCTATCGAGCAAACTTATCTGATCCGGGATAACCGTGGTTGTCACCAGACATTCAGGAAGCCTGTACAGTCCAAAAGTATAGTTTTCAATGGGCATAACAGATTCAATATATAAATCCATAATTTCAGGATGCTTTAGCCCCAATTCATATAAATAGCTGTCGGCCACATAGCAATACCTTGGATACAATTCAAGCTTGATACACCTGTAAGCGCTGGACTTATACCTATCCATATCATCTTTAGGGTTTAAAAGTGCAGAAAAACATTTTTTATTTTCCAGCCCTATATGAACCTCTTTTTCATGCCACTCCGACAGTTTCAGTCCGCACTCTATACAATTTTCAACCTTATCCTGAGGTACATAATAGTAAACTTCAACCATAAAGACACCTCCACAATAATACATTAAATCATTTAACGCTTTATATGACAATAGAATTTATTGTAAAGTGTTCACAATTTTTTATACAGCACTACCCCGCTTTTATCAGTACACCTGTCTATGTATTCATGCAAGTTCTTGGACAGTAATTTCCCTTCTACGCATAAATCCATTAATGGAATCAAAACAAACGCCCTTTCAAACATTCTCGGGTGGGGTATTACCAATTCAGGAAGATTAATCTCCATATCATCAAAAACAAGTATGTCAATGTCGATAGTTCTAGGTCCCCAATGGATTTCCCTTGTCCTTTTAAGCTTTTTTTCCACCAGCTGCAATTCTTTCAGCAGCTTAAGCGGAGCTAATGAAGTCTCAACTGCAACGGCCATATTGAGAAATTTACCCTGATCCACATAACCTACAGGATCTGTCTCGTATATATTGGAGGCTCCGGTAATGTTTATATCGATATTATTATCAATTTCTTTAACTGCCTCTATCAGATTGTTTTCTCTGTCACCTAGATTTGAACCTAGGGATAAAAACACTTTATGCACTATCTCTCGACCTCTTTATCTCAACACCAACCCATCCAAAGTCTGCGTCTATAGGTGCCTCCGGTTTTCTCACCTGTACCGTAATTTCCTTAATTTCCCCAAAAGCCGACAAAATTTCCCGGGAAATGTTGTGGGCAAAACTCTCAATAAGTCTGAATTTATTATTTTCATTTACACATCTTATAATATCATAAATTCTGGAATAGTCTACAGTATTTGTGATTTCGTCGGTTTCTCCTGCCTGCTTCAAGTCGACAAAAATTTCAACATCTATATAAAAATGCTGCCCTATTTGCCTCTCTTCCGGGTATACACCATGGTAGCCGTAAAGCTTTATATCTTTTAATATTATCTTATCCACAAGTTTTATCTCCTCAATGTATAAATCATCAGACCCGAACCATCGCATCAGTCATTCTTACAACACGGGCAATCTCCCGGACATCATGCACCCTGACAAAATCAGTTCCATTGGCTATTGCGAGTGTTACAGTTGCTGACGTACCCTCAAGTCGGTCTTCTACAGGAAGGTCTAAAATATTACCAATAAGTGACTTCCTTGATGTGCCTATAAGTACAGGCATATTTAATGATGACAACTCCTTAAGCCTCCTCATCACTTCCAGATTGTGATCAAGGTTTTTACCAAAACCTATGCCGGGATCAACTACCATATTTTCTCTTCTTATACCGGCCTTTTCAGCAATTTCAATACTTCTTCGCAGAAATTTAATTATATCACCCATAAGTTCTTTGTATTCCCTGCTCTCCTGGTTATGCATCATTACAACGCCTGCATTGTATTTCGCAACTACTTCAGCAATTCCAGGATCCTTTTGAAGACCCCATACATCGTTAACAATATGTGCTCCTGCTTCAAGTGCCTTGTCGGCTACAACAGCTTTTGAAGTGTCCACCGATACAGGCACATTTAACTCCTTTGCCAATGCCTCTATTACAGGAACCACCCTGTTTATCTCTTCTATGGCATCAACAGTCTGATGTCCGGGTCTCGTAGACTCTCCGCCAACATCTATAATATCCGCACCGTTTTCTATCATATGCTTTGCCCTCTTAACGGCACTTTCCAAATTGTTGTATTTACCACCATCAGAAAAGGAATCGGGAGTTACATTGAGTATTCCCATTATATACGTTTTCTCACCTATTGGAAGTTTGTGCTTGCCGCATTCAAAATATTCGGGCTTGCCAATATCCAATCCGGTCAACACCCTCTTTATTTCTTCAGCAATTTCCTTAAGACTGCCAGGTTGCATCTCAAGTTTGTAAATAAGTCTTGAGTATTGAGAATATGTCCCCATAATCAATACGTCCGAAGATTGCGCACTGAAGTTGGCTACACCCCTGTTTACAGCTACATCACCGCCCTTGCCCAACATCTCCTGTTTGATAATGTTAGCTGCGAAAGAGCTGACATTTTCAAGCTTCATTGTAATAAATAAAGCCTTCGGTGAAAGCCATGGTATAGATGTTGCATCCACCCCGATCTTGCGAACCTCTTCTTTTGCTGTACTCATATTTTCGATAAATAATAGTCTGGCGTTTATCATAGGTTCATCTCCAATTTATTTAGTAATACTTAAAATCTGATACCTTTTTGCTTCTGTCCTTGATTAATATAAGAAACATATGAAAAATACAATCAATATTTGGGCTATTTTTTATCCTCCAAAATATACAATCTCGCCTTTCACCTTATTTCCCTGTATCCTGAGTATCCCGTAGGAATAATACTCCTGCCATCTTTTATCGGTTGGCGAACCAGGATTAAAAAACAAAACCCCTTCAATTTCCTCGTTATACGGCGTATGGCTGTGTCCAAAAACTACACAGTTAACAGTATCATTCTTAAAAATATTAATGGCATTTTTCAGCGCATTACCACCATAACCAACGTCACCGTGCGTTATACCAATTCTCACATCTCCGACTTCCAGTATTCTTTTTTTGCCAAGTTTATCCTGAATAAAAAAGCCATCGTTATTACCCGCAACAGCATGCACAGGTGCAATCTCTTCAAGCTCGTATATAACATAATCTTTCAGAAAGTCTCCGGCATGAATAATCATATCAACACCTTTAAAGCCTTGTAAAACAATATCAGGTATAACTTTTCCCCTGCTGGGTATATGCGTATCCGAAACTACTCCAATGGTCACCATATTCAATGTGAACCCTCCTGATGAGCAGAAAATCAAATATATTATAATACATTTTATTGCAATTTAGAAGTACTCTTATTTTAATCAATTTGAATCAAACTGCTAAAACAATTAAATTCAGTGTATAAAACCATAGTATATATAATAAAATTAAACGAAATAAAATATTCATTAATAAGGGATAACGAAAAAATAACATCCTATTCTTATATTTTGAAAACATTATCAAATCAAGTTTTTCGTTATCCAGAGTATGAATCTATATTTTAGTCATACCTAAATATGCCGAAAAACATCGAAATATTGTTGTGTATGCTTGTTTAATTGCAATAAAAATTTTATAATTAATGTATTGTTGTGAAGTTGCTATACATAAAACTTTACAAACAAGCAAACTTTTTGAGAAGAATTGTATATTACACACGGGAGGTTATTGTTATGCAGAAAACAAAACTTGGTATTAGTGTCGGTCTTTTAGGTGCAGCTTTGTATTTTATGGGCTTGGTGAATTTCCTAGGTCTGATTCTTTTAGCTGGATATGTTCTTCTATTTGAATCTAATGAGTGGTTGAGAAGAAGTGCTGTAAAAGCAGTTGCAATCGTACTGGGATTTGCACTCATTTCGGTTGCAATAGGCATTAGTAATGACGTTTTTGCTGTCCTTAACGGCTTGCTGTCATGGGTCAGAATTTCATTCAGGATTTCATGGCCACTTCAACTGGATTCAATAGTCCTCAATGTTGTTGATATCCTTGAAAAACTCATATTACTCCTCCTTGGGTTTAAAGCTTTTACTCAGGGTTCAATGAATGTAGGACCTATTGATAATGTAATTGATAAAAATATATAATAATAAATTATTTTTGAGGTGATAATTATGGCTTTCTTTGAAAAATTTGGAGAAAAGATATCAAGTGCCGGTAAGGATGTGGCAAAAAAGACAAAGGAACTTGCAGACGTTACAAAATTGAACATGCAAATAGGAAGTGAAGAAGATAACATTAAAAATAATTACGTTGAAATAGGCAAACTATATTACGGCCTGTTTTCTTCTTCTCCCGACGAAAGACTTGCACCATTATGCAGTTCAATAACCGAATCGTTAAATAAAATCAATACATACAAGGAACAGATTCAGACAATAAAAGGTATAAAAAAATGTCCAAAATGTGGTGCCGAAATAGCAGATTCAGCATTATTCTGCAGCGTTTGCGGTAATAAAACAAGCAGTGAAGAAGAGAAAGAACCAGAAGAGGCTAAAACGGAAACTAAAGAGGAAGCTCCCGTAGTTGAGGAGACCCCTTCATCATGCCCCGCTTGCAATGAACCGATTGACAAAAATGCTGCTTTCTGCTCAAAATGCGGACAAAAAATATAGCAGTTTCGTTAACAGCAATGCCCACAGTCAGTAGACCGTGGGCATTTTAATGTTTCTTAAAGGCTAGTGCCTCATAACAAAATTTATCCCAGAGTGTACGAAGCAAAAGGATAGAATGTGCATTCCCACTTATAGTATTTTGAGGTTCCGGTTGCTCACAAGTCAAGGTCAAAAAGTGTACTTTTTGACCGCGGTGAACATGCTGCTTTAGCAGCAAAGAGCTCATAAATACTGTGGGAAAGTTGAGTAAGCAATGTTAAAAGCACTAGAAAGTTTTGCTGAGAATATCAACCAAATCACTCTCAGCAACTTCTCTCGCATTATAGGAAGTGCTCCTCTGCTTCATAGCCAAAGAAGCATAAAGATGAACCTCATCGCTGCTTAAACTCACGTCCTTCTTAAGCATTTTATCAACTATATCCCCAAACTCGTCAACTGAAGATACCTTAAATAATTTCAGCATTTTGTCCACCTTCTCACTTACCGCATCATAATTGTATTTAAGGTATTCTCTCATAAAAAATCCATTTGCCTTGCCATGGGGTACATCCTTAAAATAAGTCAACGAATATCCCAAACCATGCATGATTGTGGTACCGGTATGGGAAATAACCATACCGCCAAGCATGGACATATACAGGAGTTTCTCTCTTTTATCAAAATCAATATTGTTACTTGTCAAAGCTTCTGTACACTCACCGAATATTTTAATTGCTTCTACAGCCAATAAATCGCTAATCGGTGTACTTCTTTTGCTCAAGTATCCCTCCATGGCATGGGATAAAGCATCAACAGCTGTATTTACTGTAGTTTCAGAGGACATGCTCTCGGTATATGCCGCATCTAAAAACGCAACTTTCGGAAATGTATCGGCATTTCCAAAACTCATCTTTGTCTGCATATCGTCCCTGGTAAGTATTGAGTAAGGGGTCACTTCACTGCCTGTTCCTGATGTTGTAGGAATTGCAACTATGGGAAGCGGTTTGTTTTCAAATACATTTTTATAAAGCTCCAAAGGCTCAATATTATTCACAGCCAGTACGGCTATTGCCTTTGATGCGTCAAGCGGAGATCCTCCCCCAATGCCGATTATAAAGTCGGCATTAAACTCCTTTGCTGCTCTCCCGCCCTCTGCAACATTCTCCAAAGAAGGGTTGTTCTGTACCTTGTCATATATGGAAAATTGTATATTACAATCTCTCAGAATCTCTTCAACATGGTCTAAAGCTCCACTTACTTTAGCGGAGCCTTTGCCCGTGACAATAAGAGCCCTTCTACCGGACTTGTTTAATATATCTTTATTTGCAAACAAGCAGCCTTTGCCAAATAAAACCCTTGTACCTATCTGAAATCCGAATTGCATTAAAATCACCTTCTCTTTTTTGTTAATCAGCGAAAATCATAGGATGTGCATTTTGAACATAATTCATTGCTAGAAATAAATTATGGCCAAACGCACTAGCCAAATCCATTATAATATAATTTTTTTCCTTTTAGAAGGTTTTCTTCTTCAAGAAGGGGGTAATAATAAGGAAAATAGCGTTGCCAGCCCTATGCATTTGTGGTATACTTTTTCCTTGTTAACCAGTACCTCGTAAAAAATTGGTTACAAAAAAACATACGAGGTTCAGAACGGATGTAATGCATTTTTACATTATGAAAACAAGAAATTTGTAATTCTAATAAGTACTAAATGGTAACTGAAAGATAAGAGGATGAAAAATGGATAAATTGGTTTTAGTTACAGGTCATAAAAATCCTGACACAGATTCTATTTGTTCTGTAATTGCATATTCGGAGCTCAAAAAGAAATTAGGTGTAAATGCAAGCCCCAGACGGCTCGGCGATATCAACCGTGAAACAGAATTTGTTTTAAAGCATTTCGAAGTAGAAGTACCTGAATACCTTCCTACTGTTAAAGCTCAGGTATCGGATTTAAATATGGATATGATTATACCCGTTTCTGCAGACATCTCTATAAAAACAGCCTGGAATCTTATGAAAAAAAACAACATAAAAACCATTCCTGTAGTGGACGATTATGAAAGGCTCTTAGGAGTTGTTACCCTATCGGATATAACAAATAAATATATGGATGCACTTGACAACAACACCATTGCATCTACAAAAACTTCTTTACGTAATATTGTAGAAACACTTAATGCAAAACTAATTTGCGGTTCCCAGGAAGTTTTTAACACTTCTGGCAAAGTTGTAGTTGCAGCTACAAACGTAGAAGAACTGGAAAGTTTTATTGAACAAGGTGATATTGTAATTACCGGAAACCAGTCAGATCTTCAGTCAAAGTCCATCGAATGCGGTGCTAATTGTCTGATAATTTCATGCGGGGGCGCTCCGTCTCAGCAGGTGATAGAGGCAGCGTGCGCCAAAAATATGGTTCTGATGACCACCCCAATTGACACCTTTACTACCGCCCGTCTGATAAATCAGAGTATTCCCGTTGGAGCTATTATGTCTGACAAAGATCTCATAAAGTTCAATATCGATGATTTTATAGATGATATCAAGGATACAATGCTCAAAACCAGGTATCGAAGCTATCCCGTTGTGGATGACAGCAACCGGATTAAAGGGTTTATATCCAGATATCACTTGATTTCCCAGAGGAGGAAAAAAGTTATTCTGCTTGACCACAATGAAAAGTCGCAAACAGTAAACGGACTTGAAGAAGCTGAGATTTTGGAAATTATCGACCACCACAGGCTTGGGGATATTCAGACAGCAAATCCTATTTACATTAAAAATGAGCCTGTAGGTAGTACCTCTACTATTGTTGCAAATATGTATTTTGATATGGGTATCCGCCCGTCCAAGAGTATTGCCGGAATCCTTTGTTCGGCTGTACTGTCGGATACAATAAAGTTTCAATCGCCAACAAGTACATATACCGACAGGATAACGGTAGAAAAGCTTGCCGAAATTGCAGGAATCAATGACATTGATGAATATGCAAACCTAATGTTTAAGGAAGGTTCATCTTTGCAAGGGAAAACCCCTAAGGACATTTTCTATCAGGATTTCAAAGATTATACCTTTGGGAAGTACAAAATCGGCATAGGTCAGGTTAACACAATGGATCGCGAAAAAGTAAATGAGGTGAAAGAATCATTGATTGATCTGATGAGGCAGCTTTGCATGGATAATGGGTACAGCCTGCTTATGCTTTTAGTGACAGATATTTTAAACCAGGCTTCAGAGGTGCTGTTTGTCGGGGAACAAAAGGACTTAATTGCAAAAGCCTTTAATGTCAATATTGGTGAAAACAGTGTCTACCTGCCTGGAGTCGTATCGAGAAAGAAACAGGTAATTCCATTTATTTCTGTTGCTGTGGATAAACTATAAATATACTTATATGGACTTAACCGGATTTGCAAATTCGGTTAAGTCCTTTTTTAATGCCTAAGAAAGTGCATTTCTTTCTGGCATAAAAAAAGTCTACCGAAAGGCTGTTCACTGCAGAGGAATACCCTAGCTTTAAATCTGCGAAGCCGACTTTTTTAATATTTATTTTTCCTCTTGACTATATATCGATCATCTATATATAATGTAATATATAGATGATCGATATATAGTTGTTAAGGAGATGGTGCAATGAAAATTGACAAAAGCCTTATGTCCGGTAGTACAACCATGTTGATACTCAAACTGCTTGAAAACAGTGATATGTATGGCTACCAAATGATTGAGGAATTAGAGATACGCTCACAAAACATATTTACCCTCAAGGCCGGGACTCTCTATCCAATACTTCATACTTTGGAACAACAAAATATGATAGAGTCCTATGACACGGAAATTGATAGTGTAAGACCCCGTAAATACTATCGCCTTACAAAAGATGGTAAGAAAATGCTTGACGAGAAGAAGGCTGAGTGGAAAGCATATTCATCTGCTGTAAATCAAATTCTAGGAGGAGCTAACTATGTCAGAGCATAAGAAGGATATACAGGATTTCTTACAAAAAGCCTGCAGTCAGATACGTTATAAAAGTATCCACAGCAGCGTAATTAATGAACTTACTGACCATATTGAGGAGCAGAAAAGTCAATACATTAAGCAGGGTCTTCATGAGGATGAAGCATCTGCAAAGGCTGTAGAACAAATGGGTGATCCTGTTGTTGTGGGCAAACAACTCGACAAAGCCCATAGACCGAGAATTGAAGTATCAATACTGTCATTAGTTGTTGTATTAGTATTAATTGGAGGTGTAGTTCAGTTTCTGATTTCGGGAGTAAGTACAAATATCGATACATTTTCACGCTTTCTTTTCTACGCACCGATCGGTTTGATAGCATTTATCTTTACATACTTTTTTGACTACACCCTTTTGGGGCGTTATCCAAAAACCGTGTACTTTATCCTTTTTGCAGCAACTATTATTTATTTTCCCTTTTCACCTATGTTAAACGGCTCTTATCCCCATGTCTATTACTATGTTTTGCTGTCTATTCCCGTATTTGGAGGAATTGTATACAGCTTCAGAAACAAAGGATATATGGGGATTATTGCTTGCGGTTTATTTTATGCCGGCACTGCATTTATCTGCCTTATAGCTCCCAGAACTACAGCTTTTATTCTGCTTTCTGTGTCCTGCCTGATAATATTGACAATTGCAATTGCTAAAGGGTACTTTGGTATCCGCAAGGAAATTGGTTTTGCGCTTGTATATATTCCGACAATAATTACATTCACTGTGGCAATAATATATTTGTTTATACAATCGCCACAACGTAGAAACAGAATTGCAGTAATGTTAAACCCCGAACTCGATCCAATGGGAAGTGGCTACCAACACTTGCTGGTTAAAAAAATAATTGAAGCTTCTAAACCCTTTGGGGAGGCAGTACTTGGCGGTGAATTTTCAAACAGGCCTGTTAATCTTGTACTTCCCGGTTGGAACACTGGCTTTTCGCTAACATATATAGTCGGCTCACTTGGTTATGTTGCCGGATTAGTTATAGTCGGAATTATTCTCACACTTATTGTCAGGATGTTTATATCAGTAGCCCGGCAGAAAAATTCCTTTGGCTACTTACTTTCATCTTCAGCATGTATAGCCATTACCGGCCAATTCATTCTATATGTTATTGCCAACTTTGGAGTGATCACGGTATTTTCCTCAATAACTCTACCGTTTATTTCTTATGGAGGTAAAGAGTTTATAGTAAACATGATTCTTGCCGGCCTTGTACTATCGGTTTATCGCAGATCAGACATCGTCAACGATAAAATGCAAAGGCCTACTCACACCAGACGCTTATTTACGTTTGAAGACGGAAAACTCATAGTTGATTTAGGCCTAAATCACCGCAAAAAACCAGTAGGTTAAAAGAATTTTTGGCCTTTCTTACAACAATGTGCCGCTGGAGGGGTTGTTAAAAACAATCATTCCGGCGGCACTATATATTTATTGCATTTATTTCGTCACCCCATATTATGGAAATAGAATCACACCTTCCATTGCAGAAGCCCGGTCAATGTGCTATAATTGTGAAGAAATCGGACTATCGGCTTTAATTTTCCAGACTATATATCAGTAGTGCCCTGTAACAGAATAAACTTCTAAAGGCTTCAAAGGTATGGGTAGATGAATTACATTTAACATTATAAAGATTGAGAAAACAGTAATGTTAAAAAGCTGGAATAATACCAGGAAATGTGGGATGCAGCATGGCAAAAAAAATTGGAATAATAGACCTAGGTTCAAATTCTGTCCGCCTGGTTATTTTTGAAATCAAATCAACCGGGGCTTATAAGCTGATTGATGATATAAATGATACCTTAAGACTTAGTGAAAATATGGTAGAAGGCAAATATATCAATGATATTGCCATGCACAAAGCTGTCAAGACAGTCAAGTTGTACAAAAAGCTTTGTAGCGCCTACGGCATATCATCTTCCGGTATTATTGCCGTTGCAACCGAGGCAGTTAGAAAAGCCGAAAACAAAGATCAGTTTCTTTCACTTCTGAGAACGGGCAGCGGTTTAGTATTCAGAATTCTGTCCGGGAAAGAAGAATGTACATATGTATACAATGCAGTAATTAAC
>Ga0116193_1000733_pt1 | contig 29498 bp, 31 predicted proteins | sample AD_UKC115_MetaG_FD_89892 | JGI IMG/M metagenome (GOLD analysis project Ga0116193, IMG submission 89892) | Active sludge microbial communities of municipal wastewater-treating anaerobic digesters from Hong Kong - AD_UKC115_MetaG | ecosystem: Engineered > Bioreactor > Anaerobic > Digestate... | reverse complement strand
TCAAGTATGAACGCGCGGCCAGGCTTTGCCTGCTCGATCGCTTTTTTCAAAATCTCTACCGGCAAACCATGCACCTTCATGTCCATCTGAATTGCCGTGATACCTTCGCTGGTACCAGTGACTTTAAAGTCCATGTCGCCCGCAAAATCTTCGGCATCAGCAATGTCGCTGAGCACATATGGCGTATCGCCGTCCATCATCAGACCCATAGCAATACCACTGACTGGTCGCTTCAACGGCACACCCGCATCCATAAGTGCAAGCACGCTACTACAGGTAGCTGCCATACTGGTGCTACCGTTTTGGCTCATGATTTCGGTCACGCTACGAATCGCATACGGGAACTCTTCTTCGCTTGGCAGCATAGGCAGCACAGCACGCTCTGCCAAGTAGCCATGGCCAATCTCGCGGCGGCCTGGGCTACCAAGGCGGCGAACTTCGCCTACTGTGTAGCCAGGTGCATTGTAGTGATGCATGTAACGGCGCTCGCCGTCGTTGACTTCCATAGTATCGATCATCTGCGCATAGCTCAGAGGTGCAAGTGTGACGATGTTGAGACCCTGTGTGACACCACGGGTAAATATAGATGACCCATGCGTGCGTGGCAGCACACCAACTTCGCTACTGAGTGGGCGAATTTCGTCGAGCTTACGGCCATCCGGGCGAGTGTTGAGCTCTATGATTCCTTTGCGCACGTCTTTATGTAGTGCGCTGGTAAAGGCTTCGTCGTATTCGTCGTGCAGTGCATCGTATTCGTCGGCGTGCTTTTCGCGCATTTCATCGTGGAATGCCCAACGCAGTGTGCTCACCAGCTCGTTGCGCTCTGGGTATGGCTTGTGCAGCGCTTCACCCAGTTTGCCGTCTACCCATGCGTCTACATCTTTTTGAATATCTTCGTTTGGCAAAATCAGTTCATATTCCTGAGCAACTGGTGCTACTTTGGCAGCCAATTCCTTTTGCAGCTTGATGGCTGGTTGGTACTGCTCGTACGCCCATGCCAGTGCGTCTGCTACCAGCTCTTCGCTCACTTCATTGGCGCCAGCTTCTACCATAGTAATGCCGCTTTCGATACCGGCAACCACTAGGTCAAGATCGCTCGCTTCGCGCTCTTCGGGCGAAGCAAATGCCTTAAATTCACCGTTTACATGCGCTATGCGCAGGCCAGCCACTGGGCCGTCAAATGGCGTGCCAGTGAGCATCAATGCCGCGCTGGCAGCGATCATAGCTACGCTGTCTGGGCGGAAGTTTGGATCCATAGAGAGAACGCTCGCAACCACCTGCACTTCTTGGCGATAGCCTTTTGGAAACAACGGGCGAATTGGGCGGTCGATCAAACGACCGATCAAGATCGCTTCGTCGCTTGGGCGGCCTTCGCGTTTGATAAAACGACTGCCGCTAATCTTGCCTGCTGCATAAAACTTTTCTTCATAGTCGATGCTCAGCGGAAAATAGTCCAGCTGCACGGGGCGGCTGCCGACCATTGCAGTACCAAGTACTACTGTATCGCCGTATGTTACCAGCACGCTCGCTGTGGTACGAAAGCCCACGCGGTTGACTTCGAGTGTCAGCTCTTTACCTGCCAGCTGCGTGCTGACACGAATAATATCTTTGCCAAGAGGATTAATAGTACTCATTGGTTCTCCTTATTTTTGGTGCGGAGAGTAACAGGGGTGAAAATTTTGTATTCAAAATCCTCGTCTCTATCACTTTCCGCGGTTACTTACTCTGTAATTATAGCATTGTTTGACAGAATATTGTATTTATGGTAAAATCAAATCATGGACATTGTCTACGCCGTAGACACCACGTACTCCGAGGAGAGCTATGAAAGTCTTGAAAGAGTTCGGCAAAATCGTCATCGCCGCCAACGAGCTCGGCCTACAAACGGGAAACATCTCGCTAATCACGAAGACCTTCTTCGTGGAAGTCCGAAGCGAAGAGTTCGGCAAGTGGATTACTGTCACGGCTCAGAGATCCCGACTTCGCCCACTACGCGGCATCAAAGAGGCTCTCAAGCGCTACGCCGAGGAGGATGCAATCGCATAGGACAGCCACCTGCCCTCATCTCACCCCCAGCCCCATCCCTCGACCGTCGAGCCCCGCTCCGGCCAGGAGTGGGGTTTTCGACGTTTTAAACGACTATTATTTCGATTGCAAGCACTCCAAACTGATTCTGCTCTTCAATCGAATAATGCTGCCCGTAACTGGCTATTGTTTCTTCTACCGAAACAGGGCGTGATGCCACTCGCTCATAGCCTTCTGCCTTCACTAGTGACGCAAAATCAGGATATTCCCGAACTGCTACCACTTTCACTCTTGCAGCATCTGGCTCACCATCCTGAATAGCACCCGACTCATCACGGTAATCTCTGCGGATCTTCACAATGTCACCTGCAGCAAACTGCGCAAACTTACCCTTGTTTAGCCGGCCTTCAATCGTTTTTCTACCAGTAGCGACCGCCTCAAACGGCTCTGTCACGAGCCCAAATTCCCAGACCGCCATACTTATCTGTCCTCGTTTGCGGTTACGCGCTCTGCCAAGGCCCAGAATGTAATCCAAGGTAACGGTATACGAAGCTTATCAAGCGGGTTCTCCTCGCCATCCACAGGAAAAACCATCTTGTCACGTAAATAACGAATGAAATCATCCATTTGATCGCGAGTACCGTCAAATGCTATACCCTGCACCTTTTTGTCATCGTCGCCAGGCTCAGCATCTATCACAATACAGCCAGCAATATCACCAAAATCTTCCATCACAACTTCCGGCACAGCAGCCTTGCTCAAAACATTGACATAAAATATATCGTTATCAAGACTACCTCTTATTCTAAGTACCTGCCATGACTCCGTATCGTCAATATCATATGCGGCATCACTCAAAACCTCGTGCGTCGTAGTTGGGATCCTCCTGCCTCGCTGGTCATACACCATACCATAGGGATTATCATCGGGGTCATCCGTCGTTTCGGTTTCGCTTGCTGTCAGCGTAGCATTCTCGTCATACGGTATAGGCAGCTGAACGCCATCTATGGTCTCGTACAACGGACCATCCGTATATACTTCATCCGGATCGTAGTTATCGGGTTCATCCGGATCGAACGGATTTTCTTCATCATAATAATTGCCCAAAATGTCTTTAGGATCAGGAAAAGGTGGTTCAAAACCTCGTTCAAAACTCATACGTAGAGTATAACAGATATAATCTAGTTCACATCTCGGCGGTTAAACGCCACGAGTGCGACAAGTAGCGCAATGAGTGCAATGCTAGCAAGTACGATGACGTTGTTGCTGTCGATCCCGTTTCGCGCTACGTCGCTGGCCGGGAAGTAGTGAAACAACGACAACCATTCATAATCTTTGAGCCAGTCTACCGACATACCAAATGTCGACACTATAAAGCTGCCCGCTAGCAGCAAAATACCAAACAGCATGGCAAGGCTTCGTTTGCCGGTGGCTATTGCAACTGCAAAAGTCACACTAGCAAGCGCTGCAATGACCAGCCATATCATGACAAACAAATTCACCAGCACGCCAAATTCAATCGACGCATCTACCGTACCTTGCAGTGCAAATATACTCACCGTGGTACCAAGTAGTGTCACAAAAATGATCAGCAGCATAGCAACCCACTTTTGTAGCAACAGTTTAGTGCGGCTTATGGGCAGCGAAAGCAATGTGCGCAGCTGGCCCTTTTCTTCCTCGCCTACGGTAATACCAAGCGCCAAGACTGTCGCCATAATACCCGCCAGCAGCGATATACGAATGTCGAACAATTGCGATGCCAAATACGTGTCGAACCGTGTCAGATCAGCAAGATTCCCCACAAGACCCTTAAATGCAGGTGGCATGGTCTTTACCAGCTGATCAATAGTGCCATCTTGGTGCATAGCAGGGTAAAAAGCCACCATAAGCGCTGCAAGCGCTGCAAACCCTACAAACCAACCGATGATAAACCCGCGTTTGTCGCGCAGTGTCTTTGTAAATACGCTATTCATTGCCTGCCTCCGATTCATACACACTACGAAACTCGTGTTCGAGCGTGCGATCAGTAATCGACACATCGATCACGCCCGTCACGCCACCCAGCCATTTTACAAGTTGCGTCGGCTCGCCAGTAAAGCCAAATTCCGTGCGATGGTAACCACCATGACGCCCCGAAGTTGGTTCGACCACATTGTTTTTAGGCAACGTTACCGCGTGCTTGGTGGTGATTGTCACAATCTTGCCACCACGCTGCGCAAGCTGCTCGGCCGAAAGATCTTCCATAATCTTGCCTTGCTTCATTAGCAGTACGCGCGTACCGACCTCGGCTACTTCTTGCAAATAATGCGACGACATAAATACCGTTGCACCACGTTTTGCCACGTCGCGAATAGTGTCCAAAAATACGTCTTGCATCACCGGGTCAAGCCCGCTCGTTGGTTCGTCGAGCACGATCAGCTTGGGGCTTGTCACAAATGCCGCGACCAGTGCGATCTTTTGCTTGTTGCCACGCGAAAGCGTGCTGATTTTTTTGTCGAGCTGTGGTTTAAAAGCATCCACAAGTTCTTCGTAGCGCTTGTCATGATCACCAGCCGTTTGCGCCATGGTAAATCGTATAAACTGCTCGCCCGTCATGTGGTCTGGCAGCGCCATGTCGCCAGACGCATAGCCTATAGAGCGATGCGACACATGCGCATTCGACGTCCGTACAGGTTTGCCAAATAGTCTTACCGCGCCCTGCGATGGCGATGTAAAACCAAGTAGCATGTTTATAGTTGTGGTCTTGCCTGCGCCGTTTTCGCCAACGAATCCAACGACTTCTCCGGCTTGAACCGTAAGCGCTATGTCACTAGCTGCCGCAAACGATCCAAATTTTTTTGTCACATGATCAAACTCTATGATCACGGTTGTGGTTTTTGTCATGTCATTAGTATAGTACGAATGTTGTATAATGGCAGTATGAAACTATCTCGTCTTATATTCGTCATCGCGGCCATCATCGTAGGTGTTTGGTTGCTCGGTTTACTGTTCAAACTTGCTGCGTGGTTTATTAGTAGCCTGCTCTATATTGCTGCTATCATCGTGATCATAGGCTTGGTACGATTTTGGTGGGAAAACCGCAAAGCGCAGAAAAAAACTTGATAAATAATTAGCGATTGCCGCCAAGTACTTTTGAGATCTCGTCGTCGGTAAGATGAGGAAAATCGTAAGAATAAGCATTAGCTGAAAGCCCTGAGAGTTCCGCTTGCCTTTCATTGCAAAAATATGAGGTTCGATTTTCACGAAAAGGCTTAAGAGCAGAAGAGGTTGCATAGGAATCAACATGAGAGCCGTACCTCTCAATTTTACTAAATGGTACGCGCCCACACTCCATCCACTTTGCATAAAATCTTACCTGTCCTCCAAAGACGGGCGTAAAAATATCAAACAACACAAGTAGTACCAGCCCACACACAACAACAAGCGCTATGTTAAGCTTTTTTCGTGGTTTTACTTGGTTATTCTTTGCTTTTTCTGTTGGCATATACCCATCCTATTACTCCCAATAGTACCACACCCGCTGCACCCAAAATCACGCTGATCAAACTATCCTGTGTAGTGGTTTTAGGCTCCACCTGGGGAATAGCTGCCAGTAGAGGTTTTGTGATGGTAGCGATCTTGGCATCATCATGAGCCGCGCTGGCATAGTCATGCCGTTCAGTCTGTGATGTTGTCCGTACTGCAGTTCCATTTGTTTTACCTCCAACCACCGAGTAAGCGAGTGGTGATTGTCTAGCAGGAGCACATACATCTTCGCCCGTTTCTTCGTCGTACCACGATGTAATGTACTGGCACGGATCCTGATCGTCAGGTATGCCATCGCCATCTGCATCAGTGGCACTTGCCTTTACTTCTACAAATTGGAACAGCTCTATCGGATTTCCTTCCTCGCTTGTACCATCCAGCACCAGCACATGACGACCAATGCCCACGTTGTCGAGCGGAAGCGTCATATCGACCGAGCCATCGGCACCAGTTGTGAACTGTCCAAGACGCGTGGGAGTAGAATGTACAGTTAGAGTGAACTGTGAAAGGGTTTTCAGGAGACCTGGGTCGATCTTGATTGTCATGCCAAGTACTTTGATACTAGAGTCTTTTTCTACCATTGTGGTCTTCTTGGTCTCTTTTGTACTCGTAGAAGGTGTGTAGTTACCAGCGCTTGGCACGGTATCTGCTGGCAATGATATGCCTGCGTCTTCTATGGCTTTTGCCATACGCTTATGGCCTTCGGCGTTTGGATGAAATTGCTCCTCATAGCTAGCATTACCTAACTTGTTGTCAAGCACACCCGTGACATACTTGCCACCCTCGCAAATTCTACCGCCATTGAGTGCACTTTGTATATCGACATAGGTGATGCCGGTATCATGGGCAACCCGCCTTAGCATGCTATTCATATAGCCCACCATCTCGTTAATCATTCCCGATTCACGGCTAGACAACAGGCCACCGTCAACCCTGCAGGAAAGAGCGCCAGACTGTGCGATAAAGCTTGGATAGCCAATCAGAACAATCTTGCTAGTCGGCGATACTGCCTGCATGTTCGTAATAAGCTTTTTGTTGTAGTTATACTGGGTATCAATGGTGTCTAAAAGCATTTGGTGCATATCTGATTCCCAATCCGACTTCGCATAGCCACAATCACTAGCAAAAGGTAACCAGTCTTCCGGATGTAGGTCTGCACAATAGAGGATTATATCCGCAAAGCCAATATCATTACCACCACCGGTAAGTGTAATAAGCTTGGGTTGATATTTCCTTGCAAACTCAAGCTGTGGCACATGACCTGGCATAAAGTTCTTCAGCGCCTTCTGTTGAGTTGCAGTACGATTCTTATCGTACAGTAGCCGCCCTCCCTGACCAGCGTAACTTTGGGTGTTACCATACATATCAGGAGCTACTTGTGCACCCGAACAAGCCACGGAGTGCATGTAATTCTTCGAAACACCCAGAAAGTCGCGTACCAAAAAAGGATAAGATCTTGTACTTACATGACATAGGTTTGGAGGCACGTTAGTCTCTGCCAAATAGTACTTAGACCCGCTCGTAGTCCGCCCCACATCCCCCTCCCCACTCGAATAAGAATCACCCATGGCCAGATACTCAAGCCTATAGCTATCAGGATCAGGCTTCAGTATATGTTTCACTGATTTTTGCTCGCTCTCGCGCCATTCATGAATCACCAGCTCTGCATTGCTTGTAAATTCAGGGCCATACGGCGTACCAAACGACTGGTTCGTCACCGTTTCATTACTAAAATCAATCGAATGGCACATCTTTCGATTCTTCAACGTCACTGTCACATCGCCATCACCACAACCACCAATACCCGTATAAATTCGCTGTTGTGTCGAGGTATTACCAGTGACTGCCACCGAATTGCCATCATTCGACACCGCTAGCAGTACACCTTGGCCATTATTTACATCATTCGTCACAATCTTGACTTTCTGTTTACGCAGATCAATCCACGCCAGCCCCTTGCCCAATGCTTGCGCCACAGCATAATTGCCATTTTTTGATACCGCAATCGAACCCGTTGCAAATGTATGTTGCGCATTGTCGGTGATCAACTGGCGCTGTGACATATCTATCGAATACACTGTATTATATGTCGTTGCTCCAGTCTGGATCTGAGTCGACACGGTCTGCTCATGGAACTGCTCAAGCGAATACAGGGCAAGAATATCCTGACCGCTCTGAACTGCACCAAGTACCATGTCATTCTCTAGAAGCGTCAGATGTGATGGCGAAGGTGTCAAAGTAGCCACCCTATGAAACACATCATCTGTCTCACGCTTGAGCGCGTAGACCGGCCCAGCTCCAGGTGATTGCTCAAACACCGCTAGCTGTGCATGTTCAGAACTCACCACGCAGACATCTCGTTCTCCACGCTGGCCATAGTCCTCCACGGTCGCAACTATCGACTGGCAGTTTGGTTGATACCAGCTCTTCCACGTCACCCCTGGTTCATCGCTCGTCTGCGCAACTGCAGCTGTCACGTCGTCCCAAAACATCGCGTTGTCTGCCGATACGCGTCCCACTGTTGCAAAAATGCCCGCAACAACCACACTCATCACAATGACACAGCCAGCCAGTACGCGGATATTTACTCCGCTCAATTTACCTCTTAAAATCATTCTATTAAAAATATCAGCAAAAATTCATACTTTCAAGCATGGGCGTAATAGTTCTGTATACTAAAATTATGCAAGCTGTACGGTACATATCGACAGTAGATGATGGCTCTATGAAGTCACCCAACCCTGATTTCAAGGTAGCCCTTCCTGCGCGGCGAAAATTCCTTGAAAAAAACAACATCGATATACAAAACACAACGCTTGTGAGGCTCACTTATGAGGGAGGTGATTTTTGTCGTTACCGTACGCTACACAACAGCGATATGGGTGACGGCATGACGAGGCCGACGAGCTATGACAGCGACGCGCTGGTAGTTACCACGCCTGACCATGCGCTCTTTTTGCCCCTAGCCGACTGTATTGGCGCCGTGATTTATGATCCCACGCAAAACATCCTCATGCTCTCGCACCTTGGTCGCCATAATCTCGAGCAGTCTGGTGGCACAAAAAGTATTGAGTATTTGGCTGAAAAGCACGGTTGTAACCCAGTCAATCTGACCGTTTGGTTGTCGCCCGCTGCAGGCAAAAGTAGCTACCCGCTCTACGCGTTCAACAACCGTTCGTTGCACGATGTGGCTACAGAGCAACTGCAAGGAGCGGGCATACCGGCCACAAACATCACAGCTTCGCCTATCGACTCAGCGACTAACCCCAATTATTTTTCGCACAGCCTGTTTCTTGCAGGTAAACGCCCTACCGATGATCGCCACGCAATCGTTGCTGTTATGCGCTAGCGCCACGTTGGCAGCCACATGCGCAGCTGTAAGTCGCTGGGGCTGAGCGGCCAGCCATAGCTTATGGGCAAAAACCACAGAAAACCAAGTAGTACCACCGCTATAATTGCCCACCATGTTTGCACCACTGCTCTGCGGCCGTATTTGCGCCGCTGCCAATCAAACAGGAGCGCAAACATGACGCAGCTCAGCAGTATGGCAAAAATGAATGCAAACAAATAATGGTACAAAAACATCGGGCGATTGATAAACGCGAATGGCAAAAAGTTCACCGCAAAGCCAATGAGCAAAAAAGCCGTAAGCAGCCGCCGCTTGCCGAGTAGTCGCGGGCGCACAAGCCATACCAAAAACGCCACAACCACAAGCACCGTGCTTCCCCACCACACCACTGGATTACCAAGCAAATATATATTGCCCTGTATGCCCTTTACCGTATCGCCCTGCCAGTAGTACACACCGCGTACTTCGAGTGGCCACGTGTACCAGCGCGATGCATACGGGTGCTCTACACCCTGTAGTGAGCTCTGCGATGTATACATTTCTTTGTTTAGTTCAACGAACTTATCCCAAAAAGCCATGCGCTGCTCGGAATTGTAGACTGGGCTTCCTACAAGTAGCGACTGAAACTCTTGGCTCATAAACGCGTCGCCCTCACCGCTCTTTGGCAGCAATGCAAAATGCAGCATAAAACAACTAATGTAGATCGTGGCCATAGTTAGCACCACAATCGCCGCTTCGCCCGCCATGCGCTGCCAGTTCACCCGCTGCTTTATGCCATCGGCGAGCCACGCCAGGGCAATCAGTCCTACCATTGCGAGCCCTGACCATTTTGTACTTACTACCAGGCCAAGCAGTACCGCAAGCACTGCGGTCCACACCCACCGCACAGTACCTTTGCTGCGCCGCAGCGCCAAAAAGCAGCTAAGAGCCGCAAAGCCAAATAGTAGCAGTAAACTATCCATCAAAATAAAGCGCGATTCAACGAGTAATGCATTGTCAAGCAGCACCAATAACCCACCAAGTGTTGCTACACGTCGCCCCAGCCCAAACTGACGTAAAATCACATACACAAGTGGCACTAGCAGTGCCCCTGCAACCGCTGGCAACACACGTAGCGCCACTGCCGCAGAATCACCGTCGATCATCTGTTCGGGTGTAATGTGCAGAAGCTGTGCCAGACCTGCAAATAGCAGCTTTACCAGTGGTGGGTGAATGTCAAAAAAGTAATGACCATCAAGATAGTTTCCCGCAAATGTACGAAAATACACTTCGTCAAACACCACCGCTGGTGGCTGCCACACAAATACAAGGCGCGTTATAAACGCAGCAATAGTCAGCACCCACAATTCGGGGTAACGGAGTAGTCGTTGATACCACTTCATATCACTAGTCTAACAGATATAAAACGCCATACAAAAAGCCCCATCTATACGGGGCTTTTTGTATTGGACAGTGCTACTGCTACTTGCGTAGGCCTAACTGTGTAATCAGTGCCTTGTAGCCTGCAAAATCCTTGCTCTCAAGATAGCCGAGCAATCGCTTGCGGCGACCGACCATCTGGATCAGCCCACGACGAGCCATGTGATCGTGCTTGTGCACTTTCAGGTGCTCGGTAATCTCTTTGATGCGTGCGGTCAAAACCGACACTTGCACCTGAGCACTACCGACGTCCTTTTTGTTCGTCTGCGTTGCTGCGATAGCCTTTGCTTTGTTGTCTGCTGTAATCATCAGTGTTGTATTGTATCAGATAATCGTAGGTGTTGCAAGGGGCTACAGAGCTCTTTTTTGTTTCGCTATTTCGCTAGTCTTTGACAATATTCGGCCTATTTTATTAGCTTCTTTGCGTGAAATATCTCTCCTAACCACGCTTTTGTACTTATCAAAAACTTGATATACCTCTACATCTTCAAGATCGCCAGAAACCCCCGCTTCCATATCGTAAGTTTCATTTCGTCCACTTGTACTAGATACCTTGAGCTGGATTGCTTCAGGATACACATCCCCGTCAAGAACCCTTTCTGGAGTATATGTAAGTGAAGCGCTGGAAATGCCTATATCACCAAGTGCCAACCATTCTGAACCGTGCTCTTCGTCCATATACAACACTCGTCTTTTATCCTTCTCATCGATCAAAGGGGCGGCATTTACATCAATTTTTGCGCCCTGGAGTGTTTGAATCTCATGATCGGGGATAGTATCAAGCATTGTATTCAGCGCCGAATACAGAAAAAGGGCACGTTTTGTCGACTTAGGTGCCTGCGTCTCATTAACATCAACCGTTTCTATAAGTTTAATCTTATGCATGTTTATATAATTATACCAAAAAACTTATGTTTAGTCAACCCTCTGTGATCCCAAAATCGCCTAGCATCTGCGCATCGGCAACATCCCACTCTGCCACCTTAGTGCGGCGCAACTGCGTACAATATGCACCCGCACCAAGAAGCTTCCCTATGTCTTCGGCAAGTGTACGAATGTACGTACCGCTGCTGACATGCGCGCGAATTTTGAGCTCGGGGTAAGTATAGTCAACCAGCTCAAGCGAATAGATTGTCACCGTTCGCTCTGGCACTTCAACATCCTTGCCTGCCCTGGCAAGATCATATGCTCGCCTACCACCAATCTTGATTGCACTGTATATTGGCGGTCGCTGCGTGATCTCACCCACAAATGTTTCGAGTGCCTTTTGCACTTCGTCATGGCCTGGCTGCGCGTCGCTTACATCGGTTATCTCGCCCTCTGGGTCACCTGTTGTGCTCGTCTGTCCCAAGCGCACCGTTGCTTCATACACTTTGTCGAGCTTAGTGTAGCTCATAGCATTTTTTGTTTCTTTACCGATACACAAAATAAGCAGCCCTGTTGCAAACGGATCAAGCGTGCCCGTATGTCCCACCTTCACCTTTTTGCCTGCCTGCTCGCTTAGTACACGCCGCACACGTGCAACCACACCAAAACTAGTCATACCAGCTGGTTTATCGATCAGTAAAATTCCGTCTGTCATCCCAATATTGTATAATAATGTCATGCAGACCCCTATACGCTGCGTCATTCATGGCAGTTTTGGCAAACACTTTGCCGAGATACAGCGCGTACGGGAACTCTTTGAAGCGGCTGGTGTTGAAGTACTTGCACCAAAGGCATCGGAACTCATCCATGTCCGGGACGGCTTTGCCCTATTTGAAGACGAGCAAGATATGGATCCACGGCTTGTCGAGCTACACTATCTTCACAAACTACGCGCACTTGGCGCTAGTGGATTCAGCTATTTTGTTAACCCCGACGGTTATATTGGCAAAAGTACATCGTACGAGCTAGGCATCGCCCAGCTAACAAACGTTCGTTGCTTTTTTAGTGAGGCGCCGACGGACCACCCAGCCTACATTCATCAAAACTCAATATGGAGTGCCGAAAACCTTGCGCATTACCTTGCAACGACCGGAAAGCTACCTCCTATAATGATCCAGCCAAACGAAAGAATCATCCATTCCCTGTGGCAGAAACTTATACTGCCAGGATCAGTCGTCGCCGTTGGTGCAATCATAGAACGGGCCATACACGACAAGCAAGAGATCCTGCTGGTCAAAACTCACAAATGGGGCGGTCGTTATTCGATGGTTGGCGGCAGGGTACGCCGTGGGGAACGCCTGCAAGATGCCCTGCTTCGTGAAGTCAAAGAGGAGACAGGGCTTAAAGGTGTTGTCGGTGAACACTTAGCAACCTTTGATCAGATCAAAGACTCTGGATATTACAAACCTACTCAGCATATATTTGTTGATAACATCGTGCGCACAACTGGCAAAAAAGTCGCCCTCAACGACGAAGCTCAGGACTATCTGTGGGTACCTGCCGATGAAGCACTTACCAGCCTCGATATAGAGCCAAACGCACGGCATACGGTGGAGATGTATGTGAAACGCACGCTTGCGTAATTGTTGGGTTCCTAACAAGACAACAGACTGCCGTCCATCGCTGCAATCAACTGTGTGTTTCGTGCTCTTGTTTAGCAAGCTTTTCGTCAACACTCTTACGGGTTTAATCTATCAAACCTGCTTCAACAAGCCTCGGCCTAACATCCACTCGAAAAATTGATCCAATTTCTATATCGTTTGTACTTGATGTTACCCAACGAACTTCCTCAATTTCACTGCTAGGGACAATCTCTCCTTGCCATCTGTCTACCGTGAAGACGTCCATTTGCAAACTTCTGTCATCCGAACCAGCTGCAACTGCATGAAATATACCAAACTCGCTTAGATGATCTTCAGCTCTTCTGCAAGTTCACGTACAAGTGCCTGCTTGGACGTCTCGTTGTTTTCAAGCTTGCCGCCTGGTGCAACAAAAAAATCCTTACCCGCAGAGCGCGTCAACAAAAGTTGCCTGTTGTGAATGATAACCCCGCCAGCTTTGTGAATAGTTGCATAATCTGCCATTTTATATAGTATATAATACTCATTATGAAACACGGTCACTATGAATTTCCTCCGTCAACTGCCGACGATGGCCACGGACAGTATTTTCTTTTTAACGTTCATCATTTCGATGAGAACGGTAGGCTTGGGATACAGCTAACGCAGGGGCAGATTGAGCAGATACGAAAAAACCGACGCAGGAGGTTGCAAGTGGAGACTCAGCTGCACAGTCCCGAGGCGCAACCATCCGTTTCTCGTCGCGCCGGACACGTCGCCATACGTCAGCTCCCCGCACGTGGCTACAGCGCAATCTAGTTACTTGAAGTCCTCATGTGCCCTAAATCAGGTTCAAAATAACAAGGCTGGTATACTAAACATATGCAAAAACTCCTCTTTGGCATTTTCGCCCACCCAGACGACGAAGCATTTGGCCCCGTTGCGACGCTGCTACAGGAAGTGGCAAATAGCACAGAACTGCACCTGATTGTACTGACCGCTGGTGAAAATGGCACCAACCCCGATAATTTGCCAAACCTTGGCGAAGCGCGCCTGCAGGAATGGCACGCAGCTGGCAAATTGATTGGCGCAAGCAGCATGCATCATTTGGGTTACACAGACGGCACATTGAACAATCTAAATCACCTTGAAATAACCGAAAAAATCATCGCTCTCGTTAAAGAAGCCGCCTCTGGGCGATCAGATATAGAGATAGAATTTATGAGCCTTGATCTCAACGGCCTTACGGGCCATATCGATCATATTGTGGCTGCTCGCAGTGCCTGCTTGGCGTTTTACCGATTGCGTGCTGAGGGGCTTCCCATGAGCCGAATTCGCCTTGCCACTCTATCTCATACCGACGTGCCGCAGGTTAACACCGATTTTGTGTTTATGGAACCAGGCAAAACACACGAGCAGATTGATGAGACAGTTGACGGACGCGAGTTCATAGGCAAAATTCACGAAATCATGCAACAACACCACACGCAGCGTGGCGACTACCAATACAACGTGACGCTTAGGGGCGAACGACTCGGTATCGACTACTTTATCGTTAAAGACTAGGCCTATTGCCCGGGAATCTTAAACTGTCCTGGCTCGGCAGGAGCTGCCTGCTGCGGCGCCGGGGCGCTGTCGCCAAACACATCGCCAGATACTGCACCAGATGGCGTAGCAGTCAGCTGACCAAAGTCAGGGAGCGGCGGTGGCGGAGGCAATGGTGGCAAACTACCATCTGTAGGAAGCGGAGGCAATGGTGGTAGTGGCGGAAGCGTCGGTACTTCTGGCGTTGCTACTGGTTGCTGCACTGGATCTGGCAGGGTGATTGGCTCGAGCGGAGGTACGGCGCCAAGTTGTGCTGCACCTTCGGGAGTACCGCTGGCGCTCTGATCAATTACCGGAGCTGCTGACTGCGCTAAGTCGTTTGCTGGTGGCGTAATGACAAGTGGTGTTTCTGTAGGGGTGGTCACCGATGCTGCAGCAAATGGATCAACCGACAAATCGTCGGCACTTGGCCCTGCATTGATACTATTGATCGGCTGCCCCGTACTAGGTGGCACGTCAGTAAATGACCCGTGGTCGTTAATAATCGGTGGAGCCGATTCAGGAGGAAGCGGTGGTAGCGGCGGTAAAATTGCCTGCTGACCCACTCCAGCCACAGGATCGGCACTGCCTGTAGGCTCAAAGCCTGGCATTGCCGCATCTGTTGGCGTCATCAGCGCAGGATCAGGTACGGGTGGTTCAGGGAGCGGTTCTGGCTGAGGCGTCGTTACCTCTTGCACAGGTGGCTCGGCTGATTCCTGCAGTTCTTTTTCTATGTCACCTAGCGTTGGTGGTGCCGGAGCTGTAACTGCGGCCAGCTCGGCCTCCAATTCTTGCTGTTTGGCTTCAAGCTCTGCGTTGGTAGCGTCTTCCGTTGTCGCTTCACCAGATTGCTCTGTCGCATCATCACTCTTTGTCTTGCGATCAGAACGTGCAATCGACAATTCACTTGCGTCGGTCTTTGTTGCCTCTGTTACGGTGTCAGACGCTGAACTTGCGCCCCCAGACCTCGGTTCAATATCGTGTGCTTCCTCAAGCTTGGCTGCGATAAGTTGCTGATTCGCACCAGCAGCCATCAATTGCGCTGCCATTGTCATGACTCGTGAGGTTGTGCGGTCGTTGCTAAACCTATCGGTTGCCGACACAATACCCGTCAGAAATGCCGTCGAAATCTGCTCATCAAGCAGCGGCTTGTCGCCTTTTAGCCCATCTGCAAGGCTCACTACCATTTCTGACAAGCTGCTCGCTGCGCCGTCGTGCCAGTCAATTGTGCCAAGGCTACTTTTGTCGTTGCCTGCAGTCACCGTGGCCACCGTCGCATCGTGCAATATCTTGCCATGCGCCGCTAGTGCCTTGTCTAGGTGATCTTGATCTTTCACCCCAATCGCGATTACCAATTCTACATTGTAATCACCTTGACTAAATTCTAGATCGTCACGCGAGAGTGTAGTTCTGTAGGGCGTGATGAAAATCTTGACCACATCGCCATCAACTTTGTATCGCAGATGATCGGCCTTTTCTTTGTCGAGCGCAATGATGAAATCGCGCAGGCTATCGGCCGTATTTTCAAACGTTTTATCTGGTTCCAAAAAACTAATAGCGGGCGGTATGGCACCGCTAAACACCGCTGTAGCACGTTTGTCGAGGTTGTTAAGCAAAATAGTCAGCCCCAAAGCAGCCGAAAGTTCATCGACCGAAGGGCTGTCGCTCACTGTCACCAACACATTACTGTTGGCTTTGATGCTGTCGACAATCTGTTGTCTGGTGGTATCCATGGTTTTTTGTTTGTTTTTTACGGTAGTTTGGTGTCACTATACCATGAGCACTATGCAATCGTCAACAAATTAGCACAGCCAGCGAGTAAGTCTTTACTTTTCTCTGTTTTTACTCTATAATCTCACTTTGATTGTAATCAATAAATCTAACGAGGAATCACAATGCCTATAATTAAAAGCGCGATCAAGCGCATGAAACAAACCGTCGTTCGCCGCGATCGCAATGTCGGTATCAAAAAAGATATCAAGACTGCAAACAAAGCTTTTGCTGCAAAGCCAAGCCAAGCGACTCTTAGCAAGGCTCAGAGCGAACTCGACAAGGCTGTTAAAAAGGGTCTGATCAAGAAAAGCACAGCAAGCCGCCGCAAAGCTAACCTAGCAAAAGCTGCCAAAGAAGCAGGCGTAAAGCCAGCTGCAGCTGCTAAGAAGACTGTAGCAAAACCAGCGACAGCCAAAAAACCAGCTGCGAAAAAGACAACCGCAAAAGCAGCTCCAGCTAAAAAAGCTCCGGCAAAGAAGCCAGCGGCAAAAAAAGCGGCAAAATAAATCTTACGTAATCCGTATAAAAACAGCCTCACAACGAGGCTGTTTTTATAAGTGATTGTTCGATCAGTAGCCACGGATCAATAGCAGTCGATTTCATGGCAGTGTCGGCTCTAGCAAAGATCTGTACAATCTTTTTGGTACCCGTGCGGCCAAGTTTTTTGGCATGAGGCGACAACTTTCCCAGTGCATACGGATGCGCACCAATATCCTTGGCCACCTCGCCAGACGGTTTATCGGCCACGGCCAGCACAGCTAACTGAAACGCCTGCCCTGCCAGTAGGCCAAACGTCATGTAAGGGTCTTGGCTGATTTGCAATGTACGGATCATGTCACTGACCCTGTGAGCATCGCCCCGAAGAGCTGCGTCGAGCAAGTTGAACACATTTTCGGTAGGGTTGGGCTCGATAGTTTGTTCAATAATCTCTGGCGTCACATCACCGAGTACTGCAAGTTTTTCGATCGCATGAAATAGCTGCCACTGGTCTAACCCAACACGTGTCACCAGTTGCTGCGCAAGTTTTTTGTCGAGGCTTAGGCCCTGCTGCTTGGCTTCTTCTACTACCCATTTTTCTGCCAGCAATTCGTCACGATCACTCCACAATGCAAATTCCCGTACGTCAGCAAATTTTTTGAGATCTTTGTAGGTTTTGGTGCGTTTGTCGGGTTTTGGTTCTACAAGCACTACGTGTACGTCGTCACTCATGCGCTCTAGCCAGTCAGGTAGCACGTCCCACAGTTGCTTGTTTTCTGCCAGGTTTTTGATAATCACCAATCGTTCGGTTGCAAACAACGTACCGCCCAGCAATAGATCTGGCAGTTGCGCGAGCTCCAAGTCACTACCATCAAACTTTTCGGCAGTACCAGTAAAAGCGCCCACCACGCTATCAAGCGCGCGCGTGAGCTCAAACGAATTCTCTCCCGTTAATACTGTGATCACTGGTATAAGTATACGCTACGCAGGAAGCCGCGAGGTAATATCAACAACCTCGCCACCAACCTTACGTAATGACTGGAATTTCTTCATCTCATCGATGCTCCATAGATAGTCAGAGACAAGCTTGAGCGTGTCATCATCTATGGCACTAAGATCAATCGCATCTAGTTGCTGGGAGGACTCCAGAAGACTCATATAAATCAATTCCATATTTTTATCGAGTACCCTCCAGCGGGTATACTGAGCAGGCCTATCGGCTCGAGGCTCACCTGGACGATATGCGAGAAGCGAATTAAGCGTTGCCTGCAGTGGCAATGCTCCAAAATACTCTTCATAGCGTGCATCGCTTGATTTACGTGTTGTTACGGTAGTTTCTGGCAATTCGGACATATATGAGTTCCTCGGCCTGCGGCTTTGAATTTCACAATGATTGTACCACACCTAGGGCATGGTAAGCCCTCCCGACGAAACACGCGAGCGAAATCCATATAACTCCCCCGTTTACCCTCGGCATTCACATAGTTTTTGTCGGTGCTGCCACCTTTTGCAATTGCAAGATTCATCACGTCACGGAGTTCGTGGTACAGCTTGTTAAATTCGGCGTCGGTAATGGTCGCAACTTTACGCAGTGGATGAATCTTGGCACCCCACAATGATTCGTCGGCATAGATGTTACCCACCCCAGCAACGACGGTTTGGTCGAGTAGCGCGGCTTTGATTGGTGATTTGGCGCGACGTTTAAACCTGGCAGCAAATTGCTCAGGCGTAAAGTCTGCTTCGAGTGGTTCTGGGCCTACCTTTTTCATAAAGTCGATATTTGGCACTTCAATCGTTGGGATCAACTTTACCCAACCAAACTTGCGCTGATCGTTGAAATACAGGTGCGAGCCGTCGGCAAATGTGAATGTCACGCGAGTTGAACGGTCTGGCAATTCTCCGATCAAGCTATCGTTTGGATGCCCAGCGCCAAAAGCAACATCAGACGCACGAAACACCAATTGACCTGTCATCTTTAGGTGGATGACGAGTGTGTAATTGGTGCTCAAATCGATCATCAATACCTTTGCTCTACGACGCACGTCGGTAATAGTACTACCTATCAGAAACCGATCGACATCTGCAGGTGCATTTGGAAAGCTTTTTGGCGTGTCATAAACAACTTTTTTGACCATACGGCCAATGATCAGTTCATGCAGACCGCGGCGAACCGTTTCGACTTCAGGCAGCTCAGGCACGCAGCAACTCCCCTATCTTGGCAATCGTTGTTTCTGTGTCGACAAACTGCACACCGTGCATGCCAAACTGATCGGCCGCCTCGACATACCATGGCTGGTCATCAACAAATATGCACTCTTCGGGCAACACACCTAGCCTATTGGCAATTGCTTGGTACATTGCTACGTCCGGCTTGACGGTACCCACCTGGTACGACAGCACGACTTCATCAAACAACCCAACCTGCTCCGATGTGAAGATATCGTCGAGATGATAGTCGCTGGCATTGCTAAGCATACCTATCTTGTAGTTGGGCTTTAGCTCGCTGCGAATGTAGCGAAACAAAGCGGCGTCAGTAGGGTTATCTTCAATCTCATAGCGAACTTCGGCGGCGCTCATGCCCGCAAGTACACCGATTTGCTGCAAAAAATCACCATACTCAATAAAGCCTGCGTTTGAGCGTTTATTAAGATCCGTTGCTTCATTAAATTTTTCGGGGTTGTCACCAAAATGCTTGCGGCGAAACGGCAGCCATCCATCATGAGTGAGCACACCAAAACAATCAAATATAACTGCTTTTATCACCTTACCAGTATACGCCAACTAGACGTTTAGCTGTGCTGTAAGTTTTGCATAGCTAGGGATCTGCGCACGGAAAAGACTGACGACTTGCGCCAAACTTGCCTTGAGTGATCCAGGCGAACCCTTACACGTTGACGTCCATAGATTCTGCACCGTATTGTCACCCTGCAGCACCTCAAACTGATACACGTTACCAGTGGCACAAATACCACTTGTGTTATCGGCATCGCCAGTAAATGGCGTACCCTCCATCAGATTGGCACGGCTCAGCGCACTCACGAACTGCGTATAGGCCTGAGTGTCATTGCTCAATTGTTCGGTGTTAATCTGCTGCCCTACGTAGCCCACATAGGTAGTCATGGTGCGACTGCTTGGCGTCACAGTAATCGTGTAGCTGTTAAAGTTTTCGCTTGCCACAATTGGCCCGCGCACTGTCATGCGTACGCTGCGATCGGCGGTCGTTTGTGTCAGTGCCGCCTTGCCGTTATTTACTGGCTCGGTCGTTGAGGTTGTCGAACTATCCCCACCAAACATGGCGCGACCAAGTGAAACCATCGCCCAAATCGCAAGCGCGATGACGATGATGACAATAATGATCGGAATCACTCTGGAAAGTCCACTTCGTTCCATGATTCCATTTTATCACTTTTATGCTTTTTTGTCAATATGTCGCTAGTGTTTTGTACTGCCAAAACCACCATCGCCACGCACTGTTTCGTCGAGCTCATCGACAACCTGCCAAGTGGCTGTTTCGTATCTGTTAATGACAAGCTGCGCAATACGCATATCTGGTTCTATCGTGAATGGTTCTTGCCCCAGATTGATCACCAACACGCCAATTTCACCCCTATAATCTGCATCGATCGTGCCGATGCCGTTCACCATTGTGATACCATGCTTGATCGAAAGACCGCTACGTGCCCGCACCTGTGCCTCGTAGCCAACTGGGAGTGCAATGGCAAGGCCCGTAGGGATCATGCGTCGCTCCATAGGCGCAAGTGTCACAGGCCCATCTACACATGCGTGCAGATCCATCCCTGCTGCCTGAGCGGTTTGGTATTCGGGCAAGATCGCGCCCTCTTTGAGCTTCTTAATTGGTACGTTCATCTACCCTCTCCAGAAATATTCTATTTTCAAAGCCGCCGCGGTCTTCTCTTTTTTGAACCCTCACTCCTTCAACCTGCTCCCATGTATACCCATCGGCTTCGATTGCAGCTTTAAAGACCTCCAGCGTATCCGCGTACTCACTCAGATCACCATTCGACTCCATAACTTCACCCGCCTCTTCAACAAGCTTCGCACGTAGTGCATCGCGATACTCATCATCCGAAAGCACATGACTGTACGGCGTTTTTCCTTCAGCCTCTATAATTTCCGGGATCTTATCGCGGACAAGTTTGTTATGCACAACCTCACCCATTACAGCTCCCCCCAATCCTCACCAATACCCACATCAACCTTCAGTTTTATTGGCAACTCCGGGGCAATAGACTCCATAGTTTGCCGCAAAATTTCCGCTATTTTTTCGCCATTTTCTTTCGGGCATTCCACAAGTATACTGTCGTGCACCTGCAAAATCTGTTCACCTAGGCCTTCTAGCTTCTTTTCTACCTGGATCATGGCCAGCTTCATCAGATCAGCTTCTGTTCCCTGGATCGGCATGTTGGCAGCCTGACGCTTGGCGCCTTCACGCACCATAAAATTACTGCTATTCACATCCGGCGTAGGACGACGACGACCATAGTATGTTTCTACATAGCCCTCTGTTTTGGCTTTTTCTAGTGTGGCGTCTATGTATGCACGAATCGGCGCACGCAGTTCGAAGTAATGATCAATAAACTTTTTTGCCTCAACAAAATTCATACCCGTAGCAGCGCTCAGACCATGTGGACTCATGCCATACAGCACACCAAAGTTAATCACTTTTGCGTCGCGGCGCTGGCGTTTTGTCACATCGTCCATGGGTATGCCATATACCTGCGCGGCGGTTTTGGTATGAATGTCGACGTCGCCGTTGAAATCGTTGATGAGTTCTTTGTCATCTGCAAGCACTGCGGCGAGGCGCAGTTCAAACTGACTGTAGTCTGCGCTCACAAATACATTGCCTCTTTCCGGCACAAATGCCCCACGAATCCGACGACCCAAATCGGTGCGCACTGGGATGTTTTGCAGATTTGGATCGGTGCTACTTAGACGGCCCGTGGCAGCGACATCTTGGTTAAATGTTGTGTGTATGCGGTCGTGTTTGTCGGCCACAAGTGGCAGTGTATCGACATACGTATTTTTGAGCTTTGCTAGTTCACGCGTGCGTTCTATTAGTTCAATAATTGGGTTTTGACCACGCAGTTTGTCGAGCTCTTTTTGCCCTGTGCTATAGCCAGTTTTACCTTTTTTGATGCCTGTCGTTGGCAATTGCAGTTTCGTAAACAGTACTTCGCTCAGCTGCGTTGGGCTGGCAATATTAAATTCGTAGCCTACAAGTGTATACATTTCTTGTTCAAGCTTTTTATGCTCATCACCCAGTTCTTTGCTCATGGCAGCCAGTACTGATTTGTCGACTTTAATACCACGATGCTCTACCAGGAACAAGGGGTGTATAAGCGGAAAATCAAACCGCTGAGCAATGTCTGCCACTCGTGGCAATTCCTGCAACGCCTCTATTTGCCAGTCATATACTTGCCACAACGCTTCCATGCGCTCTAACTGCGCTTCAAGTTCACCACCAATCAACGCACCCAGTGATCGATCCCGCCTGAGCGGATCGATCAGAAATGCTGCCTGTCGTATATCGTGAATCTGTGCAAACTGCACATCATCCACACCGAGGGCCGCAAGATCGTGGTAAAGCTGCTTTACATCGTATGCTACAACTGTAGCCAACTCAAATACACGCCATGCACTGGTAGGCACATCACGAACTGGTATGTGGTAGGCTTCTGCCCTACCCGCTGCAAGCCACAGTTCATCGTCTACCAAATCCACGACCACGGGGCCATTTACCAGCAACTGCGCAGGCCATGGTTTTTCCACTATATCTAGCTCTCGTTTCTCTACCGCAAGTGCATGACCAGCATGTTCATCCTGCATGTGTTTTGGCAGGCGTTTTATGAGCGAGTGAAACTCAAGTTTGTTCAATATAGCAGCAACTTTTGGCAGATCGGTGTCGTTGACGTCGGCTACATCCCAGTCCAGTTTGACTGGCGCGTCGGTCCATATACGCCCAACTTCTTTGCTAATGTACGCCAGTTCTTTGCCCGCACGTAGTTTATTTGCTGTCGATGGCTTAATATCATCGAGATGTTCATAGATATTATCGAGCGTGCCGTATTCCTGAAGCAGCTGTACACCTGTTTTTTCACCGATGCCTGGCACTCCTGGCAGATTGTCTGAGCTATCGCCCTTGAGCGATTTGAGGTCCAAAAATTGATGCACATTTATGCCGTATTTTTCCTCAAAATGCGCTACGTCAAATTCCTCGATATTGCTCAAACCGTTTTTCAGTGCATACACTTTGGTGTGCGGTGCAATGAGCTGCAACGCGTCAAGATCGCTCGTTAGCAGGCAAGTCTCTATACCTTTTTCCGCTGCCTCAAGCGCAAACGTACCCAAGATGTCATCTGCCTCATAGTCATCCAGCTCGTAGAGTGGCCAGCCAAAAGCATCGAGCAGTTCATGCAGTATAGGAATCTGCTCGTAAAAATCAGGCGGCGCAGGCTTGCGACCAGCCTTGTACTCTGGGTAGATTTCTTTACGCTTTCGTATGTTGGTTTTTGGCTTGTCCCACGCTACTGCCACATAGTCTGGTTCCAGTTTTTTGATCAGCTCAATGGCGAGCGATGCAAACCCAAACACCCCACCCGTTGGTGTACCATCTTTTGTACTCAGCCCAGGCATAGCATAATACCCGCGGTAAAACACAGATTTCCCGTCGATGACTGCCAAACGTTTCATATGTATTAGTATATCCTAGTCCAAGTAGTCGCGTAGTTGTTTCGAGCGGTTTGGGTGACGCAGCTTCGCCATAGTCTCCCTCTCAATCTGTCGCACGCGCTCACGGCTAAGGCCGTAGACCTTACCAATTTCTTCAAGTGTCATCGGTTGACCATTGTCTAGACCGAATCGCATCCTTACGACCGCAGCCTCCCGATCAGAAAGTGTTGCCAATACACTCCAGATCTCATCTTGCAACCGAGCAAAAACAGCTATGTCCACAGCCGCTGGTTCCTCATCGTTAGCTATAAAATCCCCAAGTGGTGCCTGGTCATCATTACCGACGGGCATATCAAGGCTGATCGTGTCGCGAGCGTGGTTCTTTATCTCTTGAAGCTTTCCTACCCCTAGCGACATTTCATCAGCAAGCTCACTGTCAGTTGGCTCCCGCCCCAGCTTGGCTGTCAATTCACGCTCGATGCGACTCATCTTGTTGACCACCTCTACCAAGTGCACAGGTAGCCGAATGGTTCGCGCCTGGTCGGCCATACCTCGAATGATTGCCTGGCGAATCCACCAGGTGGCATACGTGCTGAATTTAAAGCCCTTTGTGTAATCGAACTTTTCGACCGCACGTATGAGACCAAAATTACCCTCCTGAATAAGATCCAGCAAGGGCATGCCGTGGCCGGTATAGCGTTTGGCAAGTGACACTACAAGCCGTAGGTTCGCTTCAAGCAAATGATTCTTTGCCTGTGCGCCATCAAGTGCAACAGCCGCCAGATCGCGTCGTTTTTCTTCGCTAAATCTCTTTCCTTCCGTAAAATCGCGCTCCCGCTTGCCGCTCACCTCGTCAATAAGCACGCTAGCGTACAAACCCGCCTCAATCCTTTTTGCTAGCTCAACCTCGTCTGCTGCTTTCAAAAGTGCCGTTTTGCCGATCCCCTTAAGATACACTTTCACCGGATCTTGCGCTACTACCTCGGTGCTTTGAGCAGCAAGCCACATCCCCGCTTCGTCATCTTCATCATCTTCATCATTTTCGCCATGTGCAACTACTGGTTCGTCCAACTCACCATCGTCTTGCACATCATCAGCACTTCTGAAAACTTCTGCCGTCACCTTGGCCTCCTTTATGTCCTAGTATACGTCGAGATTCTTAGGCACGGCAAGCATGACCATGACCACTGATTAGTCAATTGACCATAGAGGTGATTCAACGTACTATAAAAGGACGATGTCTGACACTTTCCACCTTGCAATCATACCGGACGGCAATCGACGCTGGGCCAAGCAACACGGACTTATTGGTTATAAAAAGCTCTACGACAAGGGCTTTGAAGGCCTGACTGATATTACCGAAACAGCATTTGAGCTCGGCGTGACACATCTGTCACTTTGGGGCAGCTCGCATTCTAACCTTACCGATCGTTCGGCGGCATTTTTCAAAAGCATTGATCAAGCGTTTCGCGAAAACGTCGAAAAACTGTCCGATAACCCCGCTATTGAAAAATATGATGTACATATAACCATCATCGGCGAATGGCGCGACAGCCTGACACCCAAAACCGTTGCCGTATTTGAAGACGCAATGGCAAGAACAGCTCATAGAAAAGGCCGCGAACTCACTATACTTATCGACTACAGCGGTACTCGCGAACGCACAGCGGCAGTAAGCTCAATCGTTGAGAATCCCGATACATCGACGCCACCCGAACAGCTTTTGCGTAGTCGCAGCTGGACGGGTCATCTACCAAACATTGATCTGATCATCCGTACCGGCGCATGGCAAGACCCACACAATAGCGCAGGATTTATGAGCTTACTTGTCGACGAAGCCCAGCTTTCGTTCCCTGAGTTACTGTGGCCAGACTTCTCACCGTCTCATCTCACGACAATTGTGAATGATTTTCAAAAAAGAGAGCGCCGCCACGGTAAATAGCTGCTACAATAAAGCTAATGTCTGAACGAGATCTCAAAATCATTGCCATTGTTGGCCTGCCTGGTACTGGCAAATCAGCATTAGCTCACTATATGGGCGAGCGTGGAATTCCACGCGTCAGCTTTGGGAGCATCATCAGTAATGCCGTTGCCGAAGCAGGACTCGAATTCAATCTCGAAAACGAACATACCATACGCGAAAAGATGCGCCTTGACCCAGCGGGTGACCTTGCAGCCCAAGAAGTTATCACACAAGTTAACGCACTTATCGAGAGTGGCCAACACAAGATCCTTATTGATGGACTTGGCGGATGGGAAACGTACAAACAATTGCGCCATGAATACCACGGAGACCTGATTGTGGTTGCACTCACTGCTCGGCGTTACATTCGCCACCGACGCCTTGCACAGCGCACAGAATTACCGCTCACGTCCCCAGAGGTAGACGCACGTGACTACGACGAAATCGAAACGCTCAACAAAGGTGGCGTCATAGCGATTGCCGACTATTACCTATTCGACAATGGCAGTCTTGAACAGCTTCACATACAGATCGACGATCTGATGCGTGAGATTGAATTTTAGGCTCTAAAGTTCAAATTCCTTGATCAAATATTCTTTATAGGCTTCGAGTGACGGAAAATCATTTTCTATATGAATATCAGCGATTTCCTTGACCGCTGCCATGTGTAGCGTCCCTGCTGGTGCGTCCTTGGGCGGGTGCATTTCACGGTATTCATCTGCCTGAAAATGCTCGAATGTCTCGTAATGGTTATCTTCACGTCCTGAACGTTTATTGTTCACAACGACTCGCTCATAGCGTAGGCGCTGATCGGCATCTACCCACACCATAACGCCACCCTGCTTGTGTACTACTGCTGATTCACCAGGATGTCGAGCATTTATCAATACCAGACCCTTGTACCCTTTGGCTGCTTTTTCTTTTTTGTAGACCTCTATCGCTTTGGTAAACATAATGCCGTCGTCACCTGATTCATTGCGCCACTGCCTACTGAGCGCACTTTGATTCTCACGCGTTACTTCCTTACCCTGACGTCTCAACTCATCACGCAACAGCTCGCTGACACTATGGAAATGATAACCACAGCGTTCTGCCAATAGTTCGCCTAGTACGTCTTTTCCCGCACCATTCGTCCCTGACATTCCAACGATTTCCGGTAGTTTCATAACTACCCCAAATATTCGTGCAGTTTTTTGGCGTCTTTGTGTTTACGCAGTTTTGCCAATGCCTTAGCCTCAATCTGGCGAATGCGCTCACGAGTCACGGCAAATTCCTGGCCAACTTCTTCAAGTGTGTGGCTTTTACCGTTTTCGAGTCCAAAACGCATCTTGATGATCTTTTGTTCGCGATCGCTCAGCGTTGATAGCACCGACTGCACCTGCTCTTTAAGCAGCTGGTTCGTTGCCGAATCTTCCGGTGTAATCGTGTCTTCGTCTTCAATAAAATCAGCAAGTACCGAATCTTCGTCTTCACCGTCGCGACCCACACCGGCATCAAGGCTGGTGATATCTTGCTTGATCTTTATGACGTATTCAACTTTTTCCGGTTCCATCTCAAGCTCTTTGGCGAGCTCATCTATTGTCGGTTCACGATTCAGTTCTTGGGTCATACGACGCTGCGTACGTAGCAACTTGTTGATTGTCTCAACCATGTGTACAGGTATACGAATAGTACGCGCCTGGTCGGCAATCGCACGCGTAATTGCCTGGCGAATCCACCAGGTAGAGGTACTAAATTTAAAGCCTTTGTCTGGGTCGAACTTTTCTACAGCACGCAGAAGTCCGGTATTACCTTCTTGAATCAAATCCAAAAAGTCGAGTCCACGACCACTGTAGCGTTTGGCAATACTCACGACAAGGCGCATGTTGGCTTCGGCCATTTTGTCTTTTGCCTTTTTATCGCCAGCCACAACTTTTTGGGCAAGCGCCAGTTCTTCTTCGCCGGTCAACAGCGGAATCTTACCAATTTCGCGCAGGTACAAACGTACACTGTCGTCGCTCACATCGTCAAAATACTGGTTATTATTGAGCTCTTCCTCCCCAAGCTCTTCTTCGTCTACCAAGTCATCAATAACTGGTTCTTCAAGATCAGTTATATCAACCGTTACTGTTTCCTCATCGGTATCCTCTACTAGTGGATTGTCTTGTAGCTGTGCATCGTCTTTATCTGGCACTATTTTGCTCCTTTAATCAGTTGGCTCAGCTGCCCCAATAGTTCATCAGCGGTTTTGTCGTCGCCACGAGCCCTTGCAGCTGCCTCCTGCTTCAATAATTCTTCTTTTGTGTCCGTTTTTTGATAGTTTGCTTGCACTGATCGTAGTACTTCAGTTGCTGTTGCTATGCGATGTTCGGCGCTCCAGCTAACAGTATCTACATCAGGATGTAGTAATAACATTGTCACATACTTTTCATACTCTTGCAACTCATGCGGCACCGAGTCAACAGCCGTACCCTTGTGCTTTTGCAAGTACACCATAACCGCCTGGCGCTCACTTCCTCGAAATACTGCGGGGTCCACTGTTTGTAGCAGATCTTGCACATATATATCGCCTAGTGCCACAGCTAGTAATGTATCTTGGTTGCGATCGGGTACAAATGGGGGCCGCTCATCGCTATGTTCAACCTGTTTAATCTGCTTTTTTGGCCCATCATCGGTCGATGGCTGCGCAAGCTTTCGCAGCAACGCCTCGCGAGTCGTATCGGTCATCGTGGCAATTTGAGCAAGGTAATGATCCTGCTCCACGGGGTCTTTAAGCGTACGGATAACCGCAATCGCAGCGGTAGAGAATCCTCTTTTACCCGCAGCAGTCGATAAATCTTCACGCGCAGCAAATTGTTTAATCACCCAATCAACAACAGGCTCGGCCGTGTCAATCGCTTGTTGCCATAGTGCCGGATCTTGCTGAATCAATTCGTCTGGATCTTTTGCTCCGTTTGGCAGCGACACAATGCTTAGCTCTACACCAACTTCCTGCGCAATCGGAATTGCCCGCTCGGTTGCCGCTAGTCCTGCCTTGTCACCGTCAAACGCCAAACGCACATTCGCCGACAGCCTCGCAAGCGCCCGCAAGTGACTGTCCGTCATAGCCGTACCAGCACTCGCAACTACCTGTTTTACATCTGCCTGGTGGCTACTTACTACGTCTAGGTTGCCTTCTACTACCACCGCATAATCACTAGTACGAATCGCCTCCTTTGCCTGTGCCAGGCCAAATACATGACGACTTTTGTCGTACAGTAACGTTTGCGGAGTATTGAGGTATTTTGGCGCCGACGGATCATCGATGATAATCCGCCCAGTAAATCCAATCACCTGCCCCGCCGTGTCCATGAGCGGCACCATCATGCGCCCACGAAACAAATCACCACCAAATCGATTCGCTAAACCTGCGTCCTTGAGTTCGTTTGCAGTAAAATCTTTTTTGCGAAGCAGTGCCGTTAGCCCATCGCCGCTATCGGGTGCATAGCCTATACGAAAATCCTGTACTACTTGTTTGTTCAATTTACGTTTACCAAAAATATATTGCTGCGCATGCGCATTGCTTATCAGATTTTGCTGAAAGTATTTTGCCGCTAGCTCATTGGCTTCGAGTAGCCGTTTTTTGCGCTTTGCGAGTTCCTGCGAGCCACTGTTTTGGTAAAGGCTCAAGTCTACTCCCGCACGCCGTGCCAAAAGCTCCAGTGCCTGGCGAAAATCCAAGCCCTCTACCTCCATCACAAAACTAAATACGTCGCCACCTTTGCCCGAGCTAAAATCATGCCATATGTGCTTGTCTGGACTCACAAAAAAGCTCGGTGTTTTTTCACCGCTAAACGGGCTAAGTCCTTTGAAGTTTCGCCCTGCACGCTTAAGCTGCACATACTCACCCACCACGTCTTCGATGTTCAGCCGTGCTCGAACTTCCTCTTTAGCATCCTGCATACCTGTATTGTATCACTCTTTACCTCTGTAACTACTTATGTTTAAATAGTTACACAATGGATCCCAACCAACAACCAAATCCTGAGCAGCCATCGCCGCAGCCACAGCCTGCCCCTTTGCCACCTCAGCCCGAGCAGCCACAGCCCACTCAGGCCACCTTCCCTCAGGCGCCATCCAACTACCAGGCACCTGCCTCACCGCAACCATACGATGCCAATTATCTCGATAGTATTGCGCCGCCGCCTGCGCGCGCAAAGTTCATCAGTGGTTCTTTTGGCAAGATCTT
>Ga0116193_1000732_pt1 | contig 29507 bp, 24 predicted proteins | sample AD_UKC115_MetaG_FD_89892 | JGI IMG/M metagenome (GOLD analysis project Ga0116193, IMG submission 89892) | Active sludge microbial communities of municipal wastewater-treating anaerobic digesters from Hong Kong - AD_UKC115_MetaG | ecosystem: Engineered > Bioreactor > Anaerobic > Digestate... | reverse complement strand
GTAAAGAAGCTGAAGAGAAGAATGAAGAGTTCTCACCTGATCCGGTCAGTTATGTTCCGGTAAATGACAAGACGCCGCTTTGGACAAAAAAGCCTTCTGAATGTTCCGATGATGAGTACAGACAGTTCTATCACAGCGTATTCAATGACGGTCAGGATCCTCTTTTCTGGATTCACCTCAATATGGATTATCCGTTTACTCTGCAGGGTATCTTATATTTCCCAAAGACTGATAACGTATATCAGAATCTTGACGGCAGAATCAAAATCTATAATCACCAGATTTTCGTCGCTGATAACATTGAAGAGATTATTCCGGAATTTCTGTTCCTTCTGCGCGGCTGCCTTGACTGCTCGGATCTGCCGCTCAATGTATCAAGGTCGGCTCTTCAGCAGGACGAATACGTGAAGAAGCTTTCAAGTCACATTATCAAGAAAGTTTCCGACAAACTGTGCGAGCTGTTCAGGAAGCAGAGAGAAGACTATGAGAAGTACTGGTCTGATATTTCTGTGTTCGTAAAGTACGGAATGCTCAAAGAGGAGAAATTCTATGAGAAGGTTGAAGACGTATGCCTCTATAAGACGGTAGACGGTAAATTCAAGACTTTTGATGAGCTCATTTCCGGGGATCACAAGACGGTAAGATATACTACCGACTGCAAAGCACAGGCCGCCTATATCGACATGTCAAAGTCAGAAGGTTATGATGTTGTTGTGATGGACAGTGAGATTGACAATAATTTCATGTCTTTCCACGAATACAAGAAACCGGACAACCGTTTTGCAAGAGTCGATTCCGAGATAGCAGGTGAAGATTCCGATGAACAGACGCAGGACAAGCTTAAGGATTTCTTCAGAGCGGCATTGTCAAATGAAAAGATGCCTGTTTTCGCTAAAGCGATGGGTAAAGACAAAATGCCGGCACTTATCAGGGAAGCCGAGACAAATCGCAGAATGAAGGATATGCGCGCGCAATATGAGCGTATGATGGCTATGAGCAACATGTCGCCCGAACAGATGGATGAGATGTTCCCTGAGACTGAAGAGCTTGTCGTCAACACTGACAGCCCGCTTATCGTGAAGCTTCAGGCGCTGGAGTCTTTGGGAAGTTCCAAGGAGGCTTGCGACAGACTTGCACAGCATATTTATGATCAGGCGAAGCTTGCTCACGGTTCACTTGACAGTGACGGTCTCGAGCGTTTTCTGAAGTACAATTCCGAGCTGCTGGCAAAGAGCGCAGAAAATCTATAATTATTCCCCGGAGGGATTTATGAACGAACAGAGTGTAAGAAGAGTTTTATCCGAGAAGAAAGATGGCTTTAATATCGAGGCAAAGGGTATATTGCACGACATTAAGTATGATCTTGACGTAAAGACAATTGAGAATGTCAGACTCATCAACCGTTATGACATATCCGGTATAACAGATGAGGAGTATGAGAAAGCAAAGTCCATAGTATTCTCGGAGCCGCCTGTCGACAATGTATATGACGAGACTGTTGACCTTAAGGATTCCTGCTATGTTCTTATTATAGAATCACTTCCGGGACAGTATGACCAGAGGGCAGATTCAGCCGCTCAGTGCGTACAGTTCCTTACTCAGAAGGAACGTCCGCTTGTTCGCTGCGCAAAGATTGTCGCTTTTTACGGTTCTGTTACCGTGAGCGATGAAGAAAAAATCAAGGGCTACCTTATAAACCCGGTTGAATGCAGGCAGGCAAATAATGTCAAACCGGATTCACTGGTTGAGAAGTACGATATTCCGACTACAGTTCCGACTGTCGACGGCTTTACAAAAATGAATGACGGCGAACTCAGTTCTCTGCGTGATAATATGGGTCTTGCCATGAGCTTTGAAGACGTTGTCTTTATTCAGAACTTTTTCGCTGAACAGGGAAGAGATCCTACAGTCACTGAAATCAGAGTACTTGATACATACTGGTCAGACCACTGCCGTCACACAACATTCCTTACACAGCTGACAGATATCGAGTTTGACGGAGACGACGAGCTTACGCAGGAGATCAAGGCAACATATAAGGATTATCTTGAGACAAGACAGTCGGTTTACGGCGAGCGTCTGCCTTCCAAACCCGTGTGCCTTATGGATGTCGGCACTATTGCAGCCAAGAAGCTCAAGAAAGACGGCAAACTGGCGGATCTTGACGAGTCTGAAGAAATCAACGCCTGCTCAATCAAGGTAAGAATCGAGATAGACGGCGAGCCCTGCGACTATATATTTATGTTCAAGAACGAGACACATAATCATCCTACGGAAATTGAACCTTTCGGCGGTGCGGCTACCTGTCTCGGCGGCGCCATAAGAGACCCTTTGTCCGGAAGATCATATGTATATCAGGCGATGCGTGTTACCGGAGCCGGAGATCCTACTGTTCCTGTTTCACTTACTCTGAAAGGCAAGCTTTCACAGAAGAAGATTGTGAGAACCGCATCTGCCGGGTATTCTTCATATGGAAATCAGATTGGGCTTGCAACCGGACAGGTTGATGAAGTTTATCATCCCGGATACATCGCAAAGCGCATGGAAATCGGCGCGGTTGTCGGTGCTGCTCCTGCTGCGAATATTGTAAGAGAACGTCCGTGTGCAGGAGATATAATTGTACTTCTCGGCGGAAGAACCGGCAGAGACGGTATCGGCGGTGCTACCGGTTCATCAAAGGCACACGACACAAAATCGGTAATCACCTGCGGTTCTGAAGTGCAGAAGGGCAATCCTCCAACAGAGCGTAAGCTGCAGAGGCTGTTCAGAAACCCTGATGTCACAAAGCTCATAATCAGATGCAATGACTTCGGTGCCGGCGGTGTTTCTGTCGCTATAGGAGAGCTTGCCGACGGTCTTACGATTGATCTCGATAAGGTACCTAAGAAGTATGAAGGTCTTGACGGAACAGAGATTGCCATATCGGAGTCACAGGAGAGAATGGCTGTCGTCGTCCATCCGAAAGATCTTGACGCATTTATGGCTGCTGCCGACAAGGAGAATCTTGAAGCGTCTGTTGTTGCGACTGTGACTGAAGAGCCTGTCATGAAGCTTGTGTGGAACGGAAATACAATTGTTGACCTTCCCAGATCATTCATAGATACAAACGGCGCGAGTCAGTATGCAAAAGCAAAGATTATCTCAAAGTTCTCGGCGGATTATCTGGATGAGCCTTCAAACGGATCTGCTGACGGCGACTTTGCCGCTTCCCTGACCGGTACTCTGTCTTCTCTCGAGGGTTGCTCACGCAAAGGACTTATACAGCGTTACGACTCAACTATCGGCGCTTCCACAGTAATTATGCCTTATGGCGGCAAATACCAGAATTCTCCGGAAGAGGGCATGGCCGCAAAGCTTCCGGTTGACAGGGGAACAACAAAGAACTGTTCGGTAATGACATATGGTTTTGATCCGTACTTTACCGAGTGGAGTCCTTTTGCCGGAGCATATCACTCTGTTGTGGAGAGCCTTCTCAAACTTCTCGCAATGGGTGTCGATCCGTCTTCCGCAAGGCTGACTTTCCAGGAATATTTCGAGAGAATGGGAGAGGATACGAGCTGGGGCAAGTCATTGTCAGCTCTTCTTGGTGCTTACCGCGCACAGCTTGATTTCGGCACCGCGGCTATCGGCGGCAAGGACTCAATGAGCGGAACCTTCAATGATATTCATGTTCCTCCGACGCTGGTATCTTTCGCTGTCGGCATGACTACATCCGATAAGCTTATCACTTCCACTCTTACCGGAGCCGGACAGAAGCTCTATATGATTACCTGCGCCAGGAACGGCATGGGATACTACAAGAAAGACCATGTTCTGCGCGTATTTAAGGCTGTAAAAGAGCTTGAGACGCGCGGTGAGGTTGCAAATGCCGCTGTCGTAAGGTCTTCCGGTGTAGCTGCCAGAGTGGCCGCAATGTGTTTCGGAAACAATCTTGGTTTTGAATTCTCCGATAAACTTGAGTTCAAAGACCTGTTTACACGCAAAATGGCGACTCTCATTCTTGCTGTTCCCGATGATTCCAACGCTGTCGACAAAGTTCTTATGGCAGGCGGCAGGTTCATTGGTTCTACAACCACTTCCGGTGCCTTTACGTTCCGCGGAGCATCGGTTCCGGTTGAAACCGCTTTGAATTATTATGAGGGAAAGCTCGAAAAGATTTTCCCTACAGTATCTGCTGATGCCGAGATTCCGGTAAGAATCAGTGAATTCAGATCAGGAAAGACATTCAAGGCAGCTCCGGGAATACTTAAGGGAGCAAAGCCGAAGGTTATTATTCCCGTATTCCCAGGCAATAACTGCGAGATTGATTCAGCAAGAGCATTCGAGAGAGCCGGCGCACAGGCAGATGTATTTGTCATCCGTAACAAGAGTCAGCAGGAAATCAATGAGTCATTCAGGGAGCTGTCAGAAAAGATCAGAGAATCCAACATCATTATGATACCAGGAGGATTCTCCGCAGGCGATGAGCCTGAGGGTTCAGGCAAGTTCATCACGGCTTCTTTCAGAAACAGCGGTGTAACAGACAGCGTCAGAGACCTTCTTTTCAACCGTGACGGTCTTGCTATCGGCATCTGCAACGGCTTCCAGGCACTGATTAAGTTAGGGCTCGTACCTTTCGGTGATGTCTGTGATATGACAGCTGATTCACCGACGCTGACATTTAACAATATTGGCCGTCATCAGAACAAGTATGTCGCAACAAAGATAATGACCGATGCAAGCCCGTGGCTGTCAAAGGTAAGAGTCGGAGATGTTTTCGAGATTCCTGTTTCTCACGGTGAGGGACGTTTCGTTGCCCCTGCCTCAGTTATAGAGAAACTCGCGAAGAACGGTCAGATTGCAACGTGTTACGTTGATTATGACGGGAACCCGGCGATCACTACCGATTGCAATCCTAACGGTTCTATGTGTGCTATTGAAGGAATTATTTCACCTGACGGCAGAGTACTCGGCAAGATGGGACACAGCGAGAGATATGACAGCGATCTGTGCAAGAATATCCCGGGTCCGAAGGATCAGAAGATTTTCGAGTCCGGCGTAGAATACTTCCTCTGATATGAATTTCGATACCGCAAATCAGATTCTTAAAGAAAATATGGCTCTGCCCGATGCAAAATTCGGGCAGAACTTTCTTTGTGACGATATCATAACCAACAGAATTGTTGAACTTGCGGGACTTAAGAACGGTGACAATGTGCTTGAAATCGGTCCCGGTATCGGGGCGATAACTCGGCCTATAAGCAATCTTGACGTCAATTTGAAGTGCGTTGAGATCGACAGAAGGCTTGTTGATATTTTGCGCGATTCCGATATCGATGCTGAGATTATTTCGGCGGATTATCTGAAACTCAGAGACTACGGCGCTGAGAAGATTGACGTCGTCGTAAGCAATCTTCCGTACTACATAATGACAGACATAATGAAGAAGATATTCAGTGAATGCACAAACAGCAGGACACTTGTATTTATGGTTGAGCAGGCGGCTTTGGAACGGATACTTGCAATACCTGAGACCAAACAATACGGACCTTTGAGTGTTCTGTGCAGTCTGTATGGAGATGTAAAGAAAGAATTTGTCGTTCCTTTCAGCGCTTTTATCCCGATGCCGCATACGACATCATGCGTAATCAGTCTCAGAAGAACCTCGGGAAGAATTGATTCCGGGTTTGAAGGCTTTGTTGAGAAATGCTTTTCGATGAGGCGCAAGAGACTTATGAAGAACCTTGCGGACTACGACAGAACCGAGGTTTTGGAAGCTTTCTCAAAGCTGGATATTGATATCAATTGCAGGGCAGAAGAGCTTAAACCTGAGCAGTTTCTGAGTTTATATGAGCTTTTGAATAATTTAGTACTAAATGATTAGTTTTTACTGTAATATATTAATATTTAGAGAGGTTTGATTATGAAAAAGTCCAACTCGAGCATTCTGGGAAAATATTCAGACGGCAGTTACCGTAAGAAAAACACAAAGTCTGATCTGCCGCCTATGGTTGAATATAAGCAGCTTTATAAAGGTGAGATTCAGTCAAAAACTGTTACTGAGAAGAAGGTTCAGACTCTCGAAGAACGAATTGCCGCCAGAACCAGACCTGCCGAGGAAGGCGTACAGCCAAAGGAAGTCGAGGCAAGGGTTACCATAGGCGGTGTGTCGTATCTCGTTAAGAGTGACGACGCTACAAGCGAGAGAATTATCAAGGTCGGTGAGCTTGCCGCGGAGATATATGATGAGACCAGAAAGAGCAATCCATATATTGCGACGCTTAAGACCGCAGTGCTGTCACTTTTCGAGTGTTGCGACAGGCTTTTGACACTCAGGTCAGAGAATAATGTACTCAAGACTGAGCTGATGTATTACAAGCAGAAAGATCAGCTCAACAATGAGAGTAAGGAAAGAGACAGCGAGCCCACACCGGTGGAGAAGCTTGCAATAACGGTAAAACACAATGAGAAAAATTGAACTTTTAGCACCAGCCGGCAGTCTTGATATACTTAAGGCTGCTGTTGATTACGGAGCAGACAGCGTCTATGTGGGGCTTTCAAAATTCAACGCGAGAGTAAACGCTGAGAATTTCGATGTCGCTCAGCTGCAACAGGGCCTGAGATATGCTCATGCGAGGTCATCTAAGGTTTTCCTTACGGTTAATACTTTGATGAATGATTCGGAATTTGAAGAATTTCTGCCGCAGATAGTAGCAGCATGCGAATCCGGAGTCGACGGCCTGATTATTCAGGATCTTGCTGTTATGAAGAAGCTGTCTTCCATGTTCCCCGATGTATCAGTTATCGCGAGCACGCAGATGAATATATATTCAGATGATGAGTTCAGAAAATTAAGTGAGTTTGGAGTTAAGCGGGTTGTGCTGCCGAGAGAGCTTACTTCTGATGAGATTGCGAAAAGAGTCAGAATTGCCGCCCGTTATGGAATGGACATCGAAGTCTTTGCTCACGGAGCCGTCTGTGTCTGCGTATCGGGTCTCTGCCTGTTTTCAGCCATGAACAAGGGCGGAACAAGATCCGGCAACAGAGGTACCTGTGCTCAGCCCTGCCGCGAAGAATATAAGCTGTATAATGACGGTTTCAAACTTCGTGAAGGCCATCTTCTTTCACCAAAAGACCGCGATGTTACTGATTATCTGAGCAGACTTATAACGTCAGGCGTAGCATCACTCAAGATAGAAGGCAGAATGAGAGACATTAATTATGTTGCTTCTGCCGTCAAAGCCTACAGAACATTGATTGATGCTTATTATGAGGGCACTCTGGATGAGGCACTGCTCTCTGAAATACATAAGGATCTGCTGGTGAATTTCAACCGCGGAGGTTCATACACCGCACAGTCACTTAGCGGAACAAAGGATGAGAATCTTCTTTCAGGCGAGTATCCCGGTAAATTCGGTTTTAAACTGGGCAAAATCAGCCGCCTTGACGCCAAGAAGGGTACCATTACTTTCAGCTTTGCACCAGATTCAATCCTTCCCGGAAAGGGAGACTATCTTTCAATCAGAAGCGACAGATCTGAAATATGTTCTTTCCCTATAGGCAAGCTTCACGAGATGCCGACGGAACTCAGTGTCAAGGGCCTTCACCCGGAGCAGATAGAGAAACTTAAACCCGGTCTTTATGTTTATCTTATGAATCATACAACAGAACTTACGCGTGATAAACTTCGCAGAACTCCTGTTAATTTCAGTCTCAAAGGCGACAGCGGCAGAATAACCCTGGATGCTATGGTATCTTCAGGTATTAATAAAGGCATTCACTGTGACTGCTCTCTTATAATTCCCGACGATTTCAACGGTTCTGAGATAACCCATGACAGAATTACGCAACAGCTTTCAAAGACGCTTGATACTCCGTTCTTTGCTAAGAACATCTATATTGATGACGATTTCAGCTTCACATGTCCAGTAAGTATGATAAATGAACTGAGACGCGATGTGCTTGCGGATCTCGAAGACGCCGTTGTTGATTCCTATTGTAAATCCGCTTCTCCGGCTGCTGAAATCACTCTGGCCGGAGCAGATGACGGCGAGAAATACGAACTTACTATGTTTACTTATCCTTCGTTAAGATTTTCCAGGGAAATGATAGAGCCGGGCGCAGATATCTATTGCTTCAGCCTCTATGATATGGCTGACAAACGTATCAGAGACTACGTTATCTCATTTGTCACAGAAGCTGACGCAAAACTTGCTGTTATGCTTCCTGATTTCCATCATGACAGACTGTGCAAAGTTATAGATAACGTTTTCAAGACACTTAATGACGGACTCGGTGACCGGTTCTATGCAGTCATAACTTCAAAGCTTCTGTCAGACGACGAGTTCATTTCTGAATATAACGTCAGGAAATTCATCAGCGCCGGAGCAAATATTTACAGCGCAGATTCACTTAAGGAAGCAACGAATTATTGCGATGGCCTTTTTATGTCACACGAGCTCAGCAGGGAAGAGCTCGCTTACTGCGCACGTTCTATCGAAGGTACCGGCAAGACTCTGCTTGTTCAGGGCGAGGGACTGATTCCGTGGATGCAGTCTGATTTCTGCTGCTGCGGACAGAATAAGAAGCATTGCAACGTCTGCGCTCAGACGGCAATTTTCGAGCTCTCCGCAAAGTCTTCCGGCAGTCAGAAATGCCTTGCCGTTCCTCACGCGATCGACTGTTCATGTGTAATTTACGGACCGGCCAAGAACCTGTTCAGCGAGCAGGATCTGGACCTTCTGTCCGGACTCGATGTCAGCACAATTGTAAATCATACTTTTTTCCCGGAGGCAGGCGAGGATGCTGGATTTGAGAATTGAGAAATGCAGAGAATCTGCAATGATTCCAAAATATGCCCATACAGGTGATGCCGGTATGGATCTTTATGCCGCGGAGGATGTGACGGTTTTACCGGGAAAGTCAGCGCTTGTGCCTATAGGCATCAAGATGGCAATACCTTTGGGTTACGAGGTTCAGATTAGACCGAGGTCCGGTGTGTCATATAAGACACTTATCAGACTGCCGAACGCGCCTGGTACAATTGATTGCGGATATCGCGGAGAACTGAATGTGCTTGTTTATAATGCTTCGGACAGGGAAGATGCTACACCGGAGAACCCGTTTACAATGGCAGTTACAGACTGCCCGCACGGGACTTATCTTATCAGACGCGGTGACAGAATAGCACAGATGGTTTTTGCCAAAGTCGAATACTGCAGACCTGTTGTGGTTTCAAGTGTAGAATCTATAGGCGAGGACAGAGGCGGAGGCTTTGGATCAAGCGGGGTATAAAATAAAGTATCACGCAGATTGTCGGCACTGTTACTTACTGTGGCAATTTTGATGCAATTGCCGGTTCGGTTATGCCACCTAATGCAGGTCCAACTGAATTTTTCGGTTCCGCTCATGCTTGGAATCCTGCATTCTGTATTTGCCCTTCGCTATGTAAAGGGACTGCTTCTCGCTGTCGGTATGAGAAGAATGTTTGGTGGAACCGTCGCGGCGGCAATTATAATGCTACTAAAGGAGAGGAACTGGAATATTTCCTTGAGACAAATGGATATGAGGTGCGTTATTTCGGTGTAGACGAATATGTCGGAAAACCGGAGAGCAATTTGGTCAAACACTACTTTGGGAAATGTTATGGTTAATTAACAGGTAGAAAACAGTAATTGTTGGGTGTAAAATGGATTGGTTTTCGTTGACGGGTAAATTGCGGGAGGTTAAGCGCTATGCTTGAGATTTATACATCTGAAGAAGCAAAACGTGTTGGTGCCCGTGTAATATATAAAGTCAGTGAGCAGAAGGAGATTGCAGATGATTGCTGGGTGAATCTATATTCTCCGACTGAAGATGAGATTTCGAGGGTGGAGCGTGAGCTAAATATACCGCAGGAGTTCATCAGGTATCCGTTGGATGAAGAGGAACGTCCTCGTGTTGACTTCGATGAAGCTACCGGATTCACACTTATCATCGTGGATATACCATACTCCAGGAGAGAGAACGAGATAATTAAGTATGAGACATCACCTCTCGGTATTATTCTCGCTGACAAGCATATAGTTACGGTCAGCATTAAGCAGACCACTGTATTTGACCAGTTTATTGATAATCGGATTAAGGACATGATTATCGGGTTCAGAACGAGGTTTACCATTCAGATTCTGTCCGCTGCAGCAAGAGATTATCTGAGGTTGCTCAGATTTATTGACAAGACAATAGACGTTGCCGAGAGCAGTCTTGCGAAGATGGTCAGTAATGAAGATCTTTATAAGATGCTCGAACTCAATAAGTCTCTCGTGTATTTCTCTTCTTCGCTCAAATCCAATGAAGCCGTTCTGGAGAAACTTCTGAGAGGGCGTACCATCAAGCTTTATGATGATGACGAAGATTTCCTGGATGATGTTGTAATTGAGTATCGTCAGGCGCATGAGATGGCAGAGATATATTCCAGCATCGTAAAAGTTACGATTGATGCCTACTCGTCAATCATCAATAACAATATGAACACAATAATGAAGGTGCTGGCAGCTGCTACCATTTGCCTTACTATTCCGGATTTAATCGGATCTTTCTTTGGTCAGAACTGCCCGATGCCCTGGGATACAGGCTTTGCTCAGAATCCCGTGCCTTTTGTAATTCTTCTCATAATCAGCATAACCAGTCTTGTTGTCAGCATAGTTGTGATGAAGAAGAAGAAAATGCTTTGATTATGGTAAAGTGAGAATGAATAACGGTTTTGTAAGCAGTAAAGATTATCACGGGAGACGCAAACCTTCTTTTGTCTTCCGTGCCGCACTGATACTGAGTATTGTGGCTACGGTACTGATAGTGCTGATTGCATTGACGGTTCTGTCTGCCAATCATCTTATGAATATTGCGAAGAATGAGGTAACAAATGTACCGTCAAATATTCTGCCGTCATACAGCACAACGAGTTTTGAATCAGCTGACGGTCAGACTGCATTGCAAGGATGGTTCTTCAAAACTGACAACCCCATTTCCACAATAATCGTTGTTCATGATACCGGTTCGAACAGACTGCCTTTCGGCGTCGAGATGATTGATATGGTCGAAAGCTGGCTTGACAGCGGGTACAATGTTTTTCTTTTTGATCAGAGAAATTCAGGAACATCAGGGGGAGATATCAGTGGTTACGGTTATCTTGAATGGAAAGATGTACTTGGTGCCATATCAATAGTGAAGCAGATTTCTGTAACGACTAATGTTATTCTATATGGTATAGGAACAGGCTGTACAGCGGATATTATTGCATATACCAGCCTGCCGGAGCCTGGTCTCACGGAGAATGAACTTAATAAGTACGATGCCCTGATTAAGAATCTTGAGTTTGACAGATCATATATCGCCGGTATGATTTTCGATTCTCCGGCGAAGAAATCTGATGATTATATAAGACCTGTCGTCGCACAGAACGAGCTTCTTGGAATTATTACCCAATACTTCGTACCATATGCGATGCGCGTATCTGCGGGAAGTGATAATATTAATCTGGCTGCTGAGATAGCCCGGCTTCCTATGCCTGTTCTGGTAATTTATGGAGGCCACGATACTTTTATAGGAGCCGACAGGATTACTCAGATCATTGACGAACGTAACAGACTTAATTCAAGTTTGACTATGTCTACAATGATATCCGGCGCGGGTTATCTTGAAGAATATGAACTTAATAAGAGCGAATACATAACCGCTGTGTCGGACTACCTGAATTCGTTCTTCGCGGTGAATGAATAATGAAAGATGTTTTGATACTTGGTATTGAGAGTTCCTGTGATGAGACCGCCTGCGCGGTTGTACGCAACGGTCGTGATATTCTAAGCGATGTGATTTCATCGCAGGCAGATTTTCACGAGCAGTTTGGCGGTGTTGTACCGGAGATGGCTTCAAGGATGCATGTTGACAGCATATATCCCACGATAAAGAAATCTCTGTCAGACGCCGGAGTTACTTTGGAGGATATTGATGCCGTTTCAGTAACCTACGGTCCCGGACTTGTTGGCGCTTTGCTTGTCGGTGTGTCTGCCGCCAAAGGAATCTGTGAGGTAACAGGTCTTCCTTTGGTCGGGGTTCATCACCTGAAAGGACATATTGCCGCGAACTATCTGTGCTTTCCGGAGCTTGAGCCGCCTTTCCTGTGCCTATGTGTCAGCGGTGGCAATACAATGATAGTTTATGTCAAAGACTATACGGATATGGAAATACTCGGAAGAACAAGAGATGATGCTGCAGGCGAGGCGATAGACAAGATAGCCAGAGTCGTAGGTCTTGGCTATCCGGGAGGTCCGAAGATGGATAAAGCGGGGCAGGGTGGAGATGTTGAGGCATACAGCTTTTCGAAAAGTCATATGACAGACACTCTTGATTTCTCATTTTCCGGGCTTAAGACTTCTGCTCTCAATACAATTAACGGATTAAAGCAGAAAGGAACCGAACTTAACCTGAGAGATTTTGCGGCATCATATCAGCAGTGCATTGCTGACGTGTTGCTGAAGAATACACTTAAGGCTCACGAGATGACGGGGATAAACAAAATATGTCTCGCCGGTGGCGTATCCGCAAATTCATTTCTGAGAAAAACTTTTGATAAGAGCGCCTCAGAGAATGGGCTCAGACTTTATTATCCGAGTCTTAAGCTTTGTACGGATAACGGTGCAATGATTGCATCTGCGGGTTATTTCGAATATATTAGTGGCAGACGTGACGGTTTGGATTTAAATGCAAATCCGTCACTGAGTTTATGAGGTGACAAATGCCTGTAACGCGAGGTATAAAATTAATAGCAGAGAACCGCAAAGCCTTTCACGATTATTTTGTGGAAGAACGCTTTGAATGCGGAATTGTATTGTCGGGAACTGAAGTCAAGAGCCTCAGAGCGGGAAGAGTAAATCTTAAGGATTCATACTGCCAGGTTAAAGACTCTGAGATGTATCTTATCGGCGTTCATATAAGTCCTTATGAACAGGGAAACCGCTATAACCTTGACCCGATGAGAACCCGTAAGCTGCTGATGCATAAGAACGAGATAATCAAGCTCTATTCAAAGACCAAAATCAGCGGTGAGACTCTTGTTCCTACAAAGCTGTATTTCAAGGACGGCAAAGTAAAATGTGAGATTGGCCTGGCCAAAGGTAAGAAAGATTACGATAAACGTGATACAATTGCAAAGAAAGAAGCCCAGAGAGACATTGAACGGGCTATGAAGACAAAAAGCAGGGATTAAATGTATAAGAAGGATACACTCAAACAGAAAGAATACTCGGTCACATATATTATACTGGCCGTTGTCTATTGGTTTCTGTCCTTTTTTATGACATTACTGATATTTGAACTGTCGAGTAAAGACGGCAGCGATTCTCAGGAGATAACAGAAAATATATCCAGTATTTTTAACAGTATCGCAGGCTCAAATTTCTTTGATGCTGTTAACGTAGGAATAATCGGACACATTTTTGAATTTGGAATACTTACCATATTCACGTTTCTGGCACTGGATTCAACAAACAAAATTTCCGATAAAACATCATACCGCGAGAGTCCAATGAAGATTCTTCAATCAGATAATGAAATGAATATAATTCTCACATTGTGGTTTTCAATACTTAATGCCATTTTTGACGAATATCATCAATTATTTATCTCAGGACGCGACGGTTCGATTATTGACGTCGGACTCGACATGATTGGCGTAATCATAGTTTTGCTTATGGTAAGACTGATTTTTACTATTTATCTCAGAGCAAAAGGAAAACAGGAAGTACGATACTCAGTCTGATGAAGCAGCGTGTTTCTGTTATTTAATCCATTAATTGTAACAGGCTCAGTAATGAGAACACCCCGTGGGGTGAAGAATTATTCTCATATTGCAATTCGGTATAATTGTTATTTTGGTGAATTAGGAAGAGCTGCAAACCATACATATCTATGATTTCCTTGTTGATTAATTTTCCATTAACCAGATTTCTGACGAATGAGGTCTCAATGTTGATCCGCCGCCGAAATCATGAATGGTTCCGGTTATCAGTTCATGAGCCTGACCGCATCCTGCGTCAAAGTGAGCTGTGTAATCGCAGTCGTCCATATTGAATGCAACCATAATTCTTTGATTCTCAAATTTTCTTTCGAAAATACATTGTCCGTTTGTCAGAACAACTATCCGAAGACCTCCGTAATTCAACGCACTGTATGCGGATTTAATTCTTGCCAGTGAAGATATATGTTTTGTTAGTTCATTTGTTACAGGTTTGTCGAATGAGACCCGAAGGGCAGGGTCCCCCTCCTCTTTTCGTCCTTTTGCTCCCCATTCGCTTCCGTAATAGACGCACGGGATTCCAGGCATTGTGAAAACAAGTGTATATACAAGCGGGAGGTTGCGTTCGTCGTCTATAATTGATGCTATTCTGGTAACATCATGGTTATCCGCGAATGACAGAAGGTGCGCGCCTCGACAGACTGTCCAGTCTTCAGGTCCGAACAGCCTCATAAGTGAGTTCATTATCTCAAACATGTTATGTGAGTTGAATGATGAATATATGCCCTTATAGCACTGATAATTAGTCAGAGAGTGCAGATGCATCTCGCCAAGCATTCTGCCGTATTCTCCGTGAAGAACCTCTCCAAGGAGAAAGAAATCCTTTTTCCGGCTGTCTGTGAACTCACGAAGTCTTCTCAGGAACTCATGATCAAGACAGTACGCCACATCAAGTCTCAGACCGTCGATATCGAAAAAATCAATCCAGTAGCCGACCTTGTCCAGAATATGGCTGACTACCGCTGGATTTTGAAGATTGAGTTTGACCAGATCATAGTTGCCCTCCCAGCCTTCATACCATAGACCGTCATTGTAATTGGAATTACCGTCGAATGATATGTGGAACCAGTCCTTATACTCAGAGTCCCATTTCTTTTCGAGAACATCCTTAAAAGCCCAGAAACCGCGTCCTACATGGTTGAATACACCGTCTATAACAACTTTGATTCCGTTCCTGTGAAGTTCATCAACGACTGTTCTGAAGTCATCATTTGTCCCCAGTCTCGTGTCGATTAATCCGTAATCTCTTGTGTTGTAGCCATGTGTATCCGATTCAAAGACTGGTGAGAAATAGATGGCTGTAATTCCGAGATCTTTTATGTGTGGTATCCAGTCAATAACCTTAAGAATCCGGTTATCGGGGATACCGTCATTCTCAAACGGCGCACCGCAGAATCCCAACGGATAAATCTGATAGAAAACAGCCTCTTCATACCACATTACATTATTCCTCTTTTCTCTTTATGTATTCCAGCCTTCTACAGTGAATCAGGCCGGTAAGCGACATAATTAGTATAACAAACCATACAAGTACGCCTATTGTTGAATTCATCAGTCTTGCAAAATCTGACAGCGGATTACCGAACTGACGTATGAGGGCCCACTGCAGAATGAGAAGCGAAACAAGTGCGTCAACAATGCCAATCTTACGCAGTGAGATAGTAGTAAGCGATTGTGACTTATTTGCCTTGCCTAAGTTTATCCCGGCAAGTATCACTTTATAAAACACATAAAAAGATACCAGATAAATAAGGTATTGGGGATAATCATGCAGTACCTTGTTGAATATTATAAGATATACTGCTCCGGCCAGTACAAAATCCACAAGAATCAAAGTTCTCGAAAAATGCTTGTAATTGTTTATCTCAGAGAACTTTTCGTTATTTGACAGCCTGCCTCTCCCCGTCCGGTACAGAACGTTAATTCTAAGATAGCTTAAGAGCAGATAGTACGCAGACATAGTTCCAAGCCAGGCTGAATGGCAGACTATCGCAGTCAGTGCCGAGAACAAAGCGTACAAAATATCAAAAGGAATAGACGGCAGCGTCAAAACCAGCGTCTGCCGCCTATAGTCATCACGGATATAATTAATCGCGCGTATAATAATTGACTTTGTCTTACCCATCGAAAATCAGTTTCGCATCGAGTGAATTGGTGCAGGTATTCTTCCTCCGCGGTTAATAAAGTCAGCGCAGGACTGACGGTTAACAGGCATTATCGGAGCAGTTCCCAGAAGCCCGCCGAATTCAACGCTGTCACCTACGCCCTTGCCGGGCACAGGAATCAGCCTTACGGCAGTTGTTTTGTTATTGAATGTACCGAGAGCCATCTCATCAGCAATAATTCCGGAGATTGTCTCAGGAGCTGTATCTCCGGGAATAGCAATCATGTCAAGACCTACGGAACAAACGCAGGTCATTGCTTCAAGCTTCTCAAGCAGCAGTGAACCTGATCTGGCCGCCGCTATCATGCCTTCATCCTCTGATACCGGAATAAACGCACCTGACAGACCTCCAACAAAAGAAGAGGCCATCGTTCCGCCTTTCTTCACGGCATCATTGAGCATGGCAAGTGCTGCTGTTGTACCCCATGTACCGCAGGTCTCGAGTCCAAATTCCTCAAGAAGTCTTGCTACTGAATCACCTACAGCCGGAGTCGGAGCAAGAGACAAATCAATGATCCCGAACGGAACATTTAGTCTCTCTGACGCTTCACGCGCAACAAGCTCTCCGACTCTTGTAATCTTGAATGCAGCTTTCTTTATTGTCTCAGCCACAACGCCCAGATCTTTGCCCTTTACGCCTTCCAGCGCGTGCTTTACAACACCCGGGCCTGATATTCCGACATTAATTACGCACTCAGGCTCACCGGGTCCAAGAAAAGCTCCTGCCATAAACGGATTGTCTTCAGGGGCGTTGGCGAAAACCACCAGTTTTGCGCATCCGATTGCATCTCTGTCAGCAGATGCTTCAGCGGTCTGCTTTATAATATGACCCATATCGCGCACAGCGTCCATATTGATTCCTGACCTTGTTGATGCAAGATTGATGCTTGAACATACAAAATCGGTTTCAGCGAGAGCCTGAGGAATTGAATGAATCAGAATCTCATCAGATTTTGTATATCCTTTCTGTACAAGAGCGGAGAATCCGCCGACAAAATTAACACCACATGCTTTTGCTGCTCTGTCGAGTGTCTTTGCAAACATGACATAATCAGTCGAACCGGATGCCGCAGCTATCATAGAGATAGGTGTTACAGAAATTCTCTTGTGAATAATAGGTACGTTGTATTTCTTGGATATCTCTTCACCGACTTCCACAAGTCTTCCGGCACATCTGCAGATCTTATCGTATATCTTCCTGCAGGCCTCATTTGCATCGCTGTCGCAGCAATCATAAAGGGAAATTCCCATAGTTATTGTTCTTATGTCCAGGTGCTGCCTGCTGAACATATTCATTGTTTCTATAATCTCATACTCGTTAATCATCTGAATTACTCCGCTAATTAAATTCTGTGCATGGCATTGAAAAGACCTGTGTGCTGTATTGTTATCTGTACACCGAGTTTGTTGCCGAGCTCGCGCAGCTTATCAGATATGTCAGACTTCTCAATGACTACTTCCTGCAGATCAACAATCATTACCATCGTGAAAATTTCTGCCAGTATTGTCTGAGATATGTCATTAATATTGATGTTATATTCCGCAAGGAGATTGGAAATCGCCGCAATAATGCCGACTCTGTCATTGCCCAACACCGTTATAACGGCAGTATTCTTATCAGAATTCATAAAATTAAAACCTCCAAATAAATGTTCTAAATGATTATACCTTAAATAAGAGATGAAATAAGTGCATTTGCACAATTAATTCCATCGATAGCGGATGACATTATGCCGCCGGCATAGCCAGCGCCTTCTCCGCACGGGAATAAACCTTTGACATTGAGGCTCTCATATGTTGTGTGGTCACGAAGAATTCGTACTGGAGATGAGCTGCGAGATTCAACGGCGGTAAGGACACTGTCGGGTGAATCAAACCCTTTTATTTTGGATCCCATAATGGCTATACCGTCCTTGATAGTCTCAAGAATCGGCGCAGGAAAAATTCTCGAAAAATCAACAGGCTTGACACCGGGCTTATATGTAGGGTTGATTTTACTGAACTGTTCAGTGCGCTTCTGACCGCAAAGGTCACCATAGCGCGTTACCGGTGCCTTGCCCGTGGCGCCTCCGGCAAGAAATGCGAGATGTTCAAGTTCTTCTTGAAAATTCATGCCGGAAAGGACACCTTCACCGTAATCTCTACTGTCAACAGGCACAAGAAGCGCGCTGTTTGAATTCATTCCGTTTCGAGCACGATAACTCATTCCGTTTGTACAGACTGATTCCTGATCACACTGAGAGGCGATGACCTCTCCACCCGGACACATGCAGAATGTGTAAAGTTTCCGGCCTGTCTTAGTATTGCATGACAGCTTATAATTCGCGGCGGAAAGATCTGCCGTAGTTGCTGTATCAATACCGTATTGAGATATGTCAATCTCAGAGCGCAGATGTTCAATTCTGACTCCGACCGAGAACGGTTTGGATTCAAGCCTGCATCCGCTGTTATAGAGCATTCTGAATGTATCACGGCTGCTGTGCCCTATTGCTAGAATGAGCCTGTTGCAGAGCAAATCGCGTTCTCCATCGGCATTACTGATTCTGGCTGATACCAGGCAGCCGTTCTCATCTGTTTTATACCCCTCGAAAACTGTATTGAACCAGACCTCACCGCCGAGAGATTTAATGTCATTTCGAATTCCGACTACCGCCTGCCTGAGATAATCAGTACCCACATGCGGATGCGTATCATAGAGAATGTCTCCTGGCGCTCCGTGAATTACAAGTATGCGGCTAATAAAATCTTTCAGATCGGAAGTTACACCTGTATACAGCTTTCCGTCCGAGAATGTGCCTGCACCGCCTTCTCCAAACTGAATGTTTGAATTACTCTTAATCTTGGATTTGCCTGACTTGAAAGCTTCCGTGTCTCGGACTCTTTCTTCCATAATTGTCCCGCGTTCGATAATTATCGGCTTAAGTCCATACTTTGCCAGTACAAGTCCTGCAAACAGACCTGCCGGTCCCTCGCCTACGACTACAGGCCTTATGCTCTTCCCCGCTATATTCTTCACCTGTTCTGCATATGGAAAAGCAGACTTGAGTATTCTCTTGTTACGTACTTCATAATCCTCATTATCCAAGAAATCAAAACGGTATATCAATTTAGCGCGGCCATGTCTGGCGTCAACAAATTTCCTGTCTATCAGAAGCCTTGAATAACCGTCTTTACATTCCTGAGCACAGCTTCTAAGTTCTGAATCGGAAGAATTCAAAGCAGCATTCATTATTCTCAATGAATCTGTTACTGATTCTGTTTTCTTCTGCGGTATAAATTCAAGTTCAAACATTATTCAATATATTCCTTGTCGAGACTGCTGCCGATGACCACGACCACTGAAGGTTATATCCACCGCATATTCCGTTTACATTTACAGCTTCACCTATTACATATAACCCACGGTGGCCTGCTATTGCAAGGCTGTCATCAAGAGCGTGAAGCATTACCCCTCCTGAACACACCTGAGCGCTGTCCGGCTGTGCCGTACCATTGACAGGAACGCGAAAAGCTGTAAATGACTTTGCTATCCTCATTATAATACTATTGTCGGTTTCTGATACCGGCGCATTAGGATCTGCACCGGAATATTTTATAAGATAATCCAACAGAACTCTGTTGAGCATTCCGCTGAAGCAATTGCTCAATGTCCGGCCGATAAACTGATTCTTGCGCCGGATTAGCATCTCATAGGTTCTATCCTGATCTTTTCCCATAAAATTCAAAATTGCTTCAGGATGTCTGCCCTTTCTCAGAAGAGATACGGCTCTTCCTGATATATCAAGTACACAAATACCTGATATTCCGGACTCTTTAGTAAAAAGCAATTCTCCTGATGATTGCTGTTCAATTGTGCCGTCACAGAGCAAATCAATATCACAATGTACTCTGATTCCCGCAAGTCTTTTTAGATCATTAAGGTCAGAAGTCAGTGGAATCAGGGCACAATCAAAAGGAACCACATTCTTCGCGGCTAAGAACTCACGTAAAAGTCTGAGTCCGCTTCCGTCAGAACCCGTTGCCGCGTAGCTCGCTCCGCCGGTTGCAATAATTACATTATCTGCATGAAGTTCTTTTCCTGAAGCGGTAGAAACGACAAATTCTCCGTTATTCCGAGTCAATGCCGTGCACTTACAGGACATAAACACAGCTGTATCAGATTCTTCTATTACAAATCTCAGTACATCAAGTACTGTGGAACTCTTATATGTTGAAGGATAATACAGACCGGAATTGTTGACAGTAACAAGACCAAGCCTGTTCTCAAAAAAATCAATTGTATCAGAAGTTCCGAAAACTCTCAGTATCCGTCCGAGCCGGTCATAGTCGTCAGTGTTATACATGCTCACATTCAGGCTGTCGTTTGTAATATTGCATCTGCCGGAACCGGTCAGAAGAAGTTTGCATCCGACACGTGCATTGCGTTCAATAACTGCGATCTTAAGCTTTCTGTTAGCGACACAAAGGTTTGCAGCTGCGAAAAGTCCGGCAGCTCCAGCTCCAATGATGATACAGTCGTAACAATCTTCAGACATATTACTTGTTGCCGCTGTCAAGCAGCCTTATGGTTCTCTTGTACTTACTGTCATCGAAAGGAACGCACCCCGTCTCATCTATCAGAAATCTGGCCATTTCCCTGAGATCGACCACATCACCTGAAGTAAGTTCAAGTTCAAGTTCACAGATAGGTTCAACGGCATCTCCGGAGACGTTCTCAATCTTGCCGCAGTCAAAACATGCCTCCATAATGCTGTCGCCAAACCCGAAAGTATAGACGGTTCTGTAGAAATAATTGGAACAGAGTTCCTTAAGCTCATCGTCACTTACACCATCCAAAGCCTTATCAAGAAGTTCATCCGGATCATCGGAACCTGAAGACAGATTCTTGAATTCGCTGATTCTGAAATTCTTAGTATTGCTTCTGACATTCCACTCGTAACGCTGATGGAGACCATCTGTGACAGCTCCGCCGTATTTGACGGTAAATTCATAGTAATCATCTCCGCGGCCCGAATAATGACGTTTTCTGATCATTGCACCGCGAGAAGTAATCTTGCGGTCTTCAGTATCAAGATAGGTATTCTCAAGCAGAACAGGACTGACCTTTGATGTGTCAAGACAGAAATCAGAGAAGCAGTCCGCTTCAGTTATCGCGAACATAGACTCTTTATCCTTGAATCCAAGTTTAATCTCAGTTTCCATATAATCTCCTTAGTTCAATGTGTGAACGCCACCGGTGGAAACAACACATAATTTGTTACCGGAGATAAAATTCATCCTTATTATGTCTTCATCTACTGAGAAATCATTTGTAACCGTGCCGTTTGAGTTATAAATAAATACACGCTTGTCAACACTGATTGCGTATGTGTCACCTGTTACGGAAACCGCATTGATAACAGAACCGATATCAGAGTTATACAGTACAGTATTTGATGAATCAATTACTGCAAGTTTGTTGAGCTGTGATACTCCGTCTGAATAAGCAATAAACAGTCTGTTGCCGACTTTATCAACATGACTTATCGCAGAAAAATCAAAGTTAATCTGTGACAGACTGTCATTCTCAATCTGATAAACAGAATTTGCCGTAAAGCAATACAGTTTATTATTACAGTAATACATTGAAGAGAACAACGTACTGTCTTCAGTTGTGTAAATAGATTTATCTGCAACATGAACTCCATCATCAGCACTGGTTATTGAAAACAGTCTGATGTACGGAACAAGCACAGCCCCGCTTGTGTTGAGCGTCGAGATGGCAAGCTCGTCTGAAGAATCATTGAAACTGCAGCATATCGGATATCCTGAATTATACGAACTCCAGTCGGAAATCATATTTCCCGCAGTGTCATACAGAATTACATCACCGTAAGAGTCACCATTGTCAGTAATTACTGCGGTAAGTCCGGTAGATGAGATTGTTACAGCTTTTACCTGATTCTCCGTAGGCACGGTAAAAAGAAGTTTATCCTGGGTAAGAACCGAGAAAGAGTAACCGTTAAGATCAAATACAGCGGAATAAACACCATAAGAGACGCACTGAGGATTCTGGTAAGATATATCCGCCGAATAAACTTCATTTCCTGACAAAGTCAGATATGATATGCGCTCATTCGTTACCTTAAGAACGCCCTCTCCGAACGGATACAGCTTCTGTGCTTCTGAATACTCGCAGCTGAAACCTCCCTGACCTGACAACTTAATTTGCGTGTCGGCACCGGACAATGAATCAATTCTTCGAGAGACCCAGAACAAAAGCACAAGACAGAGCAGCAGGATTGCCGTAAAAAACATGACAACAACTGTCAGGCTCCTTCCGGGTTTCCTGTTACTTCGCGGCTTGCTGATATTATGTTTCTCTTCCTGTTCCATCATAAATTTTTAATGTCAGAATCAGGCGACATTTGATTCCGTCGTATTCTCCGTAGTATCAGTATCAGTTCCAGAGTCTGACGGAATGTCATATATACCGTCAATACTGTTGTCAATAGCCGTCAACAGCATACTGTATGCCGGCCATACACCATATGAATAGGTATCGGAACCACCATCGTTGAACAACTCTCTTGAATATACATAGAACTGAGAGTATTCACCATTGACGTAAACATAATAAGAATCAGTGTCACGCTGATAGAAATCATATTCTGTGGTCTCGTAATCATTGGTCACAAATGTCAGAGTCATAACCGGAATTGCATCGGGACTTACAGATGATTCACTCTCTATTCCGCCTATTTCGATGCAGACCAGACTTTCAAACAACATTGCACAGTATGAACGATCGTCTGAGTTGAAAATCTTAGCATTCCTGCCGTTTATTGTTACCGTTGAATCATCATCGGATATTGCCGCCGTATCATTTACGTTGAGTTCAAAATCAAATGAATCGCCGTTGTATGTACCCTTGATTGAAGAAATATCACAGGCTGAATAGTAGGAAATATATGAATTAAGAAGCGTAAGTGCCGGAGTCTCAAGACCCTTTATCTGCTGATCCGACACCATGAAATAATTCTTCATTCCGGCAATATAACCGTAGTAATAGCCGCCAAGATCAGATGAGAAGTAAATATCCTTCTTCTCACCGCTGTCCATAGTAATGCAGAAATGGAAAGTTGGTTTATCAAGTCCGTACTGAGAAAGCTGATCATCTGAAATATCCATAAAAGACGTGATTTCAAGTGTGCAGACATATTCAACCAGATTCTCAAAATATGCACTTGCCTGAATATTAAAAGGCTTATGAATGAAATACTGCGGATCTCCGGTCTCCTCATAAATCTCACATGTTGCTTCGATATTGAGACCATCTGTGGTTCTGTCGAACTCAACTGTATCAATCTTCGAATAGTCAACATCAAGAATCTGCGACTCCAGAAGATCAATACCCTGATATTCAGCCTTTATCATTTTTGCAACAGCAACCGTATAGACATCATTTGATCCGTCTACCCTCATATAGCAATAACTTGAATCAGGAGTCTTGTTCCCGAGGTAGACTACAGATTTTGAGCCGTCAAATGTCTCCAGTGTAATCGTATACACAGGGTTATCAAGTCCATACTCTGCAAAGTTGCCTTCAGATGAAATCAAAGCTTCACATGAATAGGATGAAAGCAATGCCACATAAGAACTCATATCTTCCTGAGAATAGCTCAGTGTATCGTCCAGGTCGTCGCCTTCATAGGCATAGAGCAAAGAGCCGTCAGTATTCTGCGATGCCGTAATCTTAACGGTCTTGAAATCTGCATTGCTGCTCTGTGTAGTAATTGATTTGACAGTATTGTTATCGACATACAAGACATCTATAAGTGTATCTTCAGTCTCTGCCGGCTTTGTGTTCTTCTTATATATGAAAAACACAATTGACCCGATAAGCAGCAATATCATCAAAACAAAAGGAATTATTAAATTCTTAACAGATTTCATATTACAGATTCTTCCTCTTCTTATATACAACGGTAGCAACTATTACAAGTGCCAAAGGAATAATAACCATAAACACATACAGAACTGCAGATGAAACACCGGATGTAGCCTTTGTGCTGTCTATCTTGTAATTATCAAGCGACTTAGACTCAACATCTACCGAGTTGGCGTTAACACCGCTGCCGAGAAGCATTCTAAGGCATGAACGGAGAAACTGCACATTGGTGTCACTGTAACCGTAGTTCGAGATATATGAATCAGACGAGAAATTTGTCGTACCAAAAGCGATAACTTCAGGAGGATTGTCCATACCGTCAAATGTTGAATACATTCCGATATTGTACTGACTTGCATTCTCATACTGGGTCATGTTGCCCTGGGCATCAACCTGTACAGCTGTTGCTGAATCACTTGTTGTGGCAATAGGTGTAGTCTTGATGTATGAATAAGGCGTATCGTAATCTCTGATAGGTCTTGCGTAAGAACTCTTGAACTGCGAGAACGAACTGAAGTCGTCAGAAAGTGACTGGAAATCGGCAGATATATCGACGAGTGAGTTGAAACCAGTGTCATCGAGGTAATATGTTGAGTCCTTCTCACAAATTACGTAAGGATCCATATTTAGATTCATCATGTTCAGAACTGTATTTAGATTGGTGAACTTATCGGCTGAATTTGAATAGAAGTTAACAGCAGAGAAGAAATTGCCGCCGGCATTCAGATAGTCCTGAATCTTAACAGCCATACGCTCGGAAATATCACTGTTTGGACCGTTAAGAATCAAAAGATCACAGTCATCAGGAATCTCGAAATTATCTGAAACCTCAAGTGTCTCAGTATCGCAGCCGAGAGCCTTAAGGATATTTGTAAGCTGTGTCGAACTGTCATCTTCATTAAGTCCGGAAATGATATATGCCTTGCTTGCATAACCGTTTGTAAGCTGAACAATTGTGTTTGTAAAAGTATATTCAACGTTATTGGCTGTCGGAAGATACTGACCCTGCTCAAGATACTGTGAATCATACGTGAAGCAGTCAATTGGCGCAACAACCTGAACTTTACCGTTGCATGACACAACAAAGTTGTCGGCAGAAAGATCATAAGCTCCTGAAGGATCCAGTTCGTTAATGATTGACGGATAAGTCTCAGGATTAATGTACTCCACTGTAATTCTGCCGTCTGACTTGGCTGCATAGTCGTCAAGAAGCGGAACAATGTACTCATAAGGAGTATCAGTCAATGACTCAGGCTTGTCCATCAGTCCGACAATTCTGATTTTATAGTCCTTAGGCAAAGTGTTCAGATAATCCTGAGTCACCTTGGTAATTGAGTTCTGTCCTGAAACAGAGAAATCAAATGTAAGGGCATCTCCCAGAAGTGAATCGAAAAATATATTAATCAAAAGCGCAATTGCGATAAGGATTAATACTGCGCCGATAGAATAAAACTTGAGAGACTTGGCTCTCTTATCGGACACTTTCTTTGCAGAAGCTTTGTCTGCGTTTGAATTAGCGGTCTTCTTACTCATTTTATATTACTCCTTTGATTAACCCTGGCTCCAGCGCTTCTTTTCGAGTATACGGAATGTTATGTATAAGAATACAAGAGATACCGTAAGGCAATATAAAAGCGCGGAAACTGAGAAAACACCAAATCTGAAATCTGAAGTCTTGGCAAACGGATCAAGCCAGTTGATACCTGACGTGACTGCATCTCCAATCGATGCTGCCTTCTCACTGTTGATTCCGAAGAATGAGAACGTGGCGGTAAATGCAGAACCGATATATGTGGCAATCGTTGATATAAGCTGAATGATAAGAATCAGTATAAACGAGAAGATAGCAGAAATTATCTGACTGTCTGTTATCACCGACGCAAAAAGACCTATAGCGATGAACATCATTGCCATAAAGAAGAATACTATAACAGAACCCCATGCACCGATTCCGATCACTCCGCCGCAGAGTGCAGTGACAATCATATGAATGAACACATTGATGAACATTACTCCGAACAGAGCGCATGCCGCAAGAAATTTGCCTGCGACGACAGAAAACAGATTAACCGGAGCGGTGTAATACAGAACTTCCGTACCGCGCTTCTTATCCTCAGCAAACAGTCCCATCGTAATGATAGGAACGATTACAACGAAGAAAGAGCGCAGTGAGATTATCTCGCTGGCAATGTTTACCTTTCCGTTTGCAAACTGGGAGTAAAATATGAAACCGGAAAGAAATGAGAAAATGGCAATCGCCACATAGCCCACCGGTGACCTGAAAAATGAAAGAAACTCTCTCTTAAAAATAGCGTACATAAACCTCTCCTTACACTGCTGAAGTAATACTTAGGAAGACTTCTTCAAGGGACGGGTCAAGAGAACGCAATTCAAGAATTGGCCAGCCTCCCTTTGACATAACAAAGAAAATACCGGCACGAAGGTCAGTAACGGAATTTGTTACCAAAGTCACTTCAAGTTCATGAATATCACCGTTGCTGACTCGTGTTCTGACGTCAACAACTCCGGGCAGGCCGTGAATCTTCTCGGAAACTTCCTTAAGAGGACCCTTGAAAGACAGCAAAAGCCTTGAAGAACCGGATAATCTCTTGGACAGGTCGGTAATCGTGTCAACAGCCGCAACCTTGCCGTTGTTAATTATTACAACCCTGTCTGCGATTTCCTGTATTTCAGACAGAATATGAGAACTGATTATTACTGAATGAGACTTGGCTAACGTCTTGATTAGTTTACGTATCTCAATTATCTGGTTAGGATCAAGTCCTACTGTCGGCTCATCAAGAATAAGAATAGACGGATTGCCGACAAGTGCCTGTGCGATACCGACACGCTGCTTATAACCCTTTGACAGGTTGCCGATAAGGCGGTCAGCAACGCTTGTTATCTTTACCATAGAGACAATTCTTGCAAGATGCTCTTTGCGCTCGCTCTTCTTGATGCCCTTGAGATCACATATGAAATCAAGATACTCAAGAACCACCATATCGTTATATAACGGCGGAAGCTCCGGGAGATAACCTATATCTTTCTTTGCAAGCTCGGGTTCCTCCAGAATATCATGACCATTTACCTTAACTGTGCCCGATGTAGAAGACAGATATCCGGTAATAATGTTCATCGTAGTTGACTTGCCGGCACCGTTGGGTCCCAGAAAACCCAAAACCTCGTCATCATTTACGGTAAAAGAGATTCCGTTTACGGCCTTCTTGTTACCATAGCACTTTACCAGATTATTAATTTCAATCATGGTTTACCTCCGTAATTTTGCGTACAAGCTATTTTATATCAAACTCTCAGAATACCAAAGAGAAATATAGAGAAATTCGAAGCAAATTATACATCGTTCAGTTCCATTTCGACACAGAATACTTTAACGTCGTTATTCTTGTAACCATAAACGCTTGCATATCCCTGTCTGGAGACAACGTAAAGTTCAACCTTCTCCCCTGCGTGAACCTCACTGTTGTAGTTTATAGTAAGTCCTTTGATGATATTGATATCAACACCGGACTTAAAAACGGCGTCATATGCCCATGCTGTATATCTTGAATTGTTTACGTGTCTGTTGCGGTCAAGCTCAGAGAAATCCGCAAACTTGATAATTGTCGGTTCGCAGCCCGTAAATGAAGACCTGTCAGGGAAATCAAGCTTCGGACAATCATATCCATAAACCTTCAGTGCAGGCTCCGGATCATACACGGGCAATTCAGGTCTTTTACGCGCAATGACAGGACGGTGGGTATTCCAGTCGGCCAAAATCCATGTCGATGTTGACCTTCCGATTACATTGCCTTCGGAATCAACTATTCTGAAATCTCTGCCGTAGCTGATTCTGTCAATTCCTGTGGCCCATGTCTGGACTTTGAAGTGCTCCTCCCAGGAAGGAAGTCTGTCAAAAGAAAGCTTCATTCTCAAGATAATCCAGCAGATATTCTGTGTCTTCAGGAACTCTGTTCCGTATCCGATATTTCCGGAACCGTGCTCAGCTGCCTCCTGAAGATCGCCAATCAACACTGAAGCGAAAAGTTTGTCTCCCATGCCGCACTCTGTTGCCTTGCAATATGTGTCAAGCTGCGCATATGACTTAAGATCTGATACATCCATTAGTTGCTGTTAGCCTCCGCTACTGTTTCACGATAGATATACGGAGCGACATTGCGCGGATTATATCTTCTGAAAACCTTATACATTTCCGGCTTGAAGCCGAATATGACTATATATCTTACCCCGTTCTGACTGACCAGCGCATACCAGTTGTCATCGTTAACTGCATACTTTCTGTATGCAGTAATGTTAAGTTTGAATTCAGAATGATTTGAATCTGATGAAAACCTGTCTGAAGTTACGGGACCTATGTACTCACATTCCTTTACAGTGAAATCTGCAAGTTCCTCCCTCTTCTTCTTTGCAATAATCTTTGCAATACTAACACTATCGTTTGATATCTCTATCTCATACTCAACATACTGTCTCTGAATGATTACAACAAGTCCCCAGACGAGTCCGGCTGATATCATACCGGTAACGAAAATAATGTTCAGACCGTATATCATTGGAATGACATTGATGGCAACAATTATCCCGAGAAGTGTCAAAGAGGAAAAAACAACAAACAGGACAGCAGAAATGCCGTTGTCTCTCTTAACATGATTCTCAATAAAAGTATCTTCAATCATAAATTCACCTCTCTTTTGACCTAAACATAATATCACACAAATAAAAATGCTGCCCACAATGTGACAGCATTCTTACAAATATACCTACATATAAAGACTGTAATATATTAATACATCGGAGCAGCAGGAGCGGCAGGAGCCTCAGGCTCCAGAATATCGGTAACAACAGCCTCTGTAGTAAGAAGTGTTGATGATACCGAAGCTGCATTCTGCAGTGCGGAACGTGTAACCTTTGCAGGATCTACGATGCCTGCTTCAAACATATCAACATACTTGTCGTTCAGGGCGTCGTATCCTGTTCCGACAGGCGAATTCTTAATCTTTTCGCAGATTACGCTGCCATCAAGACCTGCGTTGGCTGCAATCTGACGAACAGGCTCCTCGAGAGCTCTGACTATAATCGCAACACCTGTTCTGACATCGCCTTCCGTCTCATCAAGAAGTGAAGCAACACCGGGAATAGCGTTTATGAATGCCGTTCCGCCGCCAGGTACAATACCCTCTTCAACAGCAGCTTTTGTAGCCGCAAGAGCGTCTTCAATTCTGAGCTTCTTCTCTTTCATCTCAGTCTCGGTAGCAGCGCCGACCTTGATTACGGCAACACCGCCTGAAAGCTTGGCAAGTCTTTCCTGAAGCTTCTCTTTGTCATATTCTGACTTTGTCTCTTCAAGCTGTGCCTTAATCTGATTTACTCTGGACTTAACCGCACCGTCTTCGCCTTCGCCGTCAACGATGATTGTTGTGTCCTTAGTAACCTTAATCTGATGAGCTCTGCCGAGCTGCTCAAGCTTAGTATCCTTGAGCTCAAGACCGAGATCAGAAGTAATTACCTGACCGCCGGTAAGAACGGCTATATCTTCAAGCATAGCTTTCCGTCTGTCACCGAATCCGGGGGCCTTAATTCCT
>Ga0116193_1000730_pt1 | contig 29525 bp, 31 predicted proteins | sample AD_UKC115_MetaG_FD_89892 | JGI IMG/M metagenome (GOLD analysis project Ga0116193, IMG submission 89892) | Active sludge microbial communities of municipal wastewater-treating anaerobic digesters from Hong Kong - AD_UKC115_MetaG | ecosystem: Engineered > Bioreactor > Anaerobic > Digestate... | reverse complement strand
TCACCCTGGGCAGAGCGGCGCTCAATTGAGTACCGGCGCATTCTCGAGGCACGAGACGAGCTCTCGGTTCTTGCCCCGGGGCTGTTTCAGGAGCTGCGCAAAACGCGGCAGGTGTACTTCGTCGAAGGCGTCAACCTGATTGATGGCACCATCAAGAACGTCTTCGTGTTTGCCGATGATCCAAACGGCCAGTGGCTGGTGCGGGCCTTGCAAGGATTCTTGTATCAGGACAAAACGGGGGACCGTTATGTCATTCTCGAGAAGGGCAATCGGGTCAAGCACACCAGCGCCACTGCCGGGCCCAACGAGTACGAATTTGCCAGCTTTGATCGCTACGGTATCCGGATGACCGGTAACGAGGTAAAAGACGACCCGCTGGAAGAACGCGCCAAAGACACGCTCGCTCTATTGCAGGAAGGCACGCCTTCCGGTCTGGGCCAGGTCTTCTACCGCTTGTCGGTTCCCATCGCCGGAATCGCGCTGGCGCTTCTCGCGATTCCTCTTGCGTACGTAAATCCGCGCCTTGGCCGCTCGATCAATCTGATCATCGCGATACTGCTGCTGATGATCTCCCTCAACGTGATGAACATCATTCAGGCGCAGATTGACCAGCAGCGGATCGGATTGCTTGCAGCGCTGCTGTCCTTTCATCTCTCACTTGCCCTGCTTGTCGTCGTCGTCTTCTACTATCGCTATCGTGGCGCGGTATTCCTCTGGCGCGGGCGCACCAGCACACCGGCGACGGCCACCGGGGGCGGCCAATGAAGACGCTGAGCCGATACCTTGCCCGCGAGGTTGCCACGTCCACCTTGCTGGTGCTGGCGGCGCTCCTGATGCTGTGGGTGTTCTACGATCTGCTCGCGGAGCTTGGCTCGTTACGCGCGCTGAATGCAGCGCAGTTTCTGGTGCTGCTGGCGGCGACGATTCCTGGTCATCTGTACGAACTGCTACCGGTCGCTGCCCTGATTGGCACCCTTTTCGCGCTGGCGCAACTGGCGAGCAACAGCGAGTACGGCGTGATGCGTACTTCGGGGGTTTCCGTGTTGCAGGTGGCAATGGTGCTGTTCGGCGTCAGTCTGGTGGTTGCTGGCGCCGTGTTCGTCATTGGTGAGTACGTGGTTCCGCGTGCCGAGCAATTGGTAATCCGTGTCCGCGCGTTTGCCGGTGCGCGCCCCTACGTCGCACGAGCCTTCGAGTCGGGATTCTGGTTCAAGGACGGCAACACTTTCATCAACATTGGTAGCGTGCTGCCCGATGGTTCGTTGCGCAAAGTCAGGGTGTTTGAATATCGAGACGCTACACACCTGGGACGGGCGATGACCGCTGAGGCAGCGACATTCCTCGGCGGCCAGCAGTGGACGCTCGACCGTGTGACTGAAACGACGTTCGGTGGTGATGTCACGGTTGCGCAACGCGACAAAGCGGAATGGCGTACCGTTCTGACACCGAACATGCTCTCCGTACTGCAGGTGGAGCCGGGACGATTATCGATCAGCGGACTTTGGGAATACATCGCGCACCTGCAGGCGAACAGCCAGGATTCGCGCCGTTTTGAGGTTGCTTTGTGGGGCAAGTTCTTCTACCCGCTGGCAACCTGCGTTCTGGTCTTACTGGCGCTGCCTTTCGCGCAGATCCAGCAACGCGCCGGTGGCGTCGGCATGCGCATCTTCATAGGCATTCTGCTCGGTCTGGTGTTTATCGTCTTCAACCGGCTGTTCTCCTATCTCGCGCTGCTGCACGAGTGGCCGCCGTTCCTGGGCGCGATGCTGCCCGGCTTGATCTTTTTGTCAGCGGCTACGGCAATGATTTACCGGCTGGAGCGACGATAAAGAACGACCAAGTACGACTCCACGCCCTGTCGCAGGTTGTTGTCGACAACAAAAAAGCACCCTGGGGTGCTTTTTTGCTGGGTGCAGCCGGAGCTGCACAAACCAAACACTATTCTGCGGCTGCGGCCAGCGGAACAATATTCGCGTACTTGCGGTTCTTTTCGCCCTTGACCACGAACTGCACCGTACCGGTGACCGTTGCGAACAGCGTGTGATCCTTGCCCATGCCGACGTTGACGCCAGGATGGATGGTCGTGCCACGTTGGCGCATGATGATGGTGCCAGCGTTGATCAGCTCGCCGCCGTAGGACTTGACGCCCAGGCGTTTCGATTCGGAATCGCGGCCGTTACGTGTTGAGCCGCCGCCTTTTTTATGTGCCATGACTGACTCCTGTTAGTTGCCCGCGGGCGCTTCGGCCTTGGCAAGTACCTTGCCGTCGGCACCGTAGATCGCAGAAAACTGCACTTCGGTATAGCCCTGACGATGGCCCTGGCTTTTGCGATAGTGTTTACGACGACGCATTTTGAAGATGCGAACCTTGTCGCCCTTGCCGTGCTCGATGACCGTTGCATCGACTTTCGCCCCTGCGACGAGAGGCGCGCCAAACACCACATCCGAACCCGCGCCAACGGCGAGTACTTCACTGAAAGTGATGGTTGCGCCGATGTCTGCAGGTATCTGTTCTACCTTTAGTTTCTCGCCAGCGGAGACGCGATACTGCTTCCCGCCGGTTTTTATGACCGCATACATGGATTACAAACCTTTGATTTGATTGATATTCTCCGCACGCATTGCACGCAGAGAGCCAAGGATTATAGCCGAGGCGTGGCTGCGGAGCAACAGCGCGCCAGACGAGCGTGGACGGCCGTCTATCGGGCCAAGCCGCAGCACTGACCGACACTACAGCTTTTCCTGAAGACCTATATTCCGCAACGCGTAAAACCTCAAAAAACGGACTAGTCGACTTTTAGTAATTTGCGCATTCAGGCCTTATGCAATATTGGTTTCCGTCACAAGCTGATACCGAACACGTCAGGCAAACGCGCAAAGCTGGTACTTCAGTGCACGCAAGCGTCGGGTCGATGCAGCGGACTCCGCCTGTGCACTAACTGACCCAGGGCGGGGGCTGCGCTTTCGATGCCGCGCTACACCCGCTGGATACAATTTACGGGATGTACTCTGAAGTCGCTGGCACTCGCCCCGTGCAGGCCATACCGTCGATGTCCGCCGCCCCCCGCCCGCACGGCCAGTCCGGTCGGACTGCTGCGGGTTTGCAGCAGCATCTGCACGCGGAATTGAGTGCTCTCGACGGCAGACTGCGAGCGACACTCGACTCCGACGTGGCGCTGATTCGCGCCATATCGGACTACATTGTTTCTGCCGGTGGCAAGCGTCTGCGACCGGTGCTCGTCTTTCTGTCGGCCCAGGCACTGGGAGCAAACCCGTTGTCGCCGCTGGTGATTGATCTCGCGGCGACGGTCGAGCTGATTCACACCGCCACGCTGCTGCACGACGACGTGGTGGACGAATCCGACCTTCGTCGCGGCCGTGCCACCGCGAACGCTGAGTTCGGTAATGCCGCCAGCGTACTCGTTGGCGACTTTCTTTATAGCCGCGCCTTCCAGGTGATGGTTGGAACCGGCAAGTTGCGCGTGCTGGAGCTGCTCTCCGAGGCAACCAATCGCATCGCCGAGGGCGAAGTGATGCAGTTGATGGCGCTGGGTCGTCTTGATCTGAGCGAAGCCGATTACATGCAGGTGATTGAGGCTAAAACCGCCAAGTTGTTCGAGGCGTCGGGGGCGCTCGGAGCCATCGCGGCGGGCGCGGACGCTCGCACGGAGCGGTCCTTGTCAGAATACAGCCGCCGACTCGGCGTCGCTTTCCAGATCGCCGACGACGTGCTGGACTATCGCGGCGAAGCGAGCTCTCTAGGCAAAAGCCTCGGCGACGATCTGGCTGAGGGCAAGCTAACGCTGCCGATCATCCTCGCGCTACAGCACGGAAGTGAAGCAGGCAAGGCGCTGGTAAAGAGTGTTCTAGCCAAACCGCATGCCGTCGAACCGGCGCAGTTCCGGCAGGTGATGGACGTACTCGAGTCATGTGGCGCGCTGGATAGTTCTCTGGCCCGGGCCGAGCACGAGGCCCAGGCAGCCGCCGCAGAGATCTCCTCGCTTCCCGATAGCGCGGCGAAGCAATGGATGCTAGAATTATGTTCTTACGCGGTTAAACGCAACGTCTGAGTAGTCAGCAGACGTCTGAATCGTCAAACTGCTTCGATGGCGATGCCGGCACACGGCACTGTTCAGTCGAGTCCAAGTCGGGGTGTAGCTTAGCCTGGTAGAGCGCTACGTTCGGGACGTAGAGGCCGGAGGTTCGAATCCTCTCACCCCGACCAATTTCCTTCTCACTGTTTTGACCGCGAAAACCGCGTTCGTGTGTTCGCGCGCGCATGCACTGCAGACGCCATACGCTAACGCGACGGCAGCGCCCGCGCGCGCCGCCAACCAGACTCACATCGACACGCTACACCGTCGCCAGCGCCATCAACCCCGACGCGGTGTTCGAAATCGGGATGTGATAGTTGCTGTGTACCTTCTTCAGCGTGCCCGGTACCGCCGCCCGCGCGGCGAGCCACATCAAGAGCTCCACACCTTGCGTGCCAGTCTTCTCGACCAGCTCGTGAATCGAGAACTGCGTCGCCCACGCTGGATCGTGGACCATGCTCTCCATGAACTTCAGATCGAAATCCTTGTTGATAAATCCCGCGCGTTCGCCGTCGAGTTGGTGTGACAAGCCGCCAGTGCCGATAACAACAACCTTCTTGTCGCTGTCCCAGCTGCGAATCGCGTCACCGATCGCCTGACCGAAGGCATAGCAGCGCTTCGCCGAAGGCAACGGGAACTGCACGGTGTTGATGCACACCGGCACGGCCGGAATCGGGCAGGGGCTTTGCGGCCAGAACAGTTTCAGCGGAATGGTGAACGCGTGGTCAACCAGCATTTCCTGGCAGGTCGTGATGTCAAACTCACGATCAACCAGCTTATTGATCAGGTGCCACGACAGGTCAACGTCGCCGCGCGTCGGTGCCAGCGTCGGGATGCCCCAGCCCTCGTCCGCGTTGTGATACTCGGGTGCGGCGCCAACCGCGAACGTCGGCATTTTGTCGAGAAAGAAGTTGAGGCCATGATCGTTGTAGAGCACCACGGCGACATCGGGCTTGACCTCGTCAAGCCATTGGCGCACGGGGATGAAGCCGTCGAAAAACGGCTTCCAGTAAGGGTCCTGTTGCAGGTTCTTCGCAATCGCGCCGCCAATTGCGGGCACGTGCGAGGTGGTAAGCGTTCCGACAATCTTTGCCATCTCTTCAGTCCTTCTTGCAGCAGGCTCAGGCGTAGGCCTTGAGCTTTGCCTTGAATTCGTCAACCGTCATCCCCGTCTGCAAGGCGCCAATGTCCTGCATGTTGAGGCCAAGAATGCCGGCGAACTTCGCCAGGTAATACGCATTGCCGCCGGCGCGGATCAGTCCCAGCACATCGCGGCCACGAATGCCCGCAGCCTGCTCCTCGTTGAGGCCGAATTTCTTCATGTAAGCCTCCTCGTCACGCACAAACTCGTCGCGGCAAGCGGCCGAGTTGAACGAGAAACACATTTTGTTGAGCGCATAGCCTTTGCGGGCCTGAGTCCCGTCAAAGAGGGTGGTGCCGGGGATCGGCGGGGGATTGCTCACGGTAGCTCCAGTTCCGGGTGATGGGCACGTCGAATGTCCGCATTTTGAACAAGGGCTTGCTTTCAATAAATAGATGCTTCATTATCTATTCCATGAACGAAATCGATTGGTTGCAGATCGACGCGCGCGGTCTTTCGGTGCTGGTCACCGTGGCCGAGGAGCAATCGGTTACGGCCGCAGCGGTCAGACTCGGCGTCACACAATCTGCCGTGAGCCACACGCTGGATCGCCTGCGTGCGATCACGCGAGACGCGCTGTTCGTCAAATCCGGGCGCGGCATTGTGGCCACCGCGCACGCGCTGCGCCTGGCCGATCGGGCACGAACGTTGCTGCGCGATCTTGAGCAGTTCAGTCGACCGCCGGTGTGGCAACCCGCCACCTGGACGACCACCGTGACCATCGCGGCCAACGACTTTCAGCGCGACCTGTTGCTGCCGGCGCTCGCAGCCCGACTGCGGGAAAGCGCTCCAGGCGTCAGCCTGCGCATCATCCCCTCAGGCATCCCGTCCCTCGACATGCTGCGCGATGAACAGTGTCAGCTAGTCATTACGCCGCGCCCGCCGGATGGCACCGACATCGTGCAACGACGCTTGTTTGAAGACGACTACCGGGTGTTCTACGATCCGGCGATGCGCGACGCTCCGGCCACGCGCAAGGCCTACCTCGATGCCGAGCACGTCACCGTGCTCTACGAAGCGCGGCGACCGCTGGACCTCGACCGCTGGATGTCGACGCAAGGCATCAGCCGCCGCTTTCGCATCATGGTGCCGGGCTTTGCTGGTATCGCGCCGTTCCTGCGGGGCACGTCACTGCTCGCCACCGTACCCGGCAAGCTGCGCAAGCACCTTCTCGCCGGTCTCGCCGACGCGAAAGTGCCGATCAAATGCCCACGCATGCCGATGTACCTCGTCTGGCACCGCCGCTATCACGACGACCCGGCGTTTCTGTGGTTGCGGCAGCAGGTGCTTGAGTGCGTGCCCGGCGACTAATCGAGCGTCACTGCGCCAACTGCTGCTCCAGCTTGTTGAGCACCTGGTAGCACGGCAGCACCTGCGCGACGCTGCCGTTGGGCTCGCGGCCTTCCTTGATGGCGGCGAAGAATTCGCGGTCCTGCAGCTCGATGCCATTCATCGAAACATCGACCTTGCTGACGTCGATCTTTTCTTCTTTGCCGTTGAAGAGATCATCGTAGCGGGCGATGTAGGTGCCGGTGTCGCCGATGTAGCGGAAGAAAGTGCCCAGCGGGCCGTCGTTGTTGAACGACAGACTCAAGGTGCAGATCGCGCCGTTCGCTGCTTTCAGCTGGATCGACATGTCCATCGCAATGCCGAGCGTCGGGTGGATCGGGCCCTGAATGGCATTGGCCTGCACGATGGGGCTGCCACACTGATAGGCGAACAGGTCCACCGTGTGCGCGGCGTGGTGCCAGAGCAGGTGGTCAGTCCAGCTGCGCGGTTGGCCCAGCGCGTTCATGTTGGTGCGGCGGAAAAAATAGGTCTGCACATCCATCTGCTGGATGTTGAATTCGCCGGCCTTGATCTTCTTGTGCACCCACTGATGGCTCGGGTTGAAGCGACGGGTGTGGCCGCACATGGCCACCAGGCCGGTCTTCTTCTGCAACTCGACGACGGCCTCGCCTTCTTTCAGCACGTCGCAGAGCGGAATCTCCACCTGCACATGCTTGCCCGCATTGAGGCAGGCGGTGGTCTGCGCCGCGTGCATTTGCGTGGGCGTGCAGAGGATTACCGCATCCAGCTCCTTCAGCGCAAGACTGTCGGCGAGATTGGTCGTGACGTGGCCGATACCGTACTTGCCGGCCACTTCTTTGGTCTTGTCGAGATCGCGGCTGATCAGCGAGATCACTTCCACGCCGTCGATCAGTTTGATGGCGTCAAGGTGCTTGATGCCGAATGCGCCAGCGCCTGCCAGGGCGACTTTGATTGTGTGGCTCATTGGTTGTTCTCCAAAATCAGGTGCCCCACCGCGGTGTTGGACGCCGGGACGTGAAAGAAGCGATGTTTGACGGAGGGCGGCGGGCCGCCAAAGCTGTCGCTCATGGCACCGCGTGCGATCAGCCACATCACCAGTTCGATGCCCTCGCTACCCGCTTCGCGCACGTATTCGATGTGCGGCACGTTGGCGAGGTCGTCCGGATCGGCAATCAGCCGATCAAGGAACTTGTTGTCCCACTCGGCATTGATCAGCCCTGCGCGCGGCCCCTGCAGCTGATGGCTCATGCCACCCGTGCCCCAGATGTGTACGTTGAGCGGCTCATCGTACGATACGATGGCGTTGCGAATGGCCTTGCCGAGGTTGTAGCACCGGCGGCCCGACGGCACTGGGTACTGCACCACATTGACGGCGAACGGAATCACCGGGCAAGGCCATGCTTGAGGTTGCCCGCACATGAGGGACAGCGGCACGGTGAGGCCGTGATCAACGTCCATCTTGTTGACGATGGTGAGGTCGAAATCCTGCTGGATGACCGACTGGGCGATGTGCGCTGCGAGCTCGGGGTGCCCTTGCACGACCGGCACTGGCCGCGCTCCGTAGCCTTCGTCAGCGGGCCGGAACGAGTCCGCGCAGCCGATGGCAAACGTGGGAATCATCTCCAGGCTGAACGCGGTGGCGTGATCGTTGTAGACGAGAAAGATCACGTCGGGCGTGTTCTCTTTCATCCATTGCTTCGAGTACTCATAGCCTTTGAACAGCGGCTGCCAGTAGGGTTCTTTGTCCTTGCCGAGATCGAGCGCCGCGCCGATGGCCGGCACGTGCGAGGTAAAGACGCTTGCGGTGATTTGTGCCATGTCAGACTGCCTTTGCGCTGTTGAGCCCCGCAGCGCCTTGCGGCTGCCCGGCTTTACCCGCAGCACCCTGCGGCTGCCGGTGGGCCTGCGCGTCACCGTCTTCGCCAACGTAGCGGTTGCCGTTCGCGGAGCGCCCGCCGCTGAGCATCATGTTGCGATATTCCTCTTCCGTCATGCCGGTCATGCTGCCCGCCATTTGCTGGAAGGATTTGCCGTCGGTCGCACCGATCTTGGCGAGGAAGTAGATGTTGCCGCCGAGACCGATGCAGCGATTCAGGTCACGCGCGAGCACCGCCAGCTTCTGCTCTTCGGTCATCGGCCATTCGTCGAGATAGGCGCGCTCGTTCGCCTTGAAGCGCTCACGGTTGGCGGCCTTCATCAGGGACATGCAGAACTGGTTCAAGTGGTAGCCGCGGCGCGATTGATCGGCATCGAAAATCGTGGTGCCGGGGACATCGAGATAGGGCTTTTCTAGAGGCATGGTGTTCTCTCTTCGCAGTGCGATTGCGCTGCAGGAGCGGCTTGCCGCGGCACACGTCGCGCGGGTCGCGGCAAGCCGCTCCTGCAAGGTCGTGTTACGCCCGCTCCTCCGGCCAGTACAGTCGCATCGGGTTATCGACCAGCAGTTTGCGCTGCAACTCGGCGGTCACGGCGATGTGCGGGATAAAGTCAACCAGCAGGCCGTCGTCAGGCATGTGATCTTTCAGATTCGGGTGCGGCCAGTCGGTGCCCCAGAGCACACGGTCGGGGAACGTTTCAACAATGCGTCTGGCGAACGGGATCACGTCGCGATACGCGTTCTGCTCACCATTCAGCGCCCTCGGCCCGGTGACGGAGAGCCGCTCGGGGCAACTGACTTTCGACCACACGTTGCTGTGCTCGCGCATGAATTTTTCGAACAGCGCAAACTCCGGGCCGTCGAGCGGTTTGCTGACGTCGGGCCGGCCCATGTGATCCACCACCACCGTCGTAGGCAACACAGTGAAGAAGTCCCACAGTTCGGGCAGGTCAACCGCCTCGAAATAGATCACCACATGCCAGCCCAGCGGCGCAATGCGATGGGCGATCTCAAGCAATTCGTCCTTCGGCGTGAAGTCCACCAGCCGCTTGACGAAATTGAAGCGCACGCCGCGCACGCCAGCGGCGTGCATCGCGTTCAACTCATCATCGGTAACCGTTCGCCGCACGGTGGCCACGCCGCGAGCCTTGCCAGCCGAAGCGATGCAGGCATCGACCATGGCGCGGTTGTCGGCACCGTGACAGGTGGCCTGCACAATCACGTTGCGGGCGAACCCCAAATGATCACGCAGCGCAAACAGTTGCGCCTTGCTGGCATCGCACGGCGTGTACTTGCGCTCGGGCGCGTAGGGGAACTCTGCGCCGGGGCCGAACACGTGGCAATGGGCGTCGACCGCGCCGGCTGGCAGGGCGAAGGCGGGTTTGGCCGGGCCGTCGAACCAGTCGAGCCAGTTGACGGTCTTCTCAAAGGCGCCCGAGGTGGGTCTGCTCATGTCGTCACTTCCTGTTGTGTCGGCTGGATTGGTGCTGTCACACAAACACTCAATCCGGCTTGATATTCGCCTCGCGCACCAGCTTGGCGTAGCGCTGCCGCTCGCTGCGGATCAAGCTGGCAAATTGTTCGCTGCTGCCTGGCAACACTTCACCGCCCGCATTGGCGAGGCGATCGCGAACCTCCTTGCTCTGCAGCGCCTTCTGCACCTCGTCATGCAGGCGGCTGACGATGGCCTTCGGTGTATTGGCCGGGGCAATGAAGCCATACCAGACCGACGCTTCAAATCCCGGGTAACCAGACTCGGCAATCGTTGGTGCGTCCGGGTAGATAGGCGAACGGTTGGGGCTCAACACGGCCAGCACACGCAGCTTGCCCGCCTTGACGTGCGGTTGCACCTCAAGCGCGTTGACCGCCACCAATGGCAATGACCCGCCCATCACATCGGTGATGGCCTGGCTGCCGCCACGGTAGGGCACGTGCTGCAAGTCGATGCCCGCTGCGCGGCTGAAAAATTCAATCGCCATGTGCGGCGTGGAGCCGTTGCCGGGTGAGCCGTAGCTCACACTGTTGGCTTTCTGCTTTGCGGCAGCGATCAACTGGGCGATGCTCGCGTACGGTGACGTGGTGCTGGCGGCGATCACCACCGGCACTCGACCGATCAGGGCAACCGGCGTGATGTCCCTCTCCGGCTCAAACGGCGCCGGCTGGAACAGCGCCGGATTTGCCGCAACCGAGTTCGCAGTCACCATCAACGTGTAGCCATCGGCCGGGGCATCGATCAGCGCACGCATCGCGATGTTCGTTCCGGCACCAGGTTTGTTCTCAATCACCATGGGCTGCCCCAGCGCAGGCGACATCGCCTGCCCCATCGTACGGGCCACCAGGTCAACCGCACCACCTGCGGTAAAGCCAACCAGCACCTTGATCGGTTTCACCGGGTAACTCTGCGCCTGTGACAGGGCGGCTGACAGTGCCGCACCGATTGCCAGCGTTGTAACTACTACGCTGCGAAACGTTTGCCAACTCATCGTTGCTCCGTGAATCAAGGGGACCTGCCGCTTTGCACGGCCCTAGTCGATGTATTTCAAACCGGCTGCCGCGAGCGGCTCGCGCATCTTGTACATGTCGAGACCGAGGATGCCAGACCCGAGTTTGGCGCGCTTGTCGCCCTCGTTCGCCTCGCGTGCCGCCGCCGCGTCGGCGACAGCGCCGGCAATGGCTGCGGGCACCACGGTGACACCATCATCATCGGCCACCACCACGTCACCCGGGCACACCAGCGCGCCCGCACACACGACGGGGATGTTCACCGAGCCGACGGTGGCCTTGATGGTGCCCTTCGCCGAGATCGCCTTGCTCCAGACCGGGAACTTCATTTCGGTCAGCGTCCTTACGTCGCGCACCCCGGCATCGATGATGAGTGCCCTCGCGCCACGCGCCTGAAAGCTGGTCGCCAGCAGGTCACCGAAGTAGCCGTCGGTGCACTCGGCCGTGATCGCGGCGACCACGATGTCGCCCGGTTGAATCTGCTCGGCGACGACATGCATCATCCAGTTATCCCCCGGATGCAGCAGCACCGTCACCGCCGTGCCCGACACCTGCGCCCCGGCATAAATTGGCCGCATGTAGGGCTTCAACAGGCCAACGCGGCCCATCGCTTCATGCACGGTGGCCGATCCATACTGCGCGAGACGATCCGCGGCTGCCCGATCTGCGCGCACGATGTTGCGCTTGACGATGCCGAGCTGGTTGAGAGGGGTACTCATCGTTACTTGCCCTTTGCTTTCAGTTGCGCGTCGAGCCGCGGGAAGACGCGGCGTGCGTTGCCTTCGTAAATCGCGAGGCGGTCATCGGCGCTGAGTGTCTTGGCGCCATCGATATAGCGCTTGGTGTCATCGAAGTAGTGGCCGGTGTACGGGTCCTTGCCGCGTACAGCGCCGATCATTTCGGACGCGAAGAGGATGTTCTTCACTGGGATAACGTTGGTTAGCAGGTCAATGCCCGGCTGGTGGTAGACACAGGTGTCGAAGTAGATGTTATTCAACAGATGCTCGTCCAGTGACGGCTTCTTCATCATGTCGGCCAGGCCCCGGAAGCGCCCCCAGTGATAGGGCGCCGCGCCGCCGCCATGCGGAATCAGAAACTTCAGCGTTGGAAAGTCCTTGAACAGATTGCCTTCAAGGCACTGCATGAACGCCGTCGTGTCCGCGTTCAGGTAATGCGCGCCGGTAGTATGGAAACAGGCGTTGCAACTGGTGCTGACGTGGATCATCGCCGGAATGTCGTACTCGACCATCTTCTCGTAAATCGGGTACCAGTGGCGATCAGTTAGCGGTGGCGACGTCCAGTGCCCCCCCGAGGGATCAGGGTTCAGATTGATGCCAACGTTGCCGTACTCTTTCACGCAGCGCTCAAGCTCGGGGATGCAGGTCTTCGGGTCGACGCCGGGCGACTGCGGCAGCATCGCGGCCGGCACGAAGTTGTCCGGAAAGAGCTGGCTCACGCGATAGCACAGCTCGTTGCAGATAGCGGCCCAGGTTGACGACACGTTGAAATCGCCGATGTGATGCGCCATGAAACTGGCACGCGGCGAGAAAATGGTCAGGTCCGAGCCACGTTCGCGCATCAGCTTCAACTGGTTTGCCTCGATCGTCTCGCGCAGCTCGTCATCGCTGATCTTGAGCTCGTTGACCTTGGGCATCTCCGACGGATTTTTGATGCCAGCGATCTGGCGGTTGCGCCATTCTTCCAGCGCTTTCGGGGCTGTGGTGTAGTGGCCGTGGCAGTCAATGATCATCGCGTTAACCTGTGTTTCGGAATCGATTCGGGAATGTCGTTGTCAGGCTGCGGTCATGCCGTTGCGGTGCTTGCAGGCGTTCATGCCCGGGTCGGCGAAGGCCTGCAATAACGCCCGCGCTTCGACGGGCCGCGCTGCCAGCGCCGCAACGCCGCCGGAGAAGATGGTTTCGATGGCAATCTCGGGCGGCAAGTCACCGATCACCGCGATGCCGGGCGCCGACATCATTTCACTGCGCTGCTGAAAGCCAAGCTCGACGTCGCCACGTGACACCATCGCCGCCACCGGAACGCCCGCTGGCGCTTGCCGCAGCTTTGGCTGCACGTTGTCGAGAATGCCCCAGCGATCGAACAACGCGAGGAGTGCGGTGCCGCTCGGCCCGGTCGAGTAACCCACCGACGCTGCCTGCAAAACCGCCTGGCGCACCGCATCGGCGTTACTGATATCCGGAGCGGTCGCGCCAGCGGCTACCGCTACGGCCACCTGCGAGCGCACCAACGCGACGCAGCTATCGGCGAGCACATGTCCGGTGACCGCCAGCTTCGCGAGTGCATCGGAGGCCAGAAATACGAGATCGACCGCTTCGCCCTCGCGCACCCGGCGCGCCGCGTCAACGCCGCCTACTGACTCAACGACGAGTGCGGGCCCACCCGCCGCCTGGCAAGCGGCGGCAAGATCGGCCAGCAGTTGCCGGGTAGCCATCGACGAGATACCCCGCAGGGCAGCAGCATTTGCGCTCATGGGCAAATTCTCCCGCCAGAGCAGCACAACAAGTAACGTACATAGCAACTAACAGATATAGCAAAATTAGATATCACGGCAGCGCCGGATGCGATTCACCAGTGTCAACATGGACCTGAGACAACTCGAATATTTCGTCCGCGTAGCCGACCTCGGCAGCTTTTCGCGTGCCGCGTCGGCACTTGGCGTGGCTCAGCCCGCGTTGAGCCGACAGGTGCGCCTGCTGGAGGTTGAGCTGCACCACACGCTGCTCATTCGCAACGGCCGCGGCGCCACCCCCACCGAAGCGGGTAACCGGATGCTTGAGCATGCGCGCGGGCTGCTGCATCAGGCGCAACGCGCCCGCGAAGACATGGCCGGCATGCGAGGCAGTCTGGCAGGACGTGTCGCGATCGGACTGCCCACGTCCGTCGCGCGCGCGATCGCTGTGCCGCTGACCCGGGCGTTGCGGGCGAACATACCGGACGCGACGTTTTCAATCAGCGAAGGCCTCTCCGCGTCAATGCTTGATGGCCTGACGGGTGGCCGACTGGATGTTGTCGCGCTCTACAACGCGCAACCAGTGCCCGAAGTTGAGCTGCGTGCAGTGGGTGAGGAGGAGTTGTTTCTCGTTTCCTTGCGGCCACCAGGCAGCGAACGACGGGCGCCGCCCGACCCGATACCGCTGGCACGGCTGCCCGAGTTTCCACTGGTCATCCCGACTCGACCGAATGCGATTCGAATGCATGTCGAATCTGCCCTCGCCAATATCGGGGCGCGCCCCAACATTGCGCTTGAAATTGACGGTGTACCCGCAATTCTCGACCTGGTGGCGGACGGTGCCGGGCACGCCCTCCTCTCCGCACAAGCGGTGTCCAGCGCCAACCGGCCGGACGCGTATCAGGTCCGGCAGATTACGCATCCGCCGCTTTTGACCCGGTTGTCTCTCGCAACCAGTTCACAACGGGCGAGCACCCGCACACAGCAAGTCGCTACACGAATTCTGGAAACGCTGCTGCGCGACAGTTTGCTGCGTCGTTAGGCAAACACAGAACCAAGCAACACGCTGCAGCGAGCCTTGCTTTGGGACGGAACAGGAGCCGAGAAGCGCAGCAATAGCGAATTGTTGCAAGGCTGTTAGGCGACGTAGTTCGCTCACAATCGGGACGCGATGCGCGAGGCGAATTATTCAGCGTTTGCCTAGGGTTCTCGTGTCACTCGATATGCTGCGCGGTGCAGATGGGCAATGAAATGCCGGACTGACGGCAACACCAGCGACTCATGCCGCGCAATCGCCCCAATCTGCAGCGGCAGGCCTGCCTCTGCAATAGGCGGCGCCACAACTACCTGCGCCGCGATCGGATGTGACGTTAATTGCTCGGGCAACAAGCCAACGAAGTCACTGCTGCCCAGCAACGCCAGCAGAGCGAGCGTAGAGGTGACCGACGCGGCGGCTGGGGGTGCTGGCAACTGATGCATGGCGAAGAGTGAAGTCGCGTATCCGGTGTCGCTTGCAACGCCTGTGTAGATCCAGCCGAAGCCCCCGAGTTCAGCCAGCGAGGTAGCCGCCGCAAGTGGGTGAGCGCGCCGCACAACTGGGACCATTCGCGTGGTCATCAACGGTTCGATGCTGTATTCGCCACTGACCAAATCATCCGGTACGCCACCAATGGCTACGTCAACTTCCCTTCGGCGCAAGCGCGGCAAGTGCGCCATGAAAAGCTCCTCCACGATGCGCAGCCTGACACCGGGAAAATCGCGTCCAAAGGTGCGCGCCGCCTCGGGCAACAACTTCAGCACCGCCAGTGGCACTGCACTCACGGAGAGGGAGCCGACCATGTTGCCGCCCATCTGGTGAATGGCGTCGGTGGCCGCTGCGAGTTCGCGTTCTACGTTGAGGGCGCGTTCGTAAAGCACCTTGCCCTGCAAAGTCGGCGCCACCCCGCGACTGGAGCGTTCGACCAGCGTCGTCGCCAGCTCCAGCTCCAGTTCTCGCAACGTTTTGGTCAACGCCGGCTGTGACACCCCCAGGCGCCGCGCAGCACCACGAAAACTGCCTTCTTCAATGGCGGCAATCAATGCCTGTAGAGCACTCAATTTCATTGCCGAGCATCGCCGTAGGAACAATCGTGATGATAACCAAAGGTTATCACGGTAGCATTGTTCGCATCTCGCCGCCCGACGGTCGCTGGCGGACAATTCGCCCGGTCACCCAAGGTGGTTAGCCTTGATCAAATTTTTCAGGAGGAATCATGGCCTTTTCGTTCCGCTCACTCAGGCTGGGCATTGCCGCCTGCATGCTGACATCGCTTGCCAGCGCACAGGAAGTCACTTTGAAAGTGCATCATTTCCTGCCGGCAGGCTCATACGCCAACTCGAAGTTCATCCAGCCGTGGTGCGACAAGATCAACAAAGAGTCGAACAACCGCATCAAGTGTCAGGTGTACCCGTCGATGCAGCTGGGTGGCACGCCGCCGCAACTCATTGACCAGGTGCGCGATGGCACCGTTGATGTGGTGTGGACGCTACCGGGCTACACCGCCGGCCGCTTCCCGTTGATTGAAGTATTCGAGCTGCCATTCATGATGCAGAGTCCGGAGGCCACCAGCAAAGCGGTTTGGGACTACGTGCAGCAGTACGACAAAACCGAATTCAAGGACGTGCACCCGATCGCCTTCCACGTACACGGCGACGGCGTGTTCCACATGGTCAAACAGCCCGTGCGCACCATGGCCGACCTGAAGGGTCTGAAGCTGCGCGCACCGACCCGGCAGACCAATAAGTTCCTGGCGGCCTTGGGCGCAACGCCAGTGGCGATGCCTGTGCCCCAGGTCGGTGAGGCGCTCGCCAAGGGGGTGATTGATGGCGCGGTAGTGCCGTATGAAGTGGTGCCGTCAGTAAAGATTCAGGAGTTGGTCAAGTTTCACTCCGAAACCGACCCGTCCGAACCGGCGTTCTACACGTCGGTATTCATCTTTGCGATGAACCAGAAGAAATACGATTCGTTACCTGCCGATCTCAAGAAGGTAATCGATACAAACAGTGGCCAGGCGTTCTCGGGCCAAATTGGCAAGGTATTTCTGGAAGCCGATGCTGAAGGCAAGAAACTGGCGTCGAAGAACACGTTCAACGTGATCCCGAAGGCAGAACTGGAAAACTGGAAAAAAGCCGGCCAGCCGTTGATCGACGCCTGGGTTACCGAGGTTACCGCCAAGGGCGCCAACGGCAAGCAGTTGATTGATGGAGCGCGTGCACTGATCGCCAAGCATTCAGGCGGCAAATAAGACAACGCCGAACGGCCGGCCGATGGTCGGCCGTCACCAGTCTCTCACGGAAAAACTATGCAAGAGCCGATAGCACTTGATGCGGCGGCAGATGCAGCGGCGTCGGTGTCCGAGTTCGGACCCGTCGGTCGCTCACTGCTCGCCATTTCGCGCTGGGCCGCCATCGCTGGCGGCGTTATCTTCGTCCTCCTGGTCGTCATGAGCATCGTGTCCATCGTTGGACGCAAGATCGCCTCCGCCCCGGTCCCTGGAGATGTCGAGATTCTGCAGATGACAGCGGCGTTTGCCTCAGCGCTGTTCTTTGCCTATTGCCACATGAAGCGGGGAGACGTGAAGGTGGACTTCTTCACGGCAAAGATGCCGCCGCGCATCGTGCAGACGCTTGATGCCTTCGGCTCACTGCTGGTCGGGCTGGTGGGCTTGCTGTTGGCATGGCGCACCGCAGCCGGCGCCATCACCGTACAGCAATCAGGCGAGACCAGCATGATTCTGGGCATTCCGCAATGGATATCGCAGGCACTCATGGTGCCGGGCTTTGCGCTGCTCGGCGTAGTAGGCATCTACATGATGGTGCACTGCTGGAGTTTGCGCGATGCGCCGACCGGCGGGGTGAAGCCATGAGCGGCATCGCTGTCGGCAGCATCATCTTCGCTGTGTTGATGGTGATGCTGGTCATCCGTGTCCCCATCGGTATCGCGATGTTCGTCACCGGCGCTGGCGGTTATCTGGCGCTCACCGGCTACGAGTTCACGCCCCTGTTAAACATCCTCAAGCAGGTCGGCTATGCGCGCCTGTCGAATTACGATCTGGTCGTCATTCCGCTGTTCCTGCTGATGGGGCAATTTGCTACGCACGGCGGCCTCAGTGCAGCGCTGTTCCGCTTTGTGGCCGCCTTTATGGGGCACTTGCGGGGTGGCGTGGCGATGGCAGCGATTGGTGCCTGCGCGGGCTTTGGTGCCATTTGCGGCTCGTCGCTGGCAACCGCCGCCACGATGGGCCAGGTGACGCTTCCCGAGCTGCGCAAGTTTGGCTACTCCGGCGCGCTCTCGACTGGTGCGCTAGCCGCCGGTGGCACGCTGGGCATCATGATTCCGCCGTCAGTGCCGTTGGTGATTTACGCCATCCTCACCCAGGAATCGATCGGCAAGCTGTTCATGGCGGCGGTGGTGCCGGGGATCATCGCGATGATTGGCTACATGATCGTCGTGCGCATCATGGTCACGCTCAATCCCGCCGCCGGCCCGGCTGGCCCACGCGTGCCGTGGCCGGATCGCATGCGCGCGCTGCTGCAGGTGTTGCCCGTGATTGGCGTGTTTGTGGTGGTGATCATCGGCATTTACGGTGGCTGGGCTAACCCGACCGAGGCCGCAGCTATCGGTGCCGCCGCATGCGGCATTCTGGCTATCGTGACGGGCGGCATGCGCATGAAGGGCGTGATCGACAGCGCCCTTGGCACAGCCACCGCCACCGCGATGATTTTTCTCGTGCTGCTTGGCGCCGACATGCTCAACACCGCTCTGGCGCTGTCGCAAATGCCCGTCGAGCTGGCCGCGTGGGTGAAAGGTGCCAATTTGTCACCGATGCTGGTGATGATCACGATCCTGCTCATCTACGTGCTGCTCGGCTGCGTGATGGACTCGCTGGCGATGATCCTGCTCACCATCCCGATCTTCTATCCGATTGTGATGGGTCTCGACTTCCACGGCATGGGCGCCACCGACAAAAGCGTGTGGTTTGGCATCCTGGCGCTGATGGTGGTGGAAATCGGTCTCGTCCATCCACCGGTGGGTATGAACGTCTACATCATCAACCGCCTCGCGAAGGACGTGCCGCTGTCGGAGACGTTCAAGGGTGTGATGCCGTTCCTGGCCTCGGACTTCATCCGCATCGCCCTGCTGCTCGCATTCCCGGCCATTTGCCTGTTCCTGGTCGGCACCGGGCACTAAGGCCCCCACGCCCACGTGGGCATTGGGCGCGCGTCGCCTGACGCCTCGCGTGGCTTGTGGGCCAAGGCGAGCACGTTCGCCTGCTCGCCCGTTGCGCCTCAGCGAGCACCTAGGTTCGCCGACACTCTGTCGCCTACAGCTTACACGTCGTAACGACGGTTCAGAGCCGCTTGGCGCGCAGAATCGCCTGAAGTCGACTTCTGACGTTTTGCAGCTTGAGACGGCGTGGGATCGTCGTTTCGGCAAAAAAGATGATGCCCGGTTTGTTCCCCCATCTGGCGGTCGGCAGCGTCCGCGCTCGCGTAGGCCCAGATCAATTGGCACAATCGTGTTCTGAATGTCGTCTGCTACGACATCACGAGGGGGCCTTATGTTTTGCAGACGCACTGTCGCAACTCCTATCGGACGCGCACGAGCCTGGTATTCGCTGGTCAAGTGCATCACCGCGGCGGCGGTTGCGCTCATCTCAACGCTGGCGCTCGCGCAGCCCACTGCTTTCTCCTATCAGGGCAAATTGACAGACGGCGGCGTACCCGCCACCGGCAGCTACGACCTGCAATTCCGGCTGTTTGACACCAGCACCGTCGGCACTGGTATCCAGCAGGGAACGGCGGTGGTCATGTCTGCCGTTGCCGTTGACAGTGGCATCTTCACGGTAGCACTCGACTTCGGCGCCAACGTCTTCGACGGCTCTCCCCGTTACCTCGAGATCGGCGTGCGCCCCGGCGGCAGTCCAGCTACGTACTCGCTGCTCGCGCCGCGCCATCCGATCACCTCTTCACCCTATGCGGTGCAAACACTCAACGCACAGCAGTTGGGTGGGGTACCGGCGAGTCGCTACGTCGCCGCCGCACCGAACGGGTACGTCGGCGTCGGCACCGCAAACCCGTTGTCCGGCCGCTTGCATGTCGTGGGCGGTGGCACCACAGCCGTGTATGCCGACGGCGGCGCGGCAACGGGTGTCCAGGGCTCGAGCACCAGTGGAATTGGTGTTCGGGGCGCCAGCAGCAGTTTTGAGGGCGTACGCGGCGAAACGGCCGGTACAACCAGCGGCGGCGTCGTGGGCTACAACTCGTCCGGGGCAGGCTATGGCGTCTATGGCTCTAGCGAGGGCGAAGCGGTGCGCGGTCAGAGCACAGCGGGGACGGGCGTCATGGGCACCAGCACGAGCGGTGCCGGGGTGCGCGGTAACAGCGCGTCTTATGTTGGCGTTTGGGGTACCAGTGGCTCCTTCGAAGGCGTGCGGGGCGAATCTGGCGGCGCGAGCTCAGGCGGCGTCGTGGGCTACAACACGAGCGGCACGGGGCCCGGCGTCTACGGGTCCGGCGCAGGCACCGGCACGGGCGTGTCGGGTGTCAGCGTCACTGGATCCGGCGTGTTCGGTCAGAGCTCGGCCACCAGCACCACCGCGGCGGCAGGCGTCTATGGCAAGGGACTGGGCAGCGGCGGTATCGGCGTGATCGGCGAGGCCAACGTAGCGAACGCGGTTGGCGTGTTTGGTGTCAGCACGAGTGCCGATGGCTTTGGCGTGTACGCCCGTGCGCTCAACAGTCAGGGAGCACGCGCTCTCTATGTCGACGGTACCGCGACGCAGACCGCGTCGTTCGGCGGCATCATCAAGGCTGCGGTGGAGGTGGTCGGCAATTTCCCGTCACCCTTCATCAACAAGTGCTTCAATGGGGTCAGCGGGACGTCTAGCCCGAATACCAACTGCGGCATCAACATTGCCCGTATTGCTAACGGCTGGGTACGGGTCACCCTGCCATTCGATGTGACCAACCGCCTCTATTCTGTCGCGGCAGAGTTCAATTCCGCTGGCAATTCAGGTTCGGTTGGCTACAAGATCGGGGTCAACTACCGGCAGTTTTCGGCGACACAGGTGGATGTCTTTACGTTCTTGAACAACGGCACCAACGACACAACCGACGCAACGTTCACGTTGATGGTGTTTTGACGATGCGGTGCGCTTCGAGACCATGTTGGCAACTGCGCCCAATGGGGTGGTGTGCCATTCGCACGGCCCGCACCGGTGACCTGTTTGCCCGCCTCGGAGCAGTCTGCGCGGCAGCGATCTCGTTTACCGCGCCCGTGGTGATGTCCTCCGCTGCGCCGCTCATGTCTGGCGGCACTTACACCATCGTGAGCGACGTGGCGCTTGCGGGGGCCACCCCGATGTCGGCAGGAAACTATCGCGTGGTCGCCACGGTGGGTGAAGCTGCTACTGCCAGTCCTACCGCGGCAAACGGCTTTCGCATCTACGCGGGCTTTTGGCAGGGGGAGCGAATCATTCAGCCGTGCATGCTCGACATCGACGGCAACGGTCTCGTCGAGCCAGCCTTTGACGGCGTGCTCATCGCCCGCGCGCTCAATGGCGTTCGCGGTCAGGCGCTGGTGGATGGTGCGCTCGGGGCGGGGGCGCTGTTCTCGTCACCGGGCCAGATTCTTGCCCGGATCAATCTTGACGCGCTGGATGTGGACGGTGATCAAAAGTCGTTGAGCTCAACGGATGGACTCATCCTCGTCCGCATCATGTCCGGCATCCGGTCTGACAATCTCGTTGCGGGTGCCGCTGGCACCGGTGCCAGCAGAACAACCTGGACGCAAATACGCAATCACCTGAACACTCGTTGCGGTGCGGGGCTGGCGCCCTAAGAGTCTGTCAGCCCGAAGTCGCGGGTTTGAGCTTCAGCAACCGATCGGCGTAGTCCTGCCAGGGCGCGTCATTGCCAATGCCGTCAAATACGCCATCGCGGGCAAGCTTCGCGATCCAGTCGTGCTTGTCGGCAACTGATGCGGTCAACGTTGGCGTGAAGCCCGCCTCGTGCACCGTGTTGGCGGCCTCGCGCATCTCCTCCGCCCGCCGCTTGCCGTGCTGTGCAACGCGACTGAAGAAATACGCGCCCTGCTTGGGCCAATCGATGCCCGGGAATGTCTCCGCAAGCGTTTCCTGCATTGCCGCTTCCACGCCATACCGTCGCGCCGTCGTGAAACTCTCGATCACGAGGGCTTCGAGGCCTTTGATCATGATGCTGCGCGACATCTTGGTGGCGGCTGCAACGCCGATTTTTGGCGACAGCGGTGTCACGTTGAAACCTAGCGGGCGCAGGCGATCCGCAAGACGCGGTGCCTGCTTGCCGCCGAGCAGCATCGGCACCGCGATGCCGTACGGCGGCACCGAGGTCATCACACCCGCCTCCACATAGTGCGCGCCTGCGTCTTCGATCAGTGTTGCGGCTTGCCGCTTGGTGCCGGGTGAGGCCGAGTTGAAGTCAAGAAACGTTGCGCCACGCCCGATCCAGCGAGCAGCTTCTTTGGCCACTTCGAGCGTGTTCGACGCCGTGACTGCGGAAATGATGAGCTGCGCCTTGCTGCAAAGTTCTCGCGCCGACTCGCAAGCGACCACCCCGTGCGCCTGGGCGTGGCGCCGCTCGGCACTGCCCGCCGCAGCATCCGCAAACTTGACGTCCCACGCACCAATCCACGACACGCCCTTGGCACGTAGTTCATTGCCGAAGATCTTGCCGACTTCACCGTAGCCGATCAGGCCAATGTCCAGATTCGTCATCACCGATCCCTCCGTCCGAGCGGCCTGTCCGGCCCCGATTACCCCGCCGTCTATTGCTTGCGAATTTTCGCGCGTTCGATCACGCCTGCCCAGCGCTTGATGTCACGATCCAGCAACTCCACCTGTTGCTCCGGCGTGCTGCTCTGGGCAACGAGTGTCAGATCGGCCAGTTTCTGCTTCACTTCCGGCAACGCGAGGATGCGCACCAGCTCCCGGTTGAGCCGCGCCACGATGTCCTTTGGCGTTTTCGCTGGCACTGCGATGCCGTTCCATGATGCGGCGCTGAAGTTTGCGAGCGGCCCACCGGCCTCACGCGCTGCGGGCACCTCGGGCAACTGCGCAGCGCGATGATCGCCCAGCAGTGCAATCGGGCGCAGGGCCTTCGACGAGATTTGCGGCATCAACGGCCCAAGAATGTCCACCATCGCGTCAATGCTGCCGCCACGCAGCGCGGCGATGACGGGAGGCGTGCCGTTGAACGGAACGACCTGCGCGTCGATACCCGCCGCCGACTTGAAATACTCTGCGGCGAGGTTCTGCGTCGTGCCCACCTGCGGCGTGCCGATGTTGAGTTTGCCAGGGTTGGCCCTCCCGTAAGCGAGCAACTCGGCTAACGTCTTGAACCGGCTTTCTGCCGCCACTGCAATGGCCAGATCAAATGAAGCCAGCTTGGAGACCGGTGCGAAGTCCTTCTGCGTGTCGAATGGCAGTGACTTGAACAACGCCGCACTGACGGCTGTACCGCTCGAAATGAGGAGCAGCGTGTGGCCGTCAGCGTCCGCTTTGGCGACTTGTTCGCCAGCGATTACGCCGCCGGCGCTGGGCTTGTTTTCGATCACAACGGGCTGCCCGAGCGCGTCGGAGAGCTTCTGCCCGACTGTGCGTGCCGTAATGTCCGCCGCACCACCGGGTGCGTTGGGCACCACGATCTTCAACGGTTTCGAAGGGAACGATTGCGCCCACACGCCGGCCCCTGGCACCAGAAGCACAGCAGCAGCGATTGGCAGAACGAGCCGCGCGGCTTGGCGTGGCGCGGCGAAGAGAAATGTGCGAAGAGACATGCGACGGCGAGGCAAAGCGGAAACCGCCATTGTCTCGCCGATGTCGCCTGTTCGCTACGCTGGTTTCGGCGTAGCGTACACCCGGCGGAAGGGGGCTACTCGCCGCCTTGCTCGTTGGCCATGCGTGCGGCGTATTCCGCCTGCTTGGCAGCGCGCCGTGCGGCGCGGTTGCCGCCTTCTGCCGGCTCGGTGTACGCCGGACCCGCCGGCTTGTCACCGCGGCGCTGGGCGCGGCTTTCATGCGCGAAAGGGCTACGGGCGTCCGAACCGAAACCGCCACGGGCCTCGCGTGGTGCACGGTCGCCGCGCTCGGCAAACCCGGATTGCGGGCGTTTGAAGGGGGCGTCAAACTGGCTGTCGAACCCTGCGCGCGCCGGTGCCGGCCGGTCGGCCCACGCGGCCGGCGCCTCGCGATCGCCGCGACCGAAGCCGCTACGGTCGCCGCCGAAACCAGCATCGCGTTCGCGGCGTTCGAAACCGCCGAAAATCCGTTCGTTGCGTTCGCCACGGTCTGAGCGGCCAGCGAAGGGTGTGCGTTCGAAGCGGCCCTGGCGGTCGTCGCGGGCCGGACGGCCAAAGCCTTCCGTGCGCTCGGGGCGATCACTGCGATCAGCACCCCAGCGGGCGGCGCGCTCGTTTTCAACTCGCGGCAGGCGGTTTTCGCGCGGCGCAGCGTCGCGCTCGAAACGGGCGCCACCGCGATCTTCAACAGCGCGTGGCGCGTCGAAGCGCGGCGCGAAGTCACGACCGTGACCGCGGTCCGCACGATCATCGCCGAAGCGACTGCTGTTGCGGTCGTCGCCAAAGCGGCCACTGCTGCGATCATCACCAAAGCGGCCACTGCCGCGATCGTCACCGAAGCGCGGACGATTCGCCGGTGCGCGATCAAACGACCGCTCGCCACCGAAGGCAGCAGCGCCGGCGCTGCGGCCGCGATAGCCGCCAGAGCCAGCGGACGCATCACGATCGAATCGACCACGTGCGCCCTGACCGCCGCCGAACCCGCCGCCAAAGCTGCGGTCGCCACCTCGACCACCGTAACCACCGCGACCACCGCCAAAGCCACCACCGGTTGACGGCGGCTTATTACGCGGCTCGTGGCCTTCAACGACGGCTTCGCCGATGCGCTGCTGCGTGAAGTGCTCGATGTTGCGAATCTTGAAGCGGTCGCGGAAGCCGGCGAGCGTGATCGCGAGACCGCTGCGTCCAGCACGGCCGGTGCGGCCGATGCGGTGCACGTAATCTTCCGGTTTCATCGGCAGGCCATAGTTGATGACGTGCGTGATGGTCGGGACATCAATGCCGCGCGCTGCAACGTCGGTGGCGATCAGCACCTTGATGGTGCCGTCACGCATTGACTTGATGCGGCGATTGCGCAGCGCCTGCGGCATCGCACCGTGCAGCGCGGAGGCGGCGTAGCCGGCTTCGCGCAGCTCGTCGGCCAGCTCGTCGGTTTCGACCTGCGTGGCGGTGAACACCACCGCCTGCTCCATCGTTTCGTCCTGCAGGTAGTGCTCGAGCAGTGCATTCTTGTGCGCCATGTCGTCGAACCAGTGCAGGCGCTGTTCGATGTTTTCGTGGGTATCCTGTGCGGTAGCGAGCTCGATCTTCTGCGGCTCACGCATCACATGCGAGGCCAGCTCCATGATGCGCGGCGCGAAGGTGGCGCTAAACATCAGCGTGCGGTCGCGGCGGGCGGTGGCGACGTGAATCGCTTCCAGGTCTTCAGCGAAGCCGAGGTCGAGCATGCGGTCCGCTTCGTCGACGACCAAGGTCTGTACGCAGTCAAGGCCAATCTGGCCATTGCGGTTGAGGTCGAGCAGACGACCCGGCGTGGCAACCACGAGTTGGGCACCGCGCAGCTCCATCAGTTGCTTGCTGAACGGCGTGCCGCCGACGACGTTGGCAATGCGCACGCCCTTGATGAAGCGCACCAGGCGAATCGCCTCCTGTGCCACCTGTTGCGCGAGCTCGCGCGTCGGGCACAACACCAGCACACGCGGGCTGGCGCCGGCGCGACGGCTGCGGGCAATCTGCTCGCCCTTGGGCATCGGGGGCGTGTCGAGCAGCACCTGCAGCGCCGGCAGCAGGAAGGCCGCCGTCTTGCCGCTACCGGTCTGGCTGGACACCATCCAGTCACCGCCAGCCAGAGCGGCCGGAATGGTGGCAACCTGAACGGCGGTGGGCTGGGTGTAGCCCAGCGCATCGACCGCCTTCAGCAGTGACGAATCAAGGTTAAGCGCGACGAAGCCGTTGGTCTCAACAGTGGATTCACTGCCAGCATCAACGGTGGCCTCGTCAGCGACGAAATCGGGGGATTGCAGCTCAGCGGCTGCATTTTCACTATGCAAACTCATATGTTCTCGCCGCGCGCAAAAAGAAGCGCGGACGGCGACCTATCTTTCAGGACGAATGTTGATCAACGACGAAAAACGCATCGACCAACAATCGGAACAAGAGACATTTGGGCGGCCTGGCGAACACTGCGCGCAAGTTGCGGCTGTTCGACGTTGCGGCGCCGGGGTCTCGCCGGAGCAGCCGCTTTCGGGGCGATCCGGGAACACTGTGGGGCGAAGCACTAATCAGCGAACGAAATCGCTTTTTCAAGCGACAGCTAACATTTTGGCATGTTGCAGCGCAAAAAGCCAGCGTTGTATCGACTCTTTGTTGAGTAGTAGCTCAAGTGTGCCTAATATTCGCGCACGACGCTTATGCTGCCACCGTGGGGCTGAGCGCCCTAGCGGTAGTTCAACAGATAGCCGGACGTGAAAAGAGCGATATCAAGCGTGACTGAACGCGGCAAACCATATTACGCGCATCAACTTCTCTCACAGACCGTCGATTTCTTAGCCGTCGGCCCTGGCGACGTACGCTCTCGACTTCTGGGCGCTTACGCAATTTTCCACCCACTCAACACAAAGCACTTCCCCGACCATCTGAAGCCTGACTTCGAATGGGTAGAAGCGCAACTCACTAAGCATCCTGCGCGGCTCAGTTTCGACGGGACGGTCACTAGGGGTAGCGTCGAGGTAAGTCTCATGCGGATGAAAAACTCTACCGGCGCGAAGATTGCAAGCGTGCTATTGCGGCTTCACTATGCTATCGAGGCGTGCATTCGTGAAGATGGTTAGTTGCGAAGCCACAAAGTTTCGTCGCATCTTGCGGTTGACCGCCCATGGTCGCGCGAGACGCACGAAGTATCCGATCACGCTTCAAGTCGGGCAGTATCTATGGTCGCTAGATTGACTGTCGATCAGTTCTTTGACGCGCTATGCGATCACCGCGCTTACCCGCTCATTGACACGCCACGAGTCCGCGATATCGTGGGGAAAAACGTTCGCGCGCTTTGTGCGGACTACCCGATCAAGGACCGATGGCCCTTATTGGACCTTGAGTCCGCGTACGTCGCTTACCTAAACGCGCAGCCGGACATCGTAGTGTGGCACCGCAATGGCTACATCGGGACCATTCGCATTCGCAACTTCGACGAAACCTACACTCTTGATGAGTGGTTCGGCGACTTTACCCGCCAGTGGAATTTGAAGGATACTGACGGCATCCGCGCGGCAATGTTGGCTTTGCTCCCTCCGGGTCGTGCTTGGCGCTCGCCTGTAATTTTCGCAGCCCACAAGAAAGCTGTTGAATCGACAACGTCCAAGCTTGCGCGTTGGCTATCCAGAACGTGATGCGCCGACCTCCAGCACATAGAATGTAACGTCCGTTGATTGTTACTCGCCTGTTCCCCTTGCCCTGACCACGGGTCGTCCGCGATGAACGCAGCACATGAACAAAACATCGCGTTTGATTCCATCCGCGCCGTGGTCCTCTACCCCCTCGCCGAACACCAGCTCGGCCACGCGACAACCATCCGCGTCACCGCGAATGGAAACACGTTCAGCGTCAGCGACGACCGGCGCGGACACGCCATCGCACGCACGGTTGGCGCGGCGCAGTATCTCAATTTCATCTACAACCACTTCGACTATCCGTTCGGCTCGGACGAGGCCGCGCCGGTGCAGTTGCAGGGGATTGGCATGTCGCTGGTCAATGCCCTGTGCAGCGAGCTCGCGGTCGTAGTGCGCAAGCGGGACGCGGCGTTGCGTCTCACTTTTCGCGATGGCCGACTTTGTGGGCATGGGGTGCTGGATGTTGCTTCGCCCGCCGGTGAGACGGGCAACACGATCAGTGGCACTGTCCATGCGGCGATTGCCGGTGATGGCGTAGATCATGCATCGCCTGAGCAGTAGCTTCGTGGGCTGCTGACTGCGCATCCGGCGCTGCACATCGTGTTCAACGGGCGGTCGCTACAACCGCGCGCGGCTGGCCCCCTCTCTGAGAAAAAGGAATGACCGAACACCGCATCGTCAAGACCAGCTTCGGGAAGGTCTACCCGATTTACGTGCAGAAGGCCGAGCGTAAAGGCCGCACGCAGGCTGAGGTCGATCAGATCATCTGCTGGCTGACGGGCTACAACGCCGAGGGCCTGCGACAGCAGATCGACCGCGGCTGTGACATCGAAACCTTCTTCGCCGAGGCCCCGGCAATGCACCCGAACCGCGCGCTGATCAAGGGCATCGTCTGCGGCGTGCGTGTGGAGGACGTTGCCGACCCGTTGATGCAGCAGATCCGCTATCTCGACAAACTGATCGACGAGCTTGCGAAGGGCAAGACGATGGCGAAAATCCTGCGTTGACACCCCTCCTCACGAAAGTAAAACCATGGCCACCACCAAAATCGCCAGCAACCCCGAAGCCAACCCGCGCGTGAAGGCCGTCTTCGACGACATCCGTGCGACGCGACAGACGGATTTCATCAACAATCTGTGGCGCTCGCTGGCATTTGATCCAGCGCTGCTGGAGCGCACCTGGGCCGAAGTGAAAGCCCTGATGGCGACACCGACGACGCTGGACCCGCTGACCAAGGAGCTGATCTACATCGCCGTGTCCGTTGCTAACTCGTGCAGCTATTGCGTGCACTCGCACACGGCAGCAGCGAAGGCGAAAGGCATGACCGATGCGCAGCATGCCGAGCTGCTTGCGATCGTTTCGCTGGCGGCAAAGACAAATCACCTCGCCAACGGCCTGCAGGTGCCGGTGGACGCGGTGTTCGACGCTGGCGCTTCGGCATAGCGGCGCCCGCTCCAAGCCTACGGCTCGCGCGGGTTCGGCAGCTTGCGGAAGAACGGCGCCAGCGACACTACCACCAGCATGATCGCCAGCGGTACGGTAGCGACGTAGCCGGCGTACTTGAAGCCCAGCGCTCCGATCAACGCGCCAAGCGTGAAGGCCAGTATCAGGCTGCCGTGTACGTGCATGCGCGTATGGTTGGCGCGAACTGCGGGTGCAAACGCGTGCCCGGTGCGGTTCCAGTAGATCAAGCGGCCAAGCTCAATACCAAAATCGGTCACCAGTCCGGTGACGTGCGTGGTGCGGATCTCGGCGCTGGAAATTTTAGTGACCAGCGCGTTTTGCAGGCCCATCACATAGCAAAGCAGGATCGCGGTCAGCGACACGCTGACGAATTCGTGCAGCTTGAGCGTGGCGCCCACCAGGCCGAACAATAGCAGCAAGGCAGCCTCAAGCAGTAGCGGCGCGGTGTAGGTGACGGCAGAATCCGGATGGCTGCGCCGCGCGAAGTTCACCATCAGCGCGGTGGTCATCGCGCCCAGCAGAAATGCCCCCAGCGAGAGGGCGCCCGCAATGGCGTGCGGGACCTTGCCGAGCACCAGGTCGTCCGCCGCTGACGACAGCACGCCCGTCATGTGCGAGGTGTACTGCCCAATGGCGAGAAAGCCTCCAGCATTCAGCGCACCCGCAACGAAGGCGAGCGCGACGCCGAGATGCAGGTTGGCTCGCTGCGTGCGGGCGGTCGCTGTGAGTGTGGAGAGATACTCGACCGGCATCAATGATGCGCAACGAAACCCAGAATCACGCTGACCGCACCGACGATGCTGCCCACCAGCAGCGCGGCGCAGATCGCGCCAGCCACCACAAAGTGCTTGATGCCCAGGCCGGGCGGCGGATTGGTGTGATCACTGGAGCGCCCCAGCGCGGGCAGTACCCGGAAGATGGTGCGAATGGCGTAGCCGATGCAGCGCAGATGATTGGTCGGCGCGGTTGACGGTGCGGACGGAGACGGAGCAGCAGGGGTAGTCACATCCAAAATTGTAGACCCGCTAACTTACGACTCTTTGGCTAAAGCCCCACTGCCATTGGGCTCAGCAATCATTTATGTTGAAAGTCGACTTCTGGCCTAAATGAAGTCAAAGCACCGAT
>Ga0116193_1000729_pt1 | contig 29592 bp, 27 predicted proteins | sample AD_UKC115_MetaG_FD_89892 | JGI IMG/M metagenome (GOLD analysis project Ga0116193, IMG submission 89892) | Active sludge microbial communities of municipal wastewater-treating anaerobic digesters from Hong Kong - AD_UKC115_MetaG | ecosystem: Engineered > Bioreactor > Anaerobic > Digestate... | reverse complement strand
TGGACGGCCAGCACCATGTTGTTGCAGAGCTTGGCGGCCTGCCCGGCCCCGGCGGCGCCGCAGTGCACGACCTTGCCGGCCATCGGTTCCAGGACCGCGCGGGCCCGCTCGACATCGCCCTCGTCGCCGCCCACCATGAACGCCAGCGTGCCCGCGACCGCGCCCTTGACCCCGCCAGAGACCGGCGCGTCCAGCTGGGCGAAACCGTGGTCGGCAGCCAGTCGATTCACCTCGCGCGCGTCGTCGACCGAGATGGTCGAGCTGTCGATGAACAAGGTGCCCGGCTTGGCGGCGGGCAGGATCTCGGCGTAGCAGCGCTTCACCAGATCGCCATTGGGCAGCATGGTGATAACGGTGTCGGCATCGGCGACGGCTTCCGCGCCGGTGCCGAAAACCGTTGCGCCCTTTTCGATTGCGGCCGCGACCGCGGCCGGCACCGGATCGAATCCGTGCACGGTGTGTCCGGCGGCCACCAGGTTGGCGGCCATCGGGCCGCCCATGTTGCCCAGTCCGAGGAACGCAATCGTGGAAGTCATGATGTCCCTTCTCCTGTTACGCCGAGGCCCGCGCGCGGGCGGCTTCCGCGCGGCCGATGACCACGCGCATGATTTCGTTGGAGCCCTCCAGGATGCGGTGCACCCGCAGATCCCGGACGATCTTCTCCAGCCCGTACTCCTTCAGATAGCCGTAGCCGCCGTGCAACTGAAGCGCCTGATCGGCCACCTCGTAGCACGCGTCGGTGACGTAACGCTTGGCCATCGCGCACAGTTCGACCTTGTCGGGTGCGCCGGCGTCGAGCGCACACGCGGCCCGCCACAACATGATTCGCGATGTCTCCAGCGCGGTCGCCATGTCGGCCAGCGTGAACCGGATGGTGGGCTCGTCGATCAGGGCGCCGCCGAAGGCCTCCCGGTCACGCACATAGGCGGCCGCCTTGTCGTAGGCGGCCTGCGCTCCACCCAGCGAACACGCGGCGATGTTGATCCGGCCGCCGTTGAGCCCGTTCATCGCGATACCGAACCCCGTGCCCTCGCCCTGCGGACCGCCCAGCAGCGCATCGGCGGGCACCCGCGCCTGCTCGAAGATCACCTGCGCGGTGGGCTGCGCGTTCCAGCCCATCTTCAGCTCGTTGGGGCCGAAACTCACTCCCGGAGTGTCCTTTTCGACGACGAACGCCGAAATCCCCTTCGGGCCCTCGGCGCCGGTGCGGGCCATCACCACGTACAGGTCGGAGGCGCCCGCACCGGAGATGAACTGCTTGACGCCGTCCAGGACGTAGTCGGAGCCGTCGCGGACCGCTCTGGTGCGCAGTGCCGCGGCGTCCGAGCCGGCGCCCGGTTCGGTCAGGCAGTAGCTGGCGATCGCGTCCATTCCGGCCAGCTGTGGCACCCAGCGTTCGCGCTGCGCGGGGGTGCCGTAGCTGTCGATCATCCACGCGCACATGTTGTGGATCGAGATGAACGACGCGACCGCCGGATCCGCGTACGCAAGCTGCTCGAAGATCCGCACCGCGTCCAGGCGGCGCAGGCCGCTGCCACCGGTGGCCTCGTCGCAGTAGATCGCCGCCATGCCCAGCTGGGCGGCCTCCCGCAGGACGTCGATGGGGAAGTGTTTGGCCTCATCCCACTCGAGCGCCTGCGGTGCAAGGCGTTTGGCGGCGAACGCGGCCGCCGTCTCGGCGATCACCCGCTCGTCGTCATCCATCTCGAACATGGCCTGTTTCAGCTCACTTCATGGTGGGGATGACGAATTCGGCGCCATCCTTGATGCCCGACGGCCAGCGCTCGGTGACGGTCTTGACCTTGGTGTAGAACTGGATCGACGCCGTGCCGTACTGGTTGAGGTCGCCGAATCCGGACCGCTTCCAGCCGCCGAAGCTGTGGTAGGACACCGGAACCGGGATCGGCACGTTGACGCCCACCATGCCGACCTGGACCCGGGACACGAAGTCGCGAGCGGTGTCGCCGTCGCGGGTGAACACCGCCACGCCGTTGCCGTACTCGTGCTCGGACGGCAGCCGCAGTGCTTCTTCGTAGTCAGCGGCACGCACGATGCACAGCACCGGCCCGAAGATCTCGTCGGTGTAGATGCTCATGTCGGAGGTGACGTGATCGAACAGGGTGGGGCCGAGGAAGAAGCCCTTGGAGAGATCCGCGTCATCGAAGCTCAGCTCGTCCGAACCTCGTTCGCGACCGTCGACCACGAGGTCGGCGCCGGCCTCCACGCCCTGGTTGATGTAGTCCTTGACCCGGGCCAGGGCGGCGCCGGTGACCAGCGGGCCGTAGTCGGCCTTCGGGTCCAGGCTGTGACCCACCCGCAGTTGGCTGATCCGCTCGACCAGCCTGGCGCGCAACCGGTTTGCCGTTTCTTCGCCCACCGGCACCGCGACGCTGATGGCCATGCAGCGTTCGCCGGCGCTGCCGTAGCCGGCGCCGATCAGTGCATCGACGGCCTGCTCGAGGTCGGCGTCGGGCATCACGATCATGTGGTTCTTGGCGCCGCCGAAGCACTGGGCGCGCTTACCGTGCGCCGCGGCGCCGGAGTAGATGTACTGGGCGATGTCGGAGCTGCCGACGAAGCCGACCGCCTTGATGTCGGGGTGTTCCAGGATCGCGTCGACGGCTTCCTTGTCGCCCTGCACCACCTGCAGCACGCCCGGCGGCAGGCCGGCCTCGATGAACAGCTCGGCCAGCCGCAGCGGCACCGAGGGGTCCCGCTCGGAGGGCTTGAGGATCAACGCGTTTCCGCATGCCAGCGCCGGGCCGGCCTTCCACAGCGGGATCATCGCCGGGAAATTGAAGGGGGTGATGCCGGCGACCACGCCCAGCGGCTGGCGGATCGAGTACACGTCGATGCCGCTGCCGGCGCCCTCGGTGAACTCACCCTTCATCAGGTGCGGGACGCCGACGGCGAACTCGATGACCTCGATGCCGCGTTGGATGTCGCCGAGGGAGTCGGCGACGGTCTTGCCGTGCTCCAGCGAGAGCAGCTCGGCCAGTTCGTCGGCGTTGGCATTGACCAGCTCGATGAACTTCATCAGGACCCGGGACCGGCGCTGCGGATTCCATGCCGCCCATTCCTTCTGCGCCGCGACCGCCGAGGCCACCGCGGTGTCCACGTCGGCGGCCGACGCGAGCAGTACCTGGGCCTGGACGTTTCCGGTGCTGGGGTTCAGAACGTCGGCGGTGCGGGTCGACGCGAGGTTGCTGCGGCGGCCGTCGATGAAGTGGGGGATTTGTGTGGTCATGAGGGAGCCTCTCGGCGTGCAGTGATCCGAATTACTTGGACATCCTAGTAAATTCGCGGATACCAGTGCAACCGTCAGTTGTGGCAGCAGATGTCACGTTTCCCGATACGGCGGTCAGATCGCGCGTACGATTTGAGCGTCATCTGGTCGGGGGATCAGAGAGATCCGGGGGGATCATCGTGACGAACTCATTCGCCGGCCGGGACCGGCTCCACCGCCATCAGCTGTGGTTTCGCGCCGGGATCGTCGCCGCGGGCGTCGGTACGGCCGCCCTCGTCGGCTGCGCAACCGCGGCGGCGGAGTCCGATACCGCAGCGGACGGCGCGGGCCAGAGTGCGCCCGCCGCGGCCGCGGCCGCGCCGCCGAGTGCCGGTTCGGGGCAGTCGATTTCGCGGGAATCCGACACCACCGCGGAATCCGACAACGCCGAAGACGCCGCTGACTCCGCGGATTCCCGCGGCACTGCCGCTGTCGAGGATGAGGCTGTGCCCAAGAACGCCCGAGAGGTGGCGGACGAGCCCGTGCCGGCGACGGAGGTCTCCGACTCGGTCGACGTCCCCGAGTCGGTGGACCCGCCCGAGGTCAAGGTCATCCGATCGGCCAAGGTCGCCGACATCGTCAAGGTCGCCGACGTCGCCAAGGTGGTCGAGGCACCCAAGGATGTCGAGGCGCCCACCCTTGTCGAGGCGCCCAAGGTCGCCGAGCCCGCCGCCCCGGTCGAGGTCGCTCCGGCGGCAACAACAAACACTGCGACCGCCGCCGCGACGATCGACTACGGCGCGGGGTCCGGTGCGCGCGTCGCCGTCATCGCCGGGGTGCTCGGGTCACCGACCGCCGTCATGAAACAGCTGAACGGCAGCGTCTGCGCCTCGCCGAACAAGTGCGACCCGATCTATTACTTCGCGGTCGGAGACTTCCTGGGTCCACTGTTCGGACGGTGGAGCATCGATGACGGAGTGTCCAAACTCGACGCCTGGATCCGCGCCACCCCCGGCCCGAAGATTGCGATGGGCCACTCGTTCGGCGCGGTCATCATCACGTCGTGGCTGCGCAAGTACGGGTCCGATCCGACCGCGCCCAGTCCGGCCGAACTGAGTTTCATCACGCTGGCCTCACCCGAGAACCGCAGTTCCGCGTACGCCTACTCGGGCCGCAGCGCGATGTTCGACTACCGCGTCCAGGACGGGTTGGGGATTCCCGCGGACACCCGGTACCGCGTCGTCGACACCTGCCGGAAATGGGACGGCTGGTGCGACTGGCATCCCGATAACATCTCCACCTCCCAGTGGGGGATGTTCTGGCTGCACACCGATTACACGAATCTCAACCTGAACGATCCGGCCAACGACGTGGTGGTCAAGGGCAACGTGACCTACGTGCTGTTGCCCACGCCGGGCTGGCCCTGAGTCAGCCCCAGCGGTCCGGCCAGCTCTGTCAGGGTGGGCACCAGATCGCGCCGTGATCCCAGCACCTGGATCGCGACGTGGTCCGCGCCGGCATCGAGATGCTCATGGAGCCGGGCGGCGATCATCTCCGGCGTGCCGTGTGCCACCAGGGCGTCGATCAGCTTGTCGCTACCGGGACGCGCGACGTCATCGGCGGTGAAACCCAGTCGCCGCCAGTTGTTCACGTAATTGCTCAGGTCGAGATAGAAGTCGACCGTCTTGCGGCCGGATTCGCGCGCCTGCGCCGCATCCCGGGTGAGCACCACCTTGTGTTCGGGCGCCAGGAACACGGTGTTGCCGATGAGCTCGCGGGCCTGGGCCGTGTGCTCCGGGGTGGTCAGGTACGGATGCGCGCCGGCGCTGCGGTCCCGTGCGAGCTCCAGCACCCGTGGGCCCAGCGCCGCGATCACCCGCCGGCTGGTGGGGACCAGGGCGGCGTCGAGCGCATCCAGATAGGCGACCAGGGCGTCGTACGGCTTGGTGTACTGCTCGGTGTGTTCGGGGTGGCCGACACCGATCCCCAGCAGAAACCTTCCGGGATAAGCCTTTTCGATCCGATGGTAGGACTCGGCGACCTCGCCGGCCGGCGCGGTCCAGATGTTGACGATCCCGGTGGCCAGTTGCAGGTGCTCGGTCGCGGCCAGGATCGGCTCGGCGAACTCGAGCCTGGCGGCCGGCGAACCGCCGACCCAGAGGGCGCCGTACCCCAGGCCTTCGATCGCGCTGGCCTGCTCCGGCGGAACCGGGCCGCCGGTCCACACGCCGAACCGGCCCAGGTCGGGCTTGAGTGCTACACCTTCGGTGTCGGTCACCTGATCTCCTCCGTCGGGGTTTGCGGCCCGGGTGCCCGCACCGGCAGCAGAATCGTGAAACGCGTATCGCCGGGCCGTGATTCGACGCGCAGCTCACCACCGTGCTTCTCGACGACGATGCGCCACGCCAGGTCCAGACCGAGCCCGGTGCCCTGCCCGAACGGTTTGGTGGTGAAGAACGGGGTGAAGATCCGGTCGACGACGTCCGGCGGGATACCCGGCCCGTCGTCACCGATCTCGACGCACACCATCGACTGGTCCGTGTCGTCGCGTCCACCCAGCAGGCTGGACCGGATGCTGAGCGTGCCGGTACCGTCCCGGGACTGGATGGCCTGGACCGCGTTCTCGATGATATTGGTCCACACCTGATTGAGATCGCCTGGGTAACAGAGCAATTCGGGAATGTTGGCGTCGTACTCCCAGACCTTCTTGATCGGCTTGTCGGGGCCCACCCGGTCGCCGAACATCATCAGGGTGCTCTTGAGCAGGTCGCGCAGGTTCGCGCTCTGGTACGGCGCGCGGTCCATCTGCGAGTATTGCTTGGTGCCGGCCAGCAGGGCCGAAATGCGTTGGCTCGCTTCGGCGATCTGGTTCATCATCAACTCGGCGTCGATGGTGTATTTCAGCCAGCCGACGGCGCCCTGCAACGAGGCCGTGCACGCATCGCCCTCGAGGCCGTCGATCGATGAGTCCACCCGTTCCAGCCAGTCCACGTCCAAACCGGCCTCGACGAACGTCGGCGCGTAGTCCCAGGCGCCCACGATGCCGTGGTCCTCGAGCCATTCGCCGATCTGCTCCTCCCGGTCGGAGGCCTCCAGCGCCGTCAGTTCGGGTTGCGGGGACTTGGCGACCTGTTCGGCCACCTCCTCCTGGATCCCGACCAGCGTGCGCAGCGCCTCGGGACTGAACTTGCCGTCGGCCAGCATTGCCAGCTTGTGCCGCATCTTGCCCACGCCCTCGCGCAGATCGGCCACCGCGCGCGCGTTGGCCGCCGCCGGGTTGTTCAGCTGGTGGGTCAGCCCGGCGGTGATGGTGCCCAGCGCCAGCAGCTTCTCGCGCTGGTCGATGATCCTGCGCTGCCGCAGGCCGCCGACCTTGAGCCCGTCGAGCAGGTGGACGGCCATCGGGAACTCGCTGCGGACGAACTTGCCGAACTCGGCGGCGTCGAGCACGAAGAACCGCGACGGCACGGTCACCCGTACGGAGGACTCGTAGAGCTGCGGCACGCCGTCGACGAACGCGCTCCACGCGCCGCAGTACACGCCCCGCTGCGAGGTCCGGGTGGTTTCGATGTCCGCGCCGCCGGAACGCTTGGACATCACCACCTCGCCGTCGATCAGCACGTAGAAACAGGTGGCCGGGTCACCCTCGGCGACGATGGGTCCCGGCTCGAACTGCGCGATGTGACCGTGGGCGCACAGCTTGTCCAGCTGTTCCTCGGACAGATCCTCGAACAGGAACAGGGTCCGCAGTTCCGACGGCAGACATGTCTCGCCCATGTGGTCCTTCCCAGTCCTTCCCCGGCCCCGGCCGGGCCCTTCTACGCTTCGGCCAGATGTCGGTGCACGAACATCACCGCCATCGATCCCTCGCCGACGGCGGCCGCCACCCGTTTGGCGGATTCGGCACGCACGTCCCCTGCAACAAACACTCCCGGCACACTTGTTTCCAGGTGGTGCGGCGCGCGATCCAGCGTCCACCCGACGACATCCCGCAGATCGGGTCCCGCGAGGACGAACCCGTGGTCGTCACGCGCGACGACGCCGTCCAGCCAGTCGGTGCGCGGTTCGGCCCCGATGAAGATGAACATCCGGCCGCACGGGACCTCCTCGCATTCGCCCGTGCGGACGTTCTGCAGGCCGATGCCCTCGAGATGACCGTCGCCGGTAGCCGCGTGCACGACGGTGTGGGGCAGCTCGGTGATGTTGCCGGTGGCCCTGATCTGCTGGATCAGGTAGTGCGACATCGAGTCCTCCAGCGTCCGCCGGCTGACGATGGTGACCTCCTTGGCGTACCGGGACAGGTTCATCGCGGCCTGGCCCGCCGAGTTGGCACCACCGATGACGTAGACGGATTCGCCATCGCAGTCCGCCGCCACCGACGTGCTGGCGCCGTAGTAGATACCCGCTCCGGTCAGATCGGTGCAGCCGGCGGCCTCGAGCTCGCGGTACTCGACCCCCATGGCCAGGATGACGGCCCGCGCCGCGATCGACCGCCCGTCGGACAGCAACACGGTGCGCGCGTTGCCGTCGACCCGCAGGCCCACCACTTCGGCGGCCGTGATCACCTCGGCGGAGAATTTCTCCGCCTGTCGCCGGGCCCGCTCGGCCAGCTGGGCGCCCGACAGCCCGTCGGGAAAGCCCAGGTAATTCTCGATCCGGGAACTCTGACCGGCCTGACCACCGGTGGCGGTGCGTTCGATCAGCACGGTGTCGAGGCCCTCGGAGGCGCCGTAGACCGCCGCCGCCAGACCGGCCGGGCCGCCGCCGATCACCACCAGGTCGTAGAAGTCGCCGGCCGGGGTGGTGGTCAGGCCCAGGGTGGCCGCCAGGTCGGCGTCGGGCGGGTCGATCAGGGTCTCGCCCTGTTCGGTGATCACCACCGGCAGGGTCCGGCCGTCCAGGCCCGCCGCCTCCAGCAGGCGCGCGCCCTTGGGCTCGTCGGCGCGGAACCAGGTGTAGTGCAGCCGGTTGCGCGACAGGAACTCCCGGACCTGCGCCGAGCGGGCGTTCCACGGGTGTCCGATGACCTTGGTGTGCGGGATGGCGCGCTCACCGGTGGCGCGCCAGGCCTCGAGCAGCCCGTCGATGACGGGGTAGAGCTTCTCCTCGGGCGGGTCCCACGGTTTGAGCAGGTAGTGGTCCAGGTCGACGACGTTGATGGCGTCGATCGCGGCGTGCGTGTCGGCGTAGGCGGTGAGCAGCACCCGCCGGGCCATGGGGTAGAGGCCCATCGCCTCCTCGAGGAACTCGATGCCACTCATCTGCGGCATCCGGTAGTCGGCGACGAACACCGCGACGGTCTCGCCGCGCAGCTCGAGCTCGTTGAGGGTCTCGAGCGCATCGGGGCCGGATTCGGCCCGTACGATCCGGTAGTCGTTGCCGTAGCGGCGACGCAGGTCGCGGGCGACGGCGCGGGACACCGCGGGGTCGTCGTCGACGGTCAGGAGGATGGGTTTTCTCGGCTGGTGATCGGCTCCAGTCATCGCTTCGATTATGCGGGTTGTCGGCCGTCACCGCGGATTTTGGGGTACGCCGATCAGCGAGTAACATGGACCAACGGTGCGGCCGCCGCGCCGGCTTCTTTGTGTGCTTCCTGGAATGTCTGTTCTGGTTTCCCACGTTGTGTAGTCGGATTCGGGGTTGCGCCGTGCGACGGGCGCAACAGACAAGACACGAAACCGAACGACAGGATCGCCGAGAAGTATGGCCAAGAAAGACGGTGCCATCGAGGTCGAGGGCCGCGTGGTCGAACCCCTGCCCAATGCGATGTTCCGCATTGAGCTGGAGAACGGACACAAGGTGCTCGCGCACATCAGCGGCAAGATGCGGCAGCACTACATCCGCATCCTGCCCGAGGACCGCGTCGTGGTGGAGCTATCTCCCTACGACCTCTCCCGGGGCCGCATCGTGTACCGCTACAAGTAACCCGCCCGACCAGTACCGACTACGAGAACAGGATCGACCAGCCGTGAAGGTGAACCCGAGCGTCAAGCCGATCTGCGACAAGTGCAGGGTGATCCGCCGGCACGGGCGGGTCATGGTGATCTGCTCCGATCCCCGCCACAAGCAGCGGCAAGGCTGACACAGCACCACCCACAACTGAATGCAGACCTCCCAGTTCCACCAGGCGGATACGCCGCCTGACCACGTCCGGCACGGAGGCCGGACCCCGTGAGGGGAACGGACTGGGAAAAGACCTCCGCATAGAGAAAGAAACACACCACTGTGGCACGTCTAGTGGGCGTCGACCTTCCGCGCGACAAGCGCATGGAGATCGCCCTGACCTACATCTACGGCATCGGCCGTACCCGCTCCCAGGAGATCCTGGCGGCCACCGGCATCGACCGGGATCTGCGCACCAAGGACCTGACCGACGATCAGCTGACCCAGCTGCGCGACTACATCGAGGGCAACCTCAAGGTGGAGGGCGATCTGCGCCGCGAGGTGCAGGCCGATATCCGCCGCAAGATCGAGATCGGCTGCTACCAGGGTCTGCGGCACCGCCGCGGTCTGCCGGTGCGCGGCCAGCGGACCAAGACCAACGCGCGCACCCGCAAGGGGCCGAAGCGCACCATCGCCGGCAAGAAGAAGGCCAGGTAACCGAATATGGCTCCAGGTAAGAAGGGCGCCGCGGGCGCCAAGAAGGCGCGGCCAAGACCCGCCGCCGGGAAAAGAAGAACGTCCCGCACGGCGCCGCCCACATCAAGAGCACGTTCAACAACACGATCGTCTCGATCACCGATCCCCAGGGCAACGTCATCGCCTGGGCGTCGTCGGGTCACGTCGGCTTCAAGGGTTCGCGCAAGTCGACCCCGTTCGCCGCGCAGCTGGCCGCCGAGAACGCCGCCCGCAAGGCGCAGGAGCACGGCGTCAAGAAGGTCGACGTGTTCGTCAAGGGCCCGGGTTCGGGCCGCGAGACCGCCATCCGCTCGCTGCAGGCCGCCGGCCTCGAGGTGGGCGCGATTTCCGATGTCACTCCGCAGCCGCACAACGGCTGCCGGCCGCCCAAGCGGCGCCGGGTCTAGGTCTAGGGAGAAACAGAAATGGCTCGTTATACCGGACCCATGACGCGCAAGTCGCGTCGTCTCGGCGTCGACCTCGTCGGGGGCGATCAGTCGTTCGAGAAGCGTCCCTACCCGCCCGGCCAGCACGGCCGTGCGCGGATCAAGGAGAGCGAATACCGCCAGCAGCTGCATGAGAAGCAGAAGGCCCGCTTCACCTACGGCGTGCTGGAGAAGCAGTTCCGCAAGTACTACGAGGAGGCCGTGCGCAAGCCCGGCAAGACCGGCGAGAACCTGCTGCAGATCCTGGAGAGCCGCCTGGACAACGTGGTGTACCGCGCCGGCCTGGCGCGCACCCGCCGGATGGCCCGTCAGCTGGTCAGCCACGGGCACTTCACCGTCAACGGCGTGAAGGTCAACATCCCCAGCTACCGGGTGGCGCAGTACGACATCGTCGACGTCAAGGACAAGTCGCTCAACACCGATCCGTTCATCATCGCCCGGGAGACCGCCGGCGATCGGCCGATCCCGTCCTGGCTGCAGGTCGTCGGCGAGCGTCAGCGCATCCTCGTGCACCAGTTGCCCGAGCGGGCACAGATCCAGGTGCCGCTGCAGGAGCAGCTGATCGTCGAGCTCTACTCCAAGTAATAGGAAGTAACCCCAACCGGCATCAAATAGCGGGTGCCGAGAAGGAGAAATGAAAACACCATGCTGATCTCTCAGCGCCCCACCCTGAGTGAAGAGTCCCTGGCTCCGAACCGGTCGCAGTTCGTCATCGAACCGCTCGAGCCGGGATTCGGTTACACGCTGGGCAATTCGCTGCGCCGTACGCTGCTGTCGTCCATCCCGGGCGCGGCGGTCACCAGCATCCGCATCGACGGTGTGCTGCACGAGTTCACCACCGTGCCGGGCGTCAAGGAAGACGTCACCGACATGATCCTGAATCTCAAGGGTCTGGTCGTCTCCTCCGAGGAGGACGAGCCGGTCACCATGTACCTGCGCAAGCAGGGCCCGGGTGAGGTCACCGCGGGTGACATCGTCCCGCCGGCCGGTGTCACCGTGCACAACCCCGACATGCACATCGCCACGCTGAACGACAAGGGCAAGCTCGAGGTCGAGCTCGTCGTCGAGCGCGGCCGCGGGTACGTCCCGGCCGTGCAGAACAAGGCCTCGGGTGCCGAGATCGGCCGTATCCCGGTCGATTCCATCTACAGCCCCGTGCTGAAGGTGACCTACAAGGTCGAGGCCACCCGTGTCGAGCAGCGCACCGACTTCGACAAGCTGATCCTCGACGTCGAGACCAAGAACTCGATCAGCCCGCGCGACGCCCTGGCGTCGGCCGGCAAGACCCTGGTCGAATTGTTCGGTCTGGCACGGGAACTCAACGAGCAGGCCGAAGGCATCGAGATCGGCCCGTCGCCGGCCGAGGCCGACCACATCGCGGCATTCGCGCTGCCGATCGACGACCTCGATCTGACGGTGCGGTCGTACAACTGCCTCAAGCGTGAGGGTGTGCACACCGTGGGCGAGCTGGTCGCCCGCACGGAGTCCGATCTGCTGGACATCCGCAACTTCGGCCAGAAGTCCATCGACGAGGTGAAGATCAAGCTGCACCAGCTGGGTCTGTCGCTCAAGGACAGCCCGGCCAGCTTCGATCCGTCCGAGGTCGCCGGCTACGACGTGGCCACCGGCACCTGGACGGCCGACGCCGGCGGCTACGACCTGGACGACACCCAGGACTACGCCGAAACCGAACAGCTCTAACAGCGTCCGGCGACGATGCGGCCGTGCAGCGGCCGCTGAGGAACCGGGCACATGCAAACAAACGTCCGTCCCGGCCCTACCTGATACGGGGGCCGGCCCCGATAGGAGATAGTCAATGCCCAAGCCCACCAAGGGTCCTCGCCTCGGCGGGTCGTCCTCGCACCAGAAGGCGTTGCTGGCCAACCTGGCCACGTCGCTGTTCGAGCACGGCCGGATCACCACCACCGAGCCGAAGGCGCGGGCGTTGCGGCCGTACGCGGAGAAGCTCATCACCCACGCCAAGAAGGGTGCGCTGCACAATCGGCGCGAGGTGATGAAGAAGATCCGCGACAAGGACGTCGTGCATGCGCTGTTCGCCGAGATCGCGCCGTTCTACGCCGATCGCAACGGTGGCTACACCCGGATCATCAAGGTCGAGAACCGCAAGGGCGACAACGCCCCGATGGCGGTCATCGAACTGGTCCGGGAGAAGACCGTGACCAGTGAGGCCGACCGTGCTCGCCGCGCCGCTGCCAAGCACGCCAAGGCCACCGAGGCCGCCGCCGCGTCGGCGCCGGTCGAAGAGGCTCCGGTCGACGAGGCCCCGGCCGAAGAGACGGTCGCCGAGACCGCCGAGGCCGAAGCCGACGAAGCCGGCGCCGATAAGTAGCAACGACAGCTCGACCGACATGCCCGCCATCGATTCCGGTGGCGGGCATGTCGCTTCTGTCCGCCTGCGGCTCGACATCTCCTACGACGGAACCGAATTCGCCGGCTGGGCGGCGCAGGCGGGTCAGCGCACGGTGGCCGGGACGCTGGACGAGACACTATCCACGGTTTTTCGGGTACCGGTGCTGGTTCGTGCGGCCGGGCGCACCGACGCCGGGGTGCACGCCAGTGGACAGGTCGCACACGTCGACGTCCCGGCCGAAGCGCTGGTCCACGCCTACCCGCGCACTCGGCGTCCGGCCGGTGAACCTGAATTCGTCCCATTGGTCCGCCGGCTCGCGAGATTCCTGCCGCCCGATGTCCGGGTCCGGGAGATCGGCCGCGCCCCAGCGGGATTCGATGCCCGATTCTCGGCGCTGCGCCGGCACTACGAGTACCGGCTGTCGACGGCTCCACACGGAGTGGATCCGCAGCAGGCGCGGTTCGTGACGGCCTGGCCGCGCGCACTGGATGTGCCCGCGATGGCCGCGGCGTCAGAGGAACTGCTGGGGCTCAACGATTTTGCCGCGTTCTGCCGGCACCGTGCCGGTGCCACGACGATCCGCGATCTGCAGCGGCTGGAGTGGGTGCGGGACGGCGATCAGGTGACTGCGCACGTGACGGCGGATGCGTTCTGCTGGAACATGGTTCGCTCCCTGGTCGGTGCCCTGCTCGTCGTCGGGCAGGGGCGCCGGGAGCCGGCCTGGATCGCCGGGCTGCTCGGGGCCGATCACCGGTCCAGCGATTTCGCCGCGGCACCCGCTCGGGGGCTGACCCTGATCGGGGTGGACTATCCGCCGGATGACGAGCTATCGGCGCGCATCCTGGTCACCCGGGACCTCCGGAAGCGCTGAACCGCGGGTGCCGAGATCGACGTTCTGGCGCGACCCACTTGCACTTTGACGCCCAAACGTACGTTTCGGCGTGGTGCTAGATCCGTCCGGCCACGAAATCAGCCGCCTGGTTGACCATTCCGGCCGAGATGTAGGCCGGTGCCAGGTGGTCGGGCCAGTAGTCCTGCCAGTTCTGCGGATCGGTGGGGTTGCAGATCGGGTCGTCACCGTGGCACAGCTCGATGGTGCGTTCCTTGTAGACCGGGCTGAACGAGCTGATGGGTCCGACCCACTGGATCCCGTTGCCGAACAGCGCGACCGCGGCGATGTGGTCCGCCGCCCCGTCCGGCAGGGGTCGCTTGAAGGTGAAGAACGAGAGCGGCACGGCCAGAACCACATCGGTGACGGCCGCGCCCAGCGAGTAGCCGCCGAGCACGAGCCGGGTGTTGGGGCAGTTGTCCATCATGTACTGCACGTGTGCGCTCATATCGTTGGCACCCAGGTCGACCTCGGTGTTGGCGGGGTACTTCACCGCGTACAGCCCGATGTTCTTCCCGGTCTTGGTGCGTAGCGCGCGGACGAGTGCCTCGCCGATCTGGCCGGCGCCCGGCGCTTCGTTCCGCCCCCGGGCGAAGACCAACTCGACGTCGGGGCACGGTGCCGCGCTCGCGACGGGGGCCGGGACGATGGGGAGAAGGAATGCGGCGACAAGACCTGCTGCAAGGGTTTTCCACCGGGCTGATCCCATGCCCGACATAGTAGCGAAGGCCGGCTAGACGAGCCCCGCGATGAATCCGGCGGCCTGGCCGGGCATGGGCCCGGACTCATAGCTGGTGTGGGCGAACGGATTACGGCCGCGTGAACAGATCGGGTCACCGTCGGAACACATGTCGATCGACCGGCTGCCCAAACTGCCTGCGGTCACCGGGTTCCCGAACTTGGTGGCCGGGTTGCCGAACACCGCGACGGCCGCGACATTGCCGGCGAGGCTGCCCGGCAGGGGCGGGGCGGAGCCGACCTCGCCGATCCGGTTGCCCAGCGGGGGCACCCCGACCAGCATGTCGACCACCGCGGCGCCCTGCGAGTAGCCGCCGAGGACGATGCGGGTGTTCGGGCAGTCGGTCGCCATCGCGGCGATGTGGTTGGTGGCGTCGGTGGCGCCGTCGGCCGCCGTCAGGAAGTCGTAGGTGGCCGGGTAGTTGACCGGATAGACCCCGAGCGTGCGGTTTCCGAGCTGCGGGCGCAGGGTGTCGACCAGGGCCTGGCCCACCCGGCCGATGCCGGGGCCCTCACTGGTGCCGCGGGCGAAGACCAGTTCCACGTCGGGGCACGGTGCGGCGTCGGCGGGGGCCGCGAGCGGTACGACCGGGACGGCCACGGCGACGGCCGCGGCGGCCAGCATGCGGGCGACAATCATCTAGCCAACCTAATTCAGACCCGGGCTGCCACGAAATCGGCGGCCATGGCGGTCTGGCCCGACTCGGGGTAGGTGCTGTGCACCGCGACGTTGGTGCCCAGGGTGTCGCAGACGGCGTCGTCGGGCAGGCACAGGTCGATGGACCGGACGCCCCAGGTGGGGCTGATGGTCAACGGCAGGCCCGCCTTGGCGCTGGGGTTGCCGAAGAGCGCGATGGCCGCGACGTGGTCCGGGGCGCTGGCCGGCAACGGGAGCGTGAAGCCCGCCGCCGGGACCGGCAGCTCGGCGATGACGTCGACCACCGCCGCACCCTGGGAGAAACCGCCGAGCACCAGCCGCGTGTTGGGGCAGTTGGCCATCATGTACTGCACGTGCGAGCTCATGTCGTTGGCGCCGTCGGCCGCGGTCCGGAAGTCGTAGGTGGCCGGGTAGTTCACGCCGTAGGTGCCGACGGTGCGGTCGCCGACGCGGGCCCGCAGGTCATTGACGAAGGCGGCGCCCACCCGGCCCAGCCCGAGGGGCTCGGTGGTGCCGCGGGCGAATACGACCTCGATGTCCGGGCAGTCGTCGGCGTGGGCGGCCGGTGCCGGTGTGTGGAGGATCACGGGGGCCAGCAGGCCGGTGGCGGCCAGGGCAGTCAGGGTGCGCACGCCGGAAATGCTACCGAGGCCGGGCCAGGATCAGGCCCGCCAGCACCACCGCCGCGCCGAGTGCCTGGACGGCCGTCATGGCCTCGCCGATCAGCACCCGGGCCCACAGCACCGCGAAGAGCACCTCGGAGAGTCCGACCAGCGAGGCGAAGCCGGGGCGCAGCCGCGCCACCCCGGCGATGCCCAGGGTGTAGGCGATCGCGGTGCTGAACAGGCCGAGCACCAGGACCGCGACGAACCACGGTGCGGTGAACCCGGCGACGGTGACGTCGGCGGTGCTGAACGCCAGCGGCAGGATGCCGGTGATGCCGAGCGCGGTGACCACGGCGCCGCCGACGAGCAGGCCGCCGGTGGCCAGGGTCAGCGGGTGCAGGGTCTCCCCGGTGCGGGTCACGGTGCTGGTGGCGGAGGCACTCATCATGAAGTAGCAGGCCGCGCAGATGGCCGCCCCCGTCGCCCACAGCACGCCGACGGTGTTCACGCGGGCCGGTCCGTCGCCGAAGATGTTGAGCACCAACGTGATTCCCGCGATCGCCAGTAGCATCCCGGCCAGGGTCGCGGTGCCGGGACGCCGGCGGGTGGTGGCCCAGATCCAACCGACCACCAGGACCGGTGCGGTGTACTCGAGCAGCAGGGCCACGCCGACCGACAGGTGGGCGACGGCGTTGTAGTAGCACAGCTGGGCGCCCGCGATCGGGATGGCGCCGTAGAGCACGACGGTGCCGGCGTGCCGGCGGGCCTCGGTGATCCACTGCGGGCGCACGACGGTGGTGACGGCGGCCAGGGCGATCGCGCCGCCGGCCAGCCGGGCGATGACGGCGGCGGTGGGGGACCAGCCGGCGTCCATCAGAGCGCGGGCGAAGGGTCCGGAGAGTGCGAAGGTCAGTGCCGAGGTGAGTGCGAAGGCGAGCCCGCGGGAGAACCGGGTATCCGGGGTCTCCGGTTTCACCATCAGCACGGCACACCTCCAATGTAATGAGTAAAATCAAATTTGGTCATGACCAGCCTAGGGAGCGGGCCCGTAAGGAGTCAAATGAATTTCAGTCATGACACCGAGCTCACGCTGCGGGCCGCCGGTGCCCTGGTGAACTCGAACCGCGTGCACGACGCCGACGACCTCGCCGACCAGCGGGCCCTGGATGCATACCTGCGGGAATGGGGCTGGACCGGCCGCCGGGACCGCGACGCCGACGAACTGGCCGCGGTGCACCGGCTGCGGGGGCGCATCGGACGCATCTGGGATGCCGCCGAGGATGAAGAGCGCACCGTCGCCCAGGTCAACGCGCTGCTGAGCGACACCCACGCCGCGCCGTGGCTGACCCGCCACCCCGAGATGCCCGACTGGCACCTGCACCTGGCATCCATCCACGATCCGCTGGCCCAGCGAATGGGGGCCGAGATGGCGATGGCCCTGGCCGACCTGATCCGCGGCGGCGAACTGCGGCGGCTGAAGATCTGCGCCGCGCCGGACTGCGAGGCGGTGCTCGTCGACCTGTCCCGCAACCGGTCGCGGATCTTCTGCGACACCGGCAACTGCGGCAACCGCCAACACGTCGCGGCCTACCGGGAACGGCAGGCCGCGGGCGGACCTCGAGCTCAGGGCAGCCAGTAGCCCCGCACGCGATAGAACCGGCCGTGGCCCAGCACGCAGTTCGCGGCTTCCAGTCCCGACATCGTGGCGGCCTCGATGCAGCCCGCGTTCATGCCGCAATCGGTCCAGTCGCCGGCGAGGAACAGATTGTCGTAGCCACTCTCGTCGGGGCGCAGCCGGTACCGGTCGGAGCCGGGCACGGACTGCACATAGCGGTCGGACGGATCGATGTTCACACTGACATGTTGCGTGCGCAGTGCCGCCACGCCCCGCTCGTCGGTCACTCCGTGCAGCAGCGACCAGTCGAAACCGTTCTGGCCGAACGCATTCGGGAAGTAGAGCCCCAGGTTGCGCTCGAAGTAGGCGGCCGCCGCGGCATGCACCTGCTCGTCGAGCCGGCGGGTGTACCGCTCGGCCGGCTCGGACGTCGGCCACGGCGCGTCCAGGCTGCCGCAGAAGTACGCCACCGTGCCGGGCCGGTCGTCGTCGGGCCATTCCTCGGCCCACAGGGTCTGCGGCATCGACGCCCACGTCTCGAACGGCCGCCGGTATGCGCTCACGGTGACGCCCGGACGATCCCAGCCCAGCGCCGGCTCGTCCGGCCGGAACCACAGCTGCACGGCCTGGGTGGCGACGGTCCGCACATGCGTCGTCATCTCCTGCCACTCGCGCCGATCGGCCACGAGTTCGGCGGCGACGTCCGGGAGCAGCCCCAGCGACACCGCCAGGATGACGTCGTCGAAATCCGTGCCGCGGCGCAACACCCGGGTCCCGACGTCCCGGCGCGCACCGAAGTGCGTCTCGAGCCGGTGCCAGTCCTGCCCGGATTGCTCACCGGCCAGTTGCCCGGGGACCGGCGCACCGGGGAACACCGGCAGCCCTTTGGACCTGATCAGCGGTTCGTAGTGCCCGACGCCGTCGGCGAGCTCGGCCTGCACGCCCAGCGTGATGGCGTCGACCGCCTGCCGCCGGTCGTCCAGATGCAGCGAGTCGACGCGGTTGAAGAACTCGAACTCGACGCCGCGCCGGCGCAACGCCTGGTAGATGGGCGCGATGATGACGTCGCCCATCCCGGCGGTCATCTTCCAGAAGATGGCGCCCTTGTACTCGAAGAGCACCATGCCGATCAGGAAGATCATCACCCCGGCGGCGAACGACGGCTGCTCGGGATCGGCATCGGCGTAGCCGAACACCAGGTCGTAGACGCCGCGGATCAACGGGAAGTCCACTACGTCGGGATGTCCGCCGTTGGCCAGGATCCACTGGGCGAAGTCCTGATCGTTGATGGCCCGGAAGCCGCGCGGATCGGTGACGAGGTTGTCGGCCAGGATCCCGCGGACCACGGCGGTCACCATCGAGATCAACAACCAGGTCCGCCGGTCCGCGGGACGATGCCGGTCGTCGAGCTCGGCACGCACGGCGTCCAGTGCGTGGTCGACCAGTTCGATCGTTGCGCCCCTGGGACTTCCGGGTTCGGCGGCGGCGAGGACGGCGGCGACGGCGGCCCGCCGCAGCGCGTCGGCCCGCCGGTTGCGCGGTGTCGTGGAGGCCGGGTCCGGGGAGGGTGACAGGGCCAGCTCCGGCTCGTCCTCGCGGACGGAATTCGCGAAGTCGGCGATCAACTGCAGGGCACGCCGCAGGAATCCGACCACGGTCATCTCCCGGCCGTCACCGTCCGGGTCGCCGGGTAGCAGCTCATTGCGGGCGAAGGTGCCCAGCCAGGTCAACCATTCGTCGTCGGTTCGGTCGGCCAGGCCGAGGTCGTCGGCCGGGATCATCGCGTCGAACCAGTGCCGGATGGGCGCCGCCGGGTCGGTGTTCTCCCGGTCGAGTTCCGAATAGCATTGCCGCAGCAGGGCGAACGCGTTCTCGTACGAACCGAGCCAGATGTGCAGACCGTGCTCCTCGATCCGGCCGTGTTCGCCCCGGCTCGAGGCGCCCTTGCCGCCGAGCCGCCAGCCCCGCTGGTACACGGTGATCGACCCGAGCCGATCCTGCCAGCCCGGTTCGCTCAGGCGCCAGGCGGCGGCCAGGCCGGCCATCCCGCCGCCGAGGATGGCGACCCGCTTGCGGCCCGCCGTCACCGCAGCAGGGCCCGGGCCCGCGCGAGCTCGGGCCAGCCGCTGTTCTCCGGGAAGCGTGCGACGGCGTCCGCCACGAGTTCACGGGCAGCCGGATCCATCTCCAGAAGCTCTACAGCGCAACGCAATTCATAGACCGGTGCGGCCTGGGTGCGGGCCAGTGCGTGCGCGCTGCGCAGGTCGTCGGCGCGCCCTTCGGGCGGGAAGGTGTGCGACCGGATCCGCAGCAGCTCGGCGTCGTGGTAGCGCATCTCGGTGGCGGCGGCCAGTTCGAGCGCCGCGTCGATGCGCTCCCGCGCCCGCTCGGGCTCGCCCGCGGCGATCAGCAGCCGGGCCAGGAAGCCGTCGTACGACGTGATCAGGGAGATGACGCCGAGGGCTCGCCACATCTCGACATACCCGGTCAGCGTTGCGATCTGGTCCGCCTGGTCGTTCTGCAATGCCGTGACGAAGCCGTGCTGGACGGCGCCGGCCAGCGCCCACGAATCGAAGCCGTGCTGTTCGCCGATCGACGCCAGCCTGGCCGCGGCGCTCGCTGCGAGGTCGAACTGGCCGGCGTCGATGCGGATCAGGACCTCCATCTGCAGTGCGTACGCCAGGCTGAACGGACCCTGCGGAAAGCCCAGGGCGTCGCAGCGTTCCGCGGTGCGGCGCACCTCCGCCTCGGCGCCGGTCAGGTCGCCCTGGATGTAACGCGCCAGGGCGAGGTGGGTGTAGATCGACGCCGTTCCCTCGTTGGGCATGAACCACACCGCTTCCAGCGCTTCGAGCCCCTCCTCGCTGCGGGCCGCGGCGGCATCCTCCAATTGTGTTCGAGCGGTGTCGAATTCACCCCGGTACCAGGCGAGCATCCCGAACCCGGCGTTGTTGAACGGGATGAAGAACTCGCGGCCGGTCAGATTCGCCCGCACGGATTCCAGCAGTGTCGCCACGCGCGGCAGATCCGCCCGCATGGCGTAGTACCCGTACAACGCGGTCAGCGTCGCGAACAGTTCGTCGCTGCGCAGATCCGTCCCGCTCAGCTCGAGGCACCGCTCGAAATCGCCGGCGGCGTTGGGGCTGGACGCGCCCTCGGCGGCGTAGGCCAGGAAGCCGCGTTCCAGGCGCAGCTGCGTTTCCTGCTTGTCCCGGTCGGGACCCATTGGGGCATGGTCGATCTGGTTGATCGCGTGGGTGAGGTAGTTGCGGGATTCACCGAGGGCCCCGCGGTGCCGCGCATCCGCGGCGGCCTGCTGATAGGCGTGCGCCGACTCGGCGTGCCGCGACGCGTTCTCGTAGCGGCTGGCGACCAGCCGCCAGTCCGGGCTTCCGGTCGGTGGCGCGGCTGCCACCAGGGCATCCCCGATGCGTCCGTTGAGTTTTCGCCGCAGGCTCGGTGTCGACAGCTCGGCGGCGACCTCGCGCAGCAGTTCGTGGCGGAACCGCCAGGTCTCGTCGTCCAGCCTGCGCAGCACACGCCCCTCGGTCAGGTCGGTCAGGATCGCATCGACCTCGTCCTCGGGCAGATCGACCACCGACAGCAGCAGCGGGCGGTCGATGACGGTGCCGATGGTCGCGGCCGCCTCGACGACGCGGACCGCGTTCCGGGTGGATCGCAGGCGGGCGAACAGTGCCTCGTAGAGGGTGTCGGGCACCAGTGCCGCCGATTCACTCGAATCACCGGGCACCTCTTTGAGTTTCGCCACGACCTCCTCGATGTACAGCGGGACCCCGTCGCAGCGCCGTCGGACCGCATGCCGGTTGTCCTGCGGCATCTCGGGGTGCAGGGCGTCGATGAGTGCGTCGGCCTCGGCCTCGGTCAGCGGTTTGAGGTCCACCACGGTGGTCGCCGGGCCACCCGGGATGGTCGATTCGTCCCGACCGGTCATCAGGACCATCAGGCCAGGGTCGGCCCTGGTGACCACCTTCTCCAGCACCTCGAAGGTGTCCTCGTCGATCCAGTGCAGATCCTCGAACAACAACAGCGTGGGCCCGGTGCGGATCAGCGCGGACAGGTACCGGTCGACCGCACCGACGATCTGCTCGAAGAGCTTTCGCCCGTCGACCGGGACCGGCCGGTAGCCGCTCTGCGGGCCGATGCCGAGCACCGGTGCCAGCAGGGGTACGAACTCGCGCGGGTCGAGCCCGACGGAGGTGAGCTCGCCCTGCAGCAGGCGCAGCCGTTCGGCCGGATACAACGTGCGGGTGATGCCGCTGCGGCGCTCGATGAGCCGGCGTACCGGGCGCAGGCCGACGTCGGAGTGGAACGGCGACCCGGTCATCTCCACCACCGTAGCCCCGGCGTCCCGCGCCTCCTCCACGACCGCCGTCGCGAGGCGCGTCTTCCCGATGCCCGCCTCGCCGCGGATGGCGAAAACCGCTGAGCCGCCGGCATTCCGGACGCCGGCCCAGGCGGCGGTGAGGTCGGCGAACTCGGTGCGGCGTCCGACGAACGGACCGGACGAGACCACCGGCGCCTCACGTTCGCCGAGCACCCGGAAGTGCTCGACGTCCCCACTGATGCCCTTGACGGATCTGGCCCCGAGGCGTTCCACCTCGAAGGTGTCGCGGATGATGCGTTCGATGGCGTCGGACACCACCAGGGTGCCCGGCTCGGCGAGCCCGGACAGCCGCGCCACCAGGTTGGCGGCCAGGCCGTAGACGTCGTCCTCGGCCGTGTCGAGATACACCAGCCCGCGGTGCACGCCGACGCGGGCCTGGACACCGACACCGAACCGGCGCCGGGCGCGATCGTTCAGGGTGGCCACGGCGTGGTTGATCTCCAGGCCGGCCTGCACCGCGCGCTGCACGTCGTTCTCGTGGGCGATCGGATGCCCGAAGACCGCCAGCAGGCCGTCACCCTTGGTCGAGAAGATGTGGCCCTCGAACTGCTCGACGGTCTCCTGCACGATCTGGCGGTACCGGCCGACCAGCGTGCGGTACACCTCGGGTTCCACCCACGTCGAGAGCACGGTCGAATCGACCACGTCGGCGAACATGATGGTGAGCCGGCGGATCTCGCCGTGGTCGTCGGGCGCCGCGAGCAGGTCCTCGGCCTCGGTGTTGCGCTCGTCGAATCGGAGGACCTCGCTGGCGAGCATGTTCGCCCGTGGGCGATCACCCTCAGTGAGTGCCTGGAATGCGCGATCGAGGAGTTCGTCGACGGACGGTTGCGGATTCGGTGTCGTCACAGGGCGAACGCAACCTCGATCTTCGGCTTCGCGGGGGCGGGTCCCGTGGTGGTTACCTCGACCTCACCGCAGTACACCCCACTGGGCAGCCCGGCCGAGTTCGCCACCAGTCGGAACTGGGTCATCCCCGGCATCAGCACCTTGTTCGCCGGGTCGAACCACACCTGGGCGGTGATGTCCTCCCCGGTGTCCTCGCGGGCCATCGACAACAGTTTCAGCTGCCGGACCGTGCCGTTGTCGGCAACCGTGAACGGGTCGGAGTAGAGCACCGGATCCCGGTACAGGCCCGGTCCGGCGGCGACGGCCTCCGTGATCTCGGCGGTGCGCAGCATCGCGATGTTGGTGAGCTCGATGGCGGAGTCGAGCGCCGTCCGGTTCTTGATCCCGTCCTTCTCGACGCTCGCGGCGGCCTTACCGGCGACCTGGGCGGCCTGGGTGATTCCGCGGCCGATGATCGACGCGACGTTGTCGGCCAGCATCATCATGTTCTGGTCGTAGTTGGCCCGCAGCGGCACCCGGGCCATGGCCACGCCTGCGTTCAGCATCGTGGCAACCAGATTGTTCATCGACTCGACCGCCTTGGCGGGGGTGTAGGTCGGCGGCATTGTGCCGTCGTCGTCGGGAACCTGGTTGATCTCCCGGAACGCCGTGAAGGCGATATGGGCCGACGCCGTCACCGCCTCCTTGGCGATGTCACCGATGCGGCCGGCGATGGCCTGCGGATCGTCCATGTCTCACACCCCTCCGCCGGTTTTGTCCTTGGGCCGCACGTTGTCCTCGGCGGTCTGGTAGACCGTGTCCGCCCACTCCCGCAGATTCTGGCCGAATTCGGTGGCGACCTGGCCGAGATCGGCCGGGGTCAGGCCGTCTCGCCACCGCCGGAACGCATCGCCCCCGACCGTCGCCGCGCGCCCGATCAGGTCCTTCACGAGGTCGCGGGTGTCGTTGACGGTGTCGCCGAAGTTGGGCGGGAGTTTCGCCGTTTCGGGCGGTGTCGCCGGTTTCAGTGGGGTGTCACGGGCGGCGCTCTGCGGTGAGGCCACAAATGGCTCGAAGACCGACAGCGGAGGGATCTCCGGGTCATGACCCGGGCCGGAGGAGGGGTTGTTGAACACCCGCCGGGCGGTGCCGGCGATCATGTCGCGGCCGGCGTCGCCCCAGCCGAGTAGGCACGCCAGCGCGGAGGTGGCGGTGGGACTCAAGCCGTTGATCCGTTCCTCCTTGCTGGAGCGGATCCGGACACCGGGGTCGCCGGGGCTGCCGGTGGCATTGTGGGGCGTGACCCAGACGTAACCGTTGTCGACCTCGACGATCCAGCTGTCACCCACCCGGTTGGGGTCGAGGGTGTAGTTGAGGAAGATGCCCTTCTCGATGTCGTTCGTGGCCGATGCGCGGTTATCGGTGAAGTGGAAGACCAGGGCCGTCTCGATGGTGTACTCGGCGGTCTCGGCCCCGATGGATTCGACCAGCCGGGTCCAGCCGTTGCGGTCGCAGGCGGGCACCTGTGGGTTCATCTCGGCGAAGAACTGGCTGCAGTACGGCCAGTTCACCGGGTCGATGATCTGCGCGATCTGATCCACGCTGACATCCGCGGCGGTGCTGTCCGTGTAAATCGTGCTGCAGTACAGCCCGTCGGAATCCTCGAGGGTTCCGAAGCACGCCTTCGAGGTGTCCGCGAAGGCCGGGCCGAAGTTCGTGGCGGCGAAGTCCATCCACTCCATGCGGGTCCGGATGCCGTCCAGACTTCCGGTCAACAGATCCAGGGTCTGGGAGTCGGTGCGCGACGGGCCGTGCGCATCGGCCCACGAGTTGACGATCGAGGGTGTGGCCGCGAACAGGTTCGCCACCGGATCGGCGCGGCCCCGCGGGTCGGCGGCGTCGGGATTGCGGATGCGGTAGAGCTTTTCGAGGATGACCGAGGCGTAGACACTTCGGGCCAGGGCCGGGTCACGGGCGGGGTCGAAGATCGACCGCCGCACCTGAGCCTTCGGGAACGGGATGGATCGTGGTGTGCCGGAACGATTCGAGCCGGGTTCTCCGACCGCGGCGCCGGCCACGATGCCGGTGGCGTCGGCGAAAGTGGGGAATTCGAACCGGCTCTGGCCGGACCGGCGCACCCCGGTCCCGTTGAGGAACGTCGTCAGATCCCCGAGCCAGCCGGCCTGCCCGAAACCGGTGCTCCCCGGCAGGAAGGCTTCCGCGGTGGCAACCACCGCGGCATCGGCCGCAGTGGTTCCCCGCCGGGCTTTGACGACCTGGTCGTCGATCTCGCCGTACAGCGCCACCTGAGAATGGAGAAGATCGTCAATCGCCATTGACCCCGCCCTCCCGATCCGTGGGACTTAGCATACCGTTGTAACCGGCCTGTGCAGGGGCTTCAGACCGTCCGGGAGGACCATTGGCGGACCGTTCGTTTGCTGACGACAGCACGGTCAACGACATCCCCTGGGCTTCGGTTTTCGATGCGGCCGCAAATGTTCGTGCGCTGGGGGCGGTGCAGTCCGAGGGATTCCGTGCGGCCAGCGAAGTCGTAGATCGGTTCGTCAACTTCGTGGGCGCCCGGAACGGATCGGAACCGTCCCACGCCGCCCGCCCCGACCCGCGCAGCCGCAATCCCGAGGCCGCCATGGTGCTGGCCGGCTGGGAGGGCATCCTGGGCCAGTTCGCCGGTTCGATCCGCAACGGGCTGGGCGGTTCGCCCGCCATGGACTTCGGCGATCACGGGGGCCACCGCGAGGTCCGCGTGTCCGCCGCCGGGTCGGGCGCGGCGACCGTGGAGTTCTGGCTGCACAACCGGGGGCCGATGGACCTGGGGACCATCGTGCTGCGCTGCGGTGATCTGCTCGCCCACGACGGATCGGTCATCGATTCGCGCAGTGTCGGTTTCGAGCCCGGGGCGGTTCCGATGCCGGCGCGCTCATCCCGCGGTGTCCTGCTGAGCGTCGACGTGCCGCCCGGTGCGGCGGCCGGGACCTACCGGGGCACCGTGCTGGCCGACGGGCACGACGACGTGTGGCTGCCCCTGGTGCTGTCGATCGAGCCGTGACCGCGACGTCCGACCGGCACGACCTGGTATCCGCCGTCGAGGAGCGGCTCCGCAGCGTCGGCCGGTCCGTGCGCCGGGTCATGCTCGACGCGATGCCGGATGGGGAACCGGTGCAGTGGCTCTACGGCCCCGTGCGGGAGTACCCGATGCGGCCGGGCAAGGCGCTGCGCCCGGCGCTGTGTCTGGCGGCCGGCCGGGCCTTCGGCGCCGACCCGGCCGATTTGCTCGGCATCGCGGTGGCCATCGAGTTGCTGCACAATGCCTTCCTGGTGCACGACGACGTGGTCGACGGCAGCGAAATGCGCCGTGGCAGACCGACATTGGCGGCCAGCCACGGGGTGGCCGCGGCGATCAACGCGGGCGACGGGCTGGCGGTGGTGGCCGGCCAGGTGCTGCGCCGGGCCACCCGGCGCCTCGACCGGGACCTGGCCGACCTCATCTGGAGCGAGTTCGACACCATGGCGCTGCGCACGCTGGAGGGTCAGGCCATCGAAATCGGTTGGCAGCGAGACAATGTCGAAGATCTCGGACCGAGCGACTACCTCAATCTCATCATGCACAAAACGTGCTGGTACACCACGATCCATCCGCTGCGGGTCGGCGCCATCGTGGGTTCGGGCGGTCAGGCCGACCTGGCTCCGCTGGTCCGGTTCGGGTTCCACTTCGGCGCGGCCTTCCAGATCCGCGACGACCTGCTGAACCTCATCGGCGACGAGCAGCAGTACGGCAAGGAGATCCTCGGCGACCTCTACGAGGGCAAGCGCACGCTGCCGCTGGTGCATCTGCTGGCCGCCGCGGACGGCGGCGACGGGCAACTGGTGCGCGACTACCTGCGGCGCTCCCGGGCCGAGCGGTCACCGGAGCTGGTCGCCACCGTGCGCGCCCTGATGGACGACTACGGCAGCATCACCTTCACCCGCGAGTTCGCCGAGGGCATCCTGGTGGTCGCCGAGGACTACTTCGAACAGGCCTTCGCCGACGCACATCCGGGACCGGATCTGGACTTCCTGCGCTCGCTGGTGCCCTATGTGTGGGCGCGCTGGCGCTGAGCTGTGCAACGCGGTGAACGCGGACGCCGGAGCCGCCGTACCGTGAGCCGATGACATCGGCATCCCGGCACCTCCGGCTGAGCGCACACCGGTTCCTGCAGCAGCGCCTCGAATCGGCGCTGTTGTACGGCGACCCCGACGGGGAAGCGGGTTCGGTTGCGGCGCCGCGGATCTGTTATCTGTCCGGCCTGGTGCTCACCGGCCTGATCCTGGCCGGCCGCCACCTGATGCCGCTACTGCTGGCGTCGTGATCGAGCGGTCAGGGTCAGCACACCCAGCGCCAGAGCCGTGACGGCCACGCACACCGCGGCGCCGGCCACCGCCACCCGCCGGGTGCGGTTGGCCCGCGGCAGCGCGACCGGAGCCGCCGGTGCCGGGTCGGGCGAGCCCGAACCAGCCAGTGCCGCAACGGGATCCAGGGCGCCGAAGCCCACCAGCGCGCTGCGCCGCCCGGCGGCTCCGCGCGCGCTGGCCCGGATGCGCTCCATCACCTGCCGCGCCGTCAGGCCGGGGGAGTGCGCCCGCAGCAGCGCCACCACACCGCTGACCACGGGCGCGGCATAGCTGGTTCCCGACACGGGGACCCCGGCCGGGGCGCCGGGCACCATGTTCTCGCCGGGCGCGGCGACGTCGACCCACGGGCCGGGCTGGGTGAACGCCGACGGCCGGCCGGCGTCGTCGAGCGAGCCGACCGTCAGCACGTAGTCGTCGTACCAGGCCGGGCTGACCGCCACGGTGGCCTGGGCCCAGCTCAACTCACCGCCCGCGGAATCCTGCGGCGGACAACCGCCGGCGTTGCCGGCGGCCGTGACCACCACGGCGTTCCTGACGTCCACGGCATAGGCCAGCGCGGCGCCCAGGGCCGCATCGTGCAACGGCCCCGTCGCGCAGGCCACCGCCGAGATGTTGATGACCGTCGCGCCGGCATCGGCGGCGGTCCGGACGGCCCGGGCCATGGTGTCGACGTCGCCGTAACCGCTGCCGGCCGGATCCCCGGCGGCGCCGAACTTCACGGTCGACTGCCGGATCGCCAGAAGTGTTGCCGCAGGGGCGATATCGGCGATGATCCCGGCCACCGCGGTGCCATGGCCGTCGCAGTCCTGGGTGCCGTCGCCGGTCGACACGTAGTCGCCGCCCGCGTCCAGGTGGGTCAGCCGTGCGTCGCGGTTGACTCCGGTGTCGATCACCGCGATCCGTTGGCCCGCGCCGCGCGAGTAGCGCACCAGCGCAGCCAGATCCACGCCGCGCGCCACCCCGCCGACGGGCACGGCGCACGGGGCCAGCTGGGTGGTCGGCCCCGGCGGTGCGGGGCTGGCGGCGGCCGGCAGCCGGGCGCCGTCGACCACGGGCGGTGTCAGCGCACCCGCCGGAGCCACCGGAGCGCCCGCGATCATGAACGCCGCGGCCAGTGCGGCGCGGAGTGCGCGGGTCATCGGGTCGGTCCCAGCACGTCGAAGACACCCAGGCTCCAGCCGGCCAGCGGCAGCAACGCCGCCAGGCCCGCGTACTCGGCCACCGTCAGCGCCTCGCCGAGCAGTGGAGTGGTGACCGATCGCTGCGTCACCGTCACCACGACGGCGCCGGCGGCCAGCGCCGCCACGCACAGCCATGGGCCCCAGCTCGGTTCGAGTCGGGCGGCCGACCCCAGTGTCACCGCGGCGCCGAACACCCCGCCGAGCAGGAGGGTCCACCGCTGGACCGGCCGGCGGTGCGCGCGGGCCCGCAGCGCGAGCACCGTGCTGGCCACCGCACCCAGCCCGCACTCCACCGGACCGCCCGTGGCCGCGGCCAGCGCGACACCCGTGGCCGCGGCGCCGGCGGCGGCGTGCACGATCACCGAAAAGCGGTGCACCGCATTCGCCGGTCCCGGGACCGCCAGCGCCAATCGGGTGGCGCCCACCAGCATCGCGATGGCCAGGACGCTCAGCAGCACACCGGTCCGCTGCAGGTCATAGGCCATGAACGTGCCACCCAGCGCGGCCGCCGCGGTCAGGCCGGCGCCGACGGCCAGGCCCGCGAACAGGGTGGGCGGACGCCCCATCCGGGCCGCGACCGCTGCGGCCCCACCCGCCGCGCTGGCGCCGAGCAGCAGCTGGGGCGTGGCCGGCCCACCGCCCAGGACGGTCGGGCCGACCGCGCCGAGCAGCACGACCGCCGACAGCAGCCCCGCCGTACGGGCATCCCAACAGGTGACGTCGGCAGGCGTGGCGTGCGCCAACTCGGCCGCCGGATCCCGGCGCGCCCGTGGCGGCTCCAATTCCCGCGCCGTCGTCAGCACCAGGGCGTCGCCGTCACGAATTCCGTTCTGGAGCAACGTCTTCGAAACATCCAGGGTGGCCGCAGTGGGTGTGCACAGCCGCCGGGCCCGTGCCGCGGGAACGGTACCGCACATCCGGTCGACCAGCTCGCAGACCCGGGGCAGCAGCACAGCGAGTGGCACCGCCGCCGGCAGGGTCAGGTCGACGCACTCGGCGCCGGCGTGCACCGCCACCCGGCACATGTCGTTCTCGGGGTCCATGGGCGCCGACGGTAACCAGCCCGGGTCGATCCGGGCCGACCGTCATCCACAACTGAATTGCGGCCGCCCACCGGCGTTCCCTAGCGTCGCCGGCGTGATCGACATTCACGTCGAGGCACCGCCGGCGGTGCCGCGCCGGGCCGACACGGGCGCCGCCCGGGTGGTCCCGGTGGTGCTCGCGGTGGCATCGGCGGGAGTCGCGGTGTTCCTGCTGACAGCGCGGCCGGGCTCCGCGCACAGCCCGGCCCTGCTGGTCTTCCCCCTCATGATGCTGCTGTCGGCGGGCGCGGCGGTGCTGACCGGTGGGGCCGGCAGATGGCGCGCGGACCTCGACGCGGACCGCCGGCGTTATCTGCGCTACCTCGACTCCGTGTCGGAGCGGCTGGCCGATGAGGCTGCCGCACAACGTGATCGACTGTGGTCGCGACACCCGGCGCCAGAGGATCTGTGGGCACTGCCCGCGGAGCGACTGGGGGACCGGACCCGTACGGCGGCGGACTTCGGCTCCGCGCGGGTCGGTCTGGGGTCCGTCGTCCCCGAGGCGCGGGCGCTCGGACCG